>Ga0189291_100279_pt1 | contig 27309 bp, 27 predicted proteins | sample UW1redminimetaG_FD_130331 | JGI IMG/M metagenome (GOLD analysis project Ga0189291, IMG submission 130331) | Marine microbial communities from the Costa Rica Dome - UW179B-red mini metaG | ecosystem: Environmental > Aquatic > Marine > Oceanic > Photic zone | place: Costa Rica: the Eastern Pacific... | reverse complement strand
GATACAAGATACCTTCGGTAAAAGGCTCTTTACATACCGCTGAGCATATAAAGAAGCAGAGGAAAAGCTAATATGACGCTTACAATATCCTTTGAAAGGTATTTTCCGCTTGTCGCCTTTTTCGCTCTCCAACAATCTCTTTGATTCACCGCATCAATGCAATACTAAGACTGATTAAACATACCTCTCGCTTGTGTGTTTCTAGTTAGGTTCCCGTCCAAGCGAGACGCTTGAACCAGGTTGGGGTGGAGATTAAAGACTATCTAGCTTCTTTGACTTAGGGGTAATAACATATGCAAAGGGTTTTTTGGCTCTGTTACAGGTTTGTTTAATATCAGGCCAGGCTTCTAAAATTTTTGAAACCATTTCCCAATATTTTATTCCTTTACCTTTCGGGGGTTTCAGAAAAATAACACCCAAGTTATGGTTACGATACAGCTCTCTCTGATGTTTTGTTCTTTGAATATTAATGTCTTGGGTAATAACGATTCCATTTTCTTTAGCAACTTTAGGGATCCATTCCTCATCTGCTGCACCTCTCCCAAATTCATCGGCAATACTATAAACTTCAATTTCCTCTTTAAGAGGTTCCTGTAGAATTTCTAAAGCTCTGACTATTTGAGGAGTTATATTCTCATCAAAGTAGAATTTCATGCAGCATTTAAGCTCATGAATAACTTAACATCTTTTACCTCTGATAGACTTAAATCATAAATACTAGCTATGAATTCTGGCTCTTCACCTGCTTTTAGCATATTTAGGATTGCATCTGTAGTTATATTTGTGCCCGTAATTACCGGGCGTCCAAAACTATGATGTGGATCAACAACAATTTGGTGATCTTTACCAAGTGGCCAAAAACGTTCTGCAAGCTGGGTCTTTTGTTGGAAATCGATTTTTTTGCAATAGGGAACTACTAATTCTGTAAAAGAAAACTGCTGCTTCTCACTCAACTCTAATAGTGAACTCTCAATATCATAGAAAACATTATTTCCATCGCTCATTAACTCAGCATGTGCAAATGGATATTTCGTTTTGAGCATCTCAGAAAGTTTCTGATGTGCTAATTTTATCTTAGGGAAGCTAACGCCTATTTCTCGAAATGAATCAACGGCTATAATTTCAATCAGAGTTAAAAAGTCAAACGCCTTTTCTCTCTGTTTCCCCCACGTATATCCTGAACTGTCTTTTGTGCCAAGAAAATCGTGTTCCCAGTATTTATTGACCCATGAACGCACTTTATTTGTGGGCATGCTCAGAATTTGAGCAGCATCAGGAATAGAGTAAATTCCTTTTCCCAGTTCTGGTTGTGGTATGTCAATTAGTGTATCATTCATAATTGAATTAAAGTATAGGCAAATTTAACTAATAAATTACACATATATTGCACATTGTTAAGGAGTGGTCTTCCAGCAAACAAACTTACCCCACACTCTCCTCTACAATTGCGGATTACAAATTTAGAAAGAACCCACTTTGAAGATTCTGTAATAGTTCGTTTAATTGTCGAATTAAGAACGCCTTCCATGTTTACTAGTGGAAATCATGTTGGGGCAGGCAAATATGGTTGAAGTATCATTGGGATAATGCTGAAAAGTATGCCCAAGATAACATTGCCGATTTCAATTTTGAAAGTGATGAGCACGCAAGCTTTGATGAGGCACTAAACAGCTTAAGTTCTACAGCAGGATTAGTAACTTCAATGGGGTTAATGGATGTTAGTGGTCTTTCTAATGACGGAGTAGTTTCGTTAGTACAACAATTAGGTAGCTTAATAAGAAGGAACCCATCTCCTATGGAACTTTTAGAAAGCTACTATTTAGGAGAACAAGCATTACTGGCTGCAAGAGAAATAATTAAAGAAAAAGTCGATGATTAAACATCTTCAAACTCTTCAATAATATTACTCGCTTCAATCAAACTTCCACAACTTATTAGCTTTTCAATAATTAAATCAAGGTTTAGATTATCTTTCATTTTATAAGCGAATAAATACAATAATGCTTCAGAAGTAAGAAGAATAAACCTCTTGATGTCTGTGTTCCATGTAATCTCGTTAATAAAACTATCAAAGTTTGATTTGAATGAATTACTTACAATAATAAAACCAACTTTCTTGTATCCTTCTTTATAAAGTTTTGGGCAGTGGTGAAGTATGTACTCTTTTATAGCACGATCATCAATTCCCAAACTGTACCCTTTGCCATACGCTTTTGCATCTACTATAAATGCGGTATTCTCTTGTCTGAACTTTAATATCAAATCTGGATTTCTTCCGCTACCCTGTCCTAAAAATTCTATTTCAAATTCTAACATCCTAAAAATTTCAGCTACAATTTTTTCGTACTCACTTCCTTTAGCCGCTGCTGATTTCTCGGAATCTTCCCCTACTTTAATCAGGTTGGAAATTTTCGGGATCAAATAATCTGATAAGCTAAAGTTCGATTTAATTGCTACATCTCTTTTCTCGGATACATTATTTGTTTGTTCTTTTTTATGCTTTCTATTTTGGTATGTGGGTTACCATTATAATTCCAAAATGCATGTTCTGCGTCCCAATTTGATATTTCCTTTTTGGAATACTTAGACAACAGCAGTTTGATTTCCTTATTTAAATAGTAAAAATACTCATAGTTTTTTTCTTGGCTGGGTTGTTCCTTCCAAATTCCAAGTTCCTGAAAAGATCGAATTTGAGAAGTGTACATAATTGGCCATTTATTCGGGTTGTAAATCTGCCAAAAGTAGGAAAGGAAGTAGCCTGTTGAGCTTGGATTAGGAACCTTTCGTTTATCATTGGCTTTTTCAAATACCACCCTTATAAAATCTTCAAAGTCTTTAACTTTCTTTAAAGCCGTAATCAATATTTGAAGATCCTTCAGTTTTTAATTCAGAACCTGTGAATCTACCCATCCCTCACTCCTCACTCCTCACTCCTCACTCCTCACTCCTCACTCCTCACTCCTCACTCCTCACTCCTCACTCCTCACTCCTCACTCCTCACTCCTCACTAATAACATTTTACTTCCTTTTCTCCTTCTCTGCTTTATATTCCCTGAAATAACTACTTAAAACTAACAACCCGGACATGAGAACCATCAAATCTGCTCTTCTTTTACTGCTTGCTGTATTTATCGCCTGCCAACCCTCCCAATCTAAATTTGAACAACTTGGGCTTGAAGAAGCTACCATCGATCAATTACACGAGAATTATAAAAATGGTACTTATACTGCCAAAGATGTTGTTGAAGCGTATTTGCAACGAATTGAAGAATATGACCAGAACGGACCAAAGATTAATTCCGTCATTACTGTTAACCCTGATGCCATTTCTATCGCTGAAGAACTTGACAAAGAAATGTCAGCAGGAAACATACGTGGAGCATTACATGGAATTCCGATCTTATTAAAAGACAACATCGATACCAAAGACAAAATGGCCAACACTGCAGGATCAAGAGTAATGGAAGGATCCATGCCGGTTCAGGATAGCTATATTGCTCAAAAATTAAGAGAAAGTGGTGCAATCATATTAGGAAAAGCGAACCTTAGTGAATGGGCAAATTTCCATAGTAATAACTCCTCAAGTGGTTGGAGCGGACTTGGCGGACAAACAAAAAACCCATTTGATATTACAAGAAATCCATGCGGTTCCAGTGCAGGATCAGGAGCTTCGGTTTCATCTAACTTTGCCATGTTAGCCATTGGCACAGAAACAAATGGGTCAATTACCTGTCCTTCTTCAGTAAATGGTGTTGTGGGAATTAAACCAACTGTTGGATTACTAAGCAGATCAGGAATTATCCCTATTTCTGAAACACAAGATACTCCCGGGCCAATGGCAAGAACAGTTACCGATGCTGCTATTATGTTAGGCACGATGGTCGGTGTGGATTCAAGAGATTCTTACACAGACGACAGTGAAGGAAACTTTCATACAGATTATACTCAGTTCTTAAAAACCGGAGCTTTAGAAGGAAAAAGATTGGGATTATATAAACCATCCATTGGCAGTGATCACAAAACTGATACGCTGATGTATGAAACTATTCGCTTTCTGAAAGAACAAGGAGTTACCATAGTTGAAATTGACAGAATCGGAAATGTTTCAGGTCGGGATGGCTACAATGTACTTCTCTATGAATTCAAGGATGGAATTAACAAATATTTGGAATCACTGGGTGATAATGCAACTGTGAAAGATCTGGAAGAGATCATTGAAAAGACACTAGCTGATCCGGTTGAAATGAAATTCGATCATGATATTCTGTTGCAAGCTCAGAAAAAAGGCGATCTCGATACAAAAGAGTATGTGGAAGCACGAGCTAATATGTTAAAAGCAGCCCGCGAAGATGGCATAGATAAAGTGATGGAAGAAAATGATTTAGATGGATTTATCGGAATTACAGGCGGACCTGCGTGGAAGATCGATCATACCAACGGAGATAACTTTGGAACTTCATCCAGTTCACCTGCTGCAAGAGCGGGTTATGCTGCCATCACAGTTCCAATGGGGTTTATTGATGGATTACCGGTTGGAATCACATTCTTTGGAGGGGCTTGGATGGAGCCTGAAATGATTGAAATGGCCTATTCTTTTGAACAACTCACTAAAGTTCGGAAAGCCCCGGAATTCAGAGATTATGAGTTCTGATCAAGTAATTTTACGCTCATTTAACAGCTCAGATATTGATTCATTATCCGAGCTTCTAAACAATAAAAAAATATGGGATCAATTGAGGGACTACCTCCCTCATCCCTATTCACGAGAAGATGCAGAACAATATATCAACAGTAAGGCTAAAGAGAAGCCAATTTTAACATTCGCCGTTGAAATGGATAATAAGTTAATAGGTAACATCTCTTTAAAACCTCAGAAGGACATTCACCGACATTCTGCTGAACTCGGATATTGGATTGGTGAACCGTATTGGGGTAACGGTTATGCTCCCCTGGCAATCCAAAAAATTGTTACCTATGGTTTTCAGGAGTTAAAGTTAAGCCGAATCTTTGCCACAGTAATGGAAAACAATCCCGGATCTATGAAAGCCTTGACGAAATCCTGGTTTAAATTGGAAGGAATTTCAAAAAAGGTTTTATTAAGAATGACAGATACTTAGATGAGCATCGATTTGCAGTATTAAATCCTGAAATTTTTAACGAGGAACAAAATGGGTAAAAAACCACCAAAAGATATACCTATTGAGCTTGTAGACCTCTATGATAAGTTATTAGCTACTCATCCTGAAATTGATCGCAAGGGAGCAAATAATCCGTACACATCAGTAAATGGACATATGTTTAGCGGACTATCAAAAACCGGACTCGGCTTACGGTTAGGAAAAGAAGACAGAGAAAAATTTCTTAAAGAGTACAACACAGAGCTCCTAGTATCTTATGGAGCTATTATGAAAGAATACGTAGTAGTTCCTAATGAACTTTTTAAAGATACCGAGCTAATGAAAGAATATTTATATAAAAGCTATGAGTACACAAAATCCTTAAAGCCAAAGCCGACTACTAAGAAGAAAAAATAGTCTGAGAACAATTCTTTACTCTACGCTCAAATAATCAATGAATCAGCGGTCATCTTTCCTTATCTTCGCTCCAAATCAAATTCTATTTAACATCCTTAATGTCAGATAACAAACGAATTCTTGTCACCGCAGCTCTTCCCTACGCTAATGGTCCGATTCATTTAGGCCATTTAGCGGGAGCTTACCTTACTCCCGATTTTTATACCAGATATAAGCGTTTATCAAACTCAGACATTGTTTTTATATGCGGTTCTGATGAACACGGTGTTCCTATTACCATTGCTGCAGAAAAAGAAGGTGTTAAACCTCAGGATATTGTGGATAGATATCACGAGATGAACAAAGAAGTATTTGAACAGTTTGGAATTTCATTCGATTATTACGGAAGAACCAGTTCCAAAGTTCATCATGAAACTGCACAGGAATTTTTTACTAATCTTAATGACAAAGGATACTTCAAAAAGAAAACTGAAGAGCAACTGTTTGATTCCAAAGCGAACATGTTTTTACCTGATCGTTATGTTAAGGGAACTTGTCCAAATTGCAGCTATACAGAATCTTACGGAGATCAATGTGAAAATTGTGGCACTTCTCTTTCTCCTACTGAGTTGATCGATCCTGTTTCAGCACTTTCTGGAGAAAAGCCTGAACTAAAGAAAACAGAACATTGGTATATGCCACTTGGAGATACTCAGGAAAAGTTAGAAAAATGGCTGGATACTCGTCAGAATTGGAAACCAAATGTAATGGGTCAGGTTAAGAGTTGGTTGAATGACGGACTTGCAGACAGAGCCGCTACAAGAGATCTGAGCTGGGGAGTTCCAGTTCCTTTAGAAGATGCAGAAGGCAAAGTTTTATACGTCTGGTTTGATGCTCCAATCGGCTATATCTCAGCAACTAAAGAATGGGCTGATAAAAAAGGCACACCCGATGCTTGGAAAGATTATTGGCAAGATGAAAATACAGAACTGTATCATTTCATCGGCAAAGACAATATCGTTTTCCATTGCATTATGTTTCCAACCATATTAATGGAGCATGGCGGTTATGTTATGCCTGAAAATGTCCCTGCTAATGAGTTTCTCAACCTTGAAGGCAAAAAACTCTCTACATCTCGGGGATGGGCTGTTTGGTTGCATGAATATTTAGAAGATTTTTCTCCTGATCTGTTGCGATACGCGTTAGGCACTACCCTCCCGGAAAGTAAGGACTCCGATTTTTCATGGAAAGATTTTCAGGCACGAGTTAATAATGAATTAGCAGCTGTTTTGGGGAATTTTGCTTTCAGAGCTCTTTCTTTCACTCAAAAATTTGCCAACGGTAAGATTCCAGAACTTATTGACCCAAAACAAATTGATTTGGATGCCTTGAAGTCAATCGCAATCCAAAAAGAAAAAGTCACTACTGCTTTCGAGAGCTTCAAATTCAAAGAAGCAATTTCTGAAATGATGAATCTGGCTCGTGTTGGAAATAAGTATTTTACCGAAACTGAGCCATGGAAAACCCGAAATAGCGATCCTCAAGCTTGTGATAATTCATTACATGTCAGTTTACAAATATGTGCTGCTCTTTCAGTATTGATGGAACCAATACTGCCTGATTCGATGAAAAAACTTAGAACCCAGCTTGGATACGATAAGAATGTAAGTTGGGAAAGTATTAATAATACCATGTTGGAATTGGGTTCTGAAATTAAACCCGGTGAAGTTTTATTTACTAAAGTAGAAGACGAAGAAATAGAAAATCAGATCAAGCGGTTAGAAGAAAAAGCTGCCGCTAATGATCCAACCTCAAAATTTACTCCCTTGAAAGATAATATTGGATTCGAGGATTTCATGAAACTCGATATCAGAGCCGGTGAGATACTTGAAGCAGAAAAAATTGAAAAATCAGATAAACTCCTAAAGCTAAAAGTCGATATTGGAATAGAAGTCAGAACTATTGTTTCAGGTATTGCCAAGCATGTAGATATGGATAAGATTGTCGGACAAAAAGTAAGTGTAGTTGCAAATCTTGCACCCAAGAAACTCATGGGTATTGAAAGTGCCGGTATGATACTTATGGCAGAAGACACCGAGGGCAATCTTAAATTCGTTGATACTCAAGCTGAATCAGGAAGTACAATAACTTGAACTTGAGTTCTAAAAAGCAATTCTTTGATTCTGATTTTGACTCGTTTAAGATGGGTTATACCCTACAAAAAAATGGCGTAGTTTTCAGAGTATTCTCTCCTCTTTCGGAAGCAATAGAGGTAATCATTTTCGATGATTATTCTGATTCTGAAGGAACACTTTTTCCTTGCACTAAGAACGAAAAGGGAATTTGGAATACATTCGTCTCTGAAAACTTAGCAGGAAAATGGTATGTGTATAAAGTCCAACGGGATAACGAAGTTCAGTACGCGGCCGATCCCTGGAGTACTTTTGTAACAAGTACCAATCATTATCAACAGTTTCCAAAAACAAAAATCATTGAAACTTCTCACTTTAATTGGGAGGACGATCAATTCGTTCAAATAGAGGATCCCAGAGATCTTATTATCTATGAAACCCATATTAAGGATATGGTAGCTCATTCTTCGGCGAGAACTTTTGTCCAGGGAATTTATAATGATTTCAGAGAAGCTGAAGTTGGGGGAATTTCACATTTAAAACGAATGAATGTGAATGCCGTTGAATTTCTTCCACTCCAAAAATTCGCGTATTTCGAGCCACCTTTCGAAGAAGAAACTTCCATAGGAGTAAAAAACACATGGAATCCCTATGCTCGAAACTACTGGGGATATATGACTTCCTTCTTTCATGCTCCGGAAACAATTTACGCTTCGGATGCAGATTTAAATGAAGGAAAAATAGTTGGCCGATCTGAATCTGCAATCAAAGAGTTAAAGAATCTGGTAAAAGCGCTTCATAAAGAAAAAATTGCTGTAATTATGGATGTGGTTTATAATCATGCATCCCACTATGATCAAAATCCTTTAAAAATTCTTGCTAAAGAACATTATTTCAAGTTAGACGATCAAGGAAATTTTATTAACAACAGCTGGACAGGCAATGACATCAACTCTTCTGCAGAACACTCCAGAAAGCTCATTGTTGATTCTGTTTTACATTGGATCAAAGAATATCATATAGATGGTTTTCGATTCGATCTTGCCGGAATCTTAGATTGGCAGACTATTGATCTTATTAAAGAAGAAGCACAAAAAATAAATCCGAATGTAGTTCTTATAGCAGAACCATGGGGTGGCGAATATAAACCGTCCCTGTTTTCTGATCACGGCTGGATTTCCTGGAATGATAAGATCAGAAACGGAATCAAGGGGTCTCATCCTATTTCCGATAAAGGATTTATTTTTGGTGGATGGAACCATGAAACTTCACGGTTTGCTATCGAGAATTTTATCAGAGGCACGTTAAAATCGGGCGATAAGGGATTGTTTGATTCCTCAAAACATGCTTTGAATTATATTGAAAGCCATGATGGATATACTTTGGGGGACTTCATTCGTATTTCTCTGGATCATCAGAAAAATGAGCAGATATTTGAAAATAAACGAGCACTCACTAATCTTTCAGAACAAGAATTAAATATAGCCAAACTGGCAGCTCTTACTTTATTTACAAGCCAGGGTATTACCATGATTCATTGTGGACAGGAATGGGCCCGATCAAAGTTAATTATTGATCATTCCGGAAAAGATTCAAGATCAGGAATGCTTGATCATGACAGCTATAATAAAGACAACGAAACAAACTGGCTGAATTATAACGAAATCGAAATTAACAAAGGTCTTTTCAATTACTATAAAGGATTGATTGACTTTAGGTTAAACTCTCCTGCTCTTAGAAAAGCAGAACCCTCAAATATTAATTTTAAAGTCTATAATGATCCACTTCATATAACTTTTTCCATTCAAACAGATCCTGAATTGGATAAATTTGAGTACTTTATTTCTTTAAATGGAAATCCGAAGTCCGAGCATTCTATTGATATACCTAAAGGTACATGGGAATTGATTGCAGATAAAAATTCAGTTCAATTAAATAAACCTAAAATAACTATTGAAAATTCTTATACTCTGGCTCCATCTTCTGGTGTTATTCTCAGAAGGTTGCGTATAATGTGATCATGAAATATTTTAGTGCATCTAATAAACTCTTAAAGGAGGACATCTTTTGGCAGGTACATCAACAACCGATCGTGGTTCATGGAACTCAAAACTAGGATTTATATTAGCAGCTGCGGGATCCGCTGTAGGCTTAGGAAACATTTGGGGCTTCCCCACTAAAGTTGCTACCGAAGGTGGTGGTGCCTATTTACTTGTTTATTTGATCTGTACTTTTCTGATTGGATTTCCTGTAATGGTGGCTGAATTAGCAATTGGTAGAAAATCAGGTAAAAATCCCGTTGGTGCTTTTAAAGCTCTTTCCTCAAATAAATTTTTCCCATTAGTAGGTCTTTGGGGCGTTATTTGTGGAGTTATGATTCTCTCTTTTTACACTGTAATTGCAGGTTGGGCTTTCGGATTCGCTTTTGAAGAGATCTTCTACTACTTCGGTTGGAGTGATGCAGCCAATTGGCTTACCGATACCGGAAATGGACCGAAAAATGCTCTTATTGCTTCAGTTTTTATGCTCGGAACCATCAAGATTATTACCGGTGGGGTAAGTGATGGTATTGAAAGAGCGACAAAATTTATGATGCCATTATTAATAGGTATCATCGTAATTATGATTGGTTATGTATTAACACAACCCGGTGCATCAGAAGGTGTCCGTGAATATTTACTTCCTGATTTTTCTAAGATCAATGCTGATCTGATATTCTCTGCGATGGGTCAGGCATTTTTCTCTCTTTCTTTGGGTATGGGTGCTTTAATTACCTATGGTTCATATCTGAACAAAAAAGAGAACATTCCTCAAGCGGCTGCTTTTGTTACTTTAGCTGATGTTGGGATTGCATTCCTTGCCGGACTTCTAATTTTACCTGCAATGTATGTGGCAAAAAATGCCGGAATTGAAATTTTTGTAGGGGATCAACTAGCTTCCAGTACTGATCTGGTATTTCAGATCCTCCCTGCCCTGTTTCATTCAATTGGCGGTGCTACCGGATTGATTCTGGGTGTGGTGTTCTTTTTATTGTTAAGTATTGCAGCATTAACATCAACTATTTCATTATTAGAGGTTCCAGTATCATTTGTAATTGATGAATATGAGGTTCCAAGAAAGAAAGCCTCTTGGGGAGTTGGGCTTGGTGTTTTGGTTGTCTCTATAATTGTGGCCTTCAACACTTCTTTAATCGGAACCTTTGACGGGATATTTAATAATCTTGGATTACCTATTGGTGGATTACTGACTTGTATTTTTGTTGCCTTTGTCTGGAAAACTGACTCAGCAATAACAGAAATGGAATTTGGATTTGCAGGAATTCGCCAAACTATTTTTTCTAAAGTTTGGCCGTTCTTCATCTATGTAATTTGCCCATTGGCAATTCTTTATAACATTGTTACCAATTTTCTTTAATTAACTTGTTATCGGAATTCCCTAGCTGTATTTTTGGGTAACTTAAAACGGAGATATTTTTAATGGCTAAGATTTCTACTTCCGACTTCAGAAATGGGTTAGTTCTGAATATGGATGGTGAATTGTATTCAATTACTGAATTTCAACATGTTAAGCCCGGAAAAGGGCCTGCTTTTGTAAGGACTAAGCTCAAAGGCATCGTTAATGGGAAGAATATTGATAAAACCTGGCGTTCTGGTGAAAATACAGAAGCCGTAAGAGTTGAAAACAGAGATTATCAATTTTTGTATGAAGACGGTCCCCTTTTCTACTTCATGAATAATGATACTTATGAGCAAATTCCCGTAAATGCCAATCAAGTAGAACGCAAGGACTTTCTTATTGAGGGTCAGGTTTGTAACGTACTTTTTAATGCCGATGACGAGCAAGTTTTATATGCTGAGCCGCCCGATCAATTAGTACTTACTGTAAGCCAAACTGATCCCGGTGTAAAAGGCGATACTGCACAAGGTGGAAGTAAACCTGCTACATTAGAATCCGGTGCAGTTGTTAACGTACCTCTTTTCATCAATGAAGGCGAAGAAATTAAAGTAGACACCCGAACAGGAACTTATCTAGAACGAGCTAAATAAATTACTATGGACTTAAAACTGATAAAAAACATTTTAACCCTTATTTCTGATAGCGATGTTGATGAAGTAGCTATCGAAGAAGGCGATTTCAAAATAAAAGTAAAGAAAACAGGAACTGTAGAACAGGTTACCTATTCTCAGGCAATGCCTGCTCCTGCACAACCAGCAGCACCCGCTGCTCCTTCTCAGCCACAAGCTTCAGCAAATTCTGGTGAATCTGAGCAATCAGCTTCAAGTTCTTCTGCAGCTAAAGGTGAGACGGTAAAATCTCCGATTGTTGGAACATATTATAAAGCTGCATCTCCTGATTCAGATCCTTTTATAACTGTTGGATCAAAAGTTTCCAAAGGCGATACTTTATGTATTGTTGAGGCAATGAAGATCATGAATGAGATTGAAGCAGAATTTAGTGGTACTGTAGAAGATATTTTAATTGAAGATGGGCAAGCGGTTGAATTTGATCAACCTTTGTTTGTAATCAGTAAAGGCTAAACTTAGTCAACATGTTTAAAAAGATATTAGTTGCCAATCGTGGTGAAATTGCACTTCGAATAATTCGAACATGCAGAGAAATGGGCATCAAAACTGTAGCAGTTTATTCTACTGCAGATGCTGATAGTCTCCATGTAAAGTTTGCAGACGAAGCCGTCTGCATTGGACCTCCTGCAAGTAAAGAAAGTTATTTAAAAATTCAGAGCATTCTAGCAGCTGCCGAAATTACAAATGCAGAAGCTATTCATCCCGGATACGGATTTTTATCAGAAAATGCAGAGTTTTCAAAAATTTGTACCGAACATGATTTAAAATTTATAGGCCCCTCTCCTGAAGCTATCAACGCCATGGGAGATAAAGCAGTAGCCAAAGCAACCATGATCAAGAATGGGGTTCCTGTTGTTCCAGGAAGCGATGGAGTAGTTAACACTTATGAAGACGCTAAAAAAGTCTGTAAAGAAATTGGATTTCCTGTAATTATTAAAGCATCTGCCGGTGGTGGTGGCCGTGGAATGCGTGTTGTTGAAGAAGAGTCAGCTCTCAAAAAGAATTTTGAGATGTGCCGAAATGAAGCTGGTACCGTATTTAATAATCCGGAAGTTTATATTGAACGTTTCGTTCAAAACCCGCACCACGTTGAAATTCAGATTATGGCTGATCAACATGGAAATGTTGTACACTTAGGAGAGCGTGATTGTTCCTTACAACGACGCCATCAAAAAATGTTAGAGGAAGCTCCTTCCCCACTAATGACCCCGGATCTAAGGAAGAGAATGGGGGATGCATCCATCAATGCTGCTAAAGCTGTAAATTATGAAGGTGCCGGAACAGTTGAATATTTAGTGGATGACAGCGAGAATTTCTATTTCATGGAAATGAATACCAGAATTCAGGTTGAGCATCCCGTAACAGAAGAAGTTACAGGATTTGATCTGATTGAAGAACAAATCCGGGTTGCCGCAGGTGTTAAAATTGAAGAGCGTGAAATAAAAATGACCGGACACGCTATAGAATGCCGAATTAATGCGGAAGACCCTGAGTTTAATTTCAGACCTTCTGCGGGTTTAATATCAGTTTTTCATCCCCCCGGTGGACACGGAGTGCGTTTAGATACCCATGCTTACTCAGGATATAGAATTCCTCCCCATTATGATTCGATGATTGCAAAATTAATCGTATTTGCCCCAACTAGGGAAGATGCCATCAGAAAGATGAAGCGATCGTTAGAAGAGTTTATCGTCGAAGGCATCAAAACTACGATTCCTTATCATATTCAGCTTATGGACGATCCGAATTTTAAAGCTGGAAAATTCACTACTAAGTACTTAGAAAATAATTTCAAATTTGACCCGGAGGCTGTAAGATGAGCGTACCAAGTGATTTAAAATATACCCGAGAACATGAATGGGTAAAAGACAATGGCGATGGAACAGCAACCATTGGTATTACTGAATTTGCTCAAGGCGAACTTGGCGATATCGTATTTGTAGAACTTGAAGATGAAGGTTTTGATTTTTCTGCTGACGATACCTTTGGCACAGTTGAAGCTGTAAAAACAGTATCTGAGCTATATGCTCCGGTTGATGGTGAAATTTCAGAAATTAATGAAGCTTTGGAAGATAATCCTGAGATCGTAAATGAAGACCCTTACGGTAAAGGTTGGATGGTAAAAATCAAAGTCACAGACTCTTCTCAGCTTGATTCTCTGCTTTCTGCCGACGAATACAAAGAAATCATCGCTTAAATACTTCCAAAATTAATGAGCCGACATAACGAATGGATTTTAATTCTTGATTACGGATCACAATTCACACAGCTTATCGCGCGACGGTTACGTGAATTCAATATTTATTGTGAAATTCATCCTTTCAATGTCGATCTGAGTACAGTTTCTACTCCTACGCCAAAAGGTATTATTCTGTCAGGAAGTCCTAAAAGTGTAAATGATCCAGAAGCTCCTGATCTGCAAAAAGATATTTTGACTTGGGACGCACCTATTTTAGGAGTTTGTTACGGACTTCAACTTTTGGCACACACTGAAATTCCCGGAAGTGTTGAAAAAGCTGAAAAAAGAGAATTTGGCCGTGCTCATCTTATTGTAGATAATGATGAAGGTATTCTTAAAGGAATAGATAATGAATCCGTAGTCTGGATGAGTCATGGTGATCACATTCATGAACTTCCCTCCTCTTACAAAATTGTTGGGCATACAAGTAATGCAAAAGTTGCTGCAGTTCATCACAAAGAAAAAGAAATATATGGCGTTCAGTTTCATCCTGAGGTAGCTCATACCGAGTGTGGAAAACAGCTTCTCAAGAACTTTGCTTTTGATATTTGTGATTTAAGCGGTGATTGGACAGCAAATTCTTTCGTTGATGAACAGATTGAGGCTATTCGCAAAAAAGTAGGAAATGATAAAGTATTGTGTGCTTTATCAGGAGGCGTTGATTCCACTGTTGTAGCCACTTTAATCCACAAGGCAATCGGTGATCAGTTAGAGTGTGTATTTGTTGACAACGGTTTACTCAGAAAAGGTGAATTTGACGAGGTTTTAGATTTATACATTAAAGATCTTGAACTTCCTGTTCGGGGAGTGGATGCAAGTGAACTATTTCTAAGCAGACTAGATGGTGTTTCTGACCCGGAGAAAAAAAGGAAGATCATTGGTGCTGCATTTATTGATGTTTTTGAAAAAGAGATTGGCGGACAATCTGAGTTCAAGTATTTAGCTCAGGGAACGCTTTATCCTGATGTAATTGAAAGTGTATCATTCAAAGGTCCATCAGCTACTATTAAATCTCACCATAATGTGGGCGGGCTTCCTGAAAAAATGAAGCTTGACCTGATAGAACCTGTTCGTGAATTATTTAAAGATGAAGTTAGAGAAGTTGGCCGTGCTCTAGGAATTCCTGAACATTTTATTGGTCGTCATCCTTTTCCCGGTCCAGGACTTGGTATTCGCGTAATTGGTGATCTTAGCAAAGAAAGATTGGATCTGCTCCGAGAAGCAGACAAAATATTTATTGACGAGCTTAAATCTCAGAATCTTTATGATGAAGTGTGGCAAGCTCTTACTGTGCTACTTCCTGTACAAAGTGTTGGAGTAATGGGTGATGAAAGAACTTATGAGTTTACCGTTGCTGTACGAGCTGTAACAAGTGTAGACGGCATGACTGCTGACTGGGCTCAATTACCCTATGAGTTTCTGGGAAAAGTTTCCAATAGAATCATCAATGAAGTTAATGGAATTAACAGAGTAGTTTACGATATCAGCTCTAAACCGCCTGCTACTATTGAGTGGGAATAAATGAGAACAAATTCGTTTATTCTAAGTGTAAGAAAGTGTATCAATTTAGCAATTCTATGAAATCAACTATCTCAATTATATCCGTGGTTTTAATCCTGATGCTTTCAGGAGCCACCAGTGCTCAATCTATTGAATCAGGTAAGAATCTTTATCAAAATGGAGACTATGAACGTGCAGTTCGTGTTTTCGAAGGCATAAATAATGCTGAAGCTCATCTATATCTTGGTAAAAGTTATTTTGCCATGGCTGATTATCTCAAGGCAAAAGCTTACTTAGATCTCGTTTTAGAAGCTGAATCTGATACTAATTTCTTGACGGAAGCTAAATACACAAAAGCTCTCGTTTTATTTCAGTTGGATGATTTTAGTGCTTCTTTAGATCTTTTATATGAGATTAAGAGCACCAGAGTTAATAATATTTATTATTCCAGATCTATAACTTTTTATGATCAGGTCTTAAGCTATCTAAGCATTGATCAGATAAGAACTGTTTTCAGGCAAACAGCTAACCAAGAAATCTTAGCTGATGTAATTTCAGGTGCTTTAGGACGAGTTGATTACAACAAAGCGAAAACTCTACTGAATACTTTTAAATCTTCGATGATAGATAGTAGCACAGTAGACCTTTTTCAAATTGAAGCTGCACTTCGGGATTCTCTAATATACTCTTCAAGATATCCCTTCAGAAAATACTCAAATGCACCAAATGGTATGGCTTATCAAATTGGTGTAGCTTTACCCTCTTTTGACGTTGATTCTGAGAATTATGAAATTCCTCAGCATTTATATTTTGGGATTCAATTGGCTATTGAAGAATTCAATTCAAATCAGACAACCAAAAAAGCCTTTTTAAACTTTGCGCAAACAAATGTGGATTCCATCCAATCAGAAGATGTTTTAAATGAATTAATCTGGAAAAAAGATGTGGACGTTGTTATTGGGCCCCTTTTCTCGAATGTAGCAAAATCTTTTGCGGATTTAGCTGAAGTATATGAAGTTCCGATTGTTACTCCGTTGGCAAATTCTGACTCCCTCAACCTCGCAAATAATTATATGTTCCAAACTAACCCTACCTTTGCTGTACAAGGGAAAAAAATGGCGCAGTTTGCAGTAAATTCTCTCCGTTTAGATACTGTAGCAGTGTTAGCGGAAATGAATGCTTTGGGTGAAGCCTCAGCATTGGCATTCAGACATGAAGCTGAAAGATTAGGAGCTTTTGTACAACACTTCTTCCTTGAGGATCTTAGATCAAATGGTTATGATATTTCTGAATATAGTGCTTACCTCTCCAAAACGGATACATTACTTCCTTCTCCCGGGCTAAAAGCAATTTACGCTCCTTTTACGGGCTCTGCGGCTCCAACTCTTATTCGTAACCTTCTTACTGATCTTGAAGCCTCTGAAAGCGATTATGTGCTACTAGGATCAGAAGAATGGATGGATACCGACCTTGAAAGTATACGTCTTCCTGAAACGAATATTCACTATTCACAAAGTTTTGATATTAAATATAGCGAGACTGATGTCGAAAATTTTGCAAGTAATTTCAGATTAAGATTTCAAACTGAGCCGAATCAGTTTGCCTTCATTGGTTTTGATGTTGCCCAACTGGTTCTCAGTACATTAGATAAGGTTGGCAATCCTGATTATCTAAAAAAAGGACTTATGGAAGTAAGTAATTATAGAGGATTGAGTTCTGAAATCGGATTTCAAAAAGAACACGTCAACCAAAAAGTGATTATTAAATCTATTTATAGAGAAGAATAATCCCGAGCTCCTGCTTCAAATACCTAACCGATAAACAAAGTGGAACCATAGTGTTTTGCTACCATTCTCAAACAAATTGGCCCGCAATCCATTTGGTCAAGTTGGCGATAAAGCTTGAAGGAATTCATTAAATGAGCGTATTTTATTCTTTGGTAATATTTGAGTTAAGCCATGCTATTTAAAATGAGCTTGAATATTTCTCTGTGTGAAAACAAACGATATTCAGTAAGGTAAGTTCTTAGGATATCTGACTTAACAAAAAAGACTTCATATAATACAGTGGTATTTTATTACTCCTGCGTTTCTTTTAAATGGTATTTTTTGGGTGCTAAAAATAATAATCATACTTATTTTATTGATATTCATTCAAGTTAACCCGAAACCAATGGTACCAACCGGCTCCCATTAAAGTGCCATCCTCAAAAAACTCGAAATTACCGATTAAAAACCTTTCATGACTTTCGGGATATTCAATCTTATAAATCTTGACCGCTTCAAAACTCCGATCAGGTCTTCTCTTTAAATGAATAATCCCCAACGGATCTGAAATATACAGATCACCTTCACCCGAGTATTTAAAATTAGTAAAGATAGTATCATAACCAATTGCACTAAAACCGGACGTACCCTCAGCATGAATTTTCAAGGGCAAAAGTTTTCGGTTTTCAAAGTCTACACTCTCAAAAATCAGTGTTCTTTCCAAGACGAAGGTACTATCAAAAATAGACATCCATGGTAACCTGGAATAAGAAGCCACGATTTCATTCTGACCATTAATATCAAAATTTGTTCCATTAAAAACGCCAGGTTGAAACCCATCAGGAATGATTTTAGGCATTACTTTAGCAACGGTGTCTTTTGGAGAATCAATTTTGACAATGTTAACCAAGCCTGATGAGGTCGGTATTCCCCTGAGAAAAGTCTCAGTATGCCCCATAAATGTATTGTTCACAGTTACTCTCATTGCTCTCACTCCATCAATAGATTTTATATGCTTGAACTCGAGATCATACATGTGAATTTTTGAATTTGAAACATCGGAAACAAAAATAATAGTGTCACTTTTGTCCATATCAAATGCATTTAACACCTCTCCCGGACCTCTGCCATTACGTGCTACTGTTTTTTCAACCTTCCCATCCAGATTCATTCGAATGATTTTTTTATCAGATCTTTCAAATGCATACAATTTGTCTTTCTCAATAAGAGTAGGTCCTAACTTTCCTATATATTCTTCAATATTGACACCTCCTGATTCATATATCATATTTTCACTGGTTAACTTGATATTTATTACTGAGACTTCGTCCAGGTTAATGTACTGTACCGGCGCAGAGCGGACAAAATCGTTCAGGACCTGTGATTCTGTTTGCGGGTAAGAAATAGTTTGCTCAACCTCACTTGAGCAGCTCATGAGAAAAAATATCAAAAAGTATTTTTTAGGCATATGATTATATGATTGTCTGTTATAATGATATAGTTTAGCACATTGAGAGACATTCGCCGCCACAAGCCGTCCCACCCAAGCAACCTGAGTCATTACCAATAGGTTCAAATCCTTCACCTGTACAACCTATCACCATGCCCCATGCTGTTGAATACCGATCTATTTTGACCTCACATCCAGATTGTGCAGTACACTCGCAAGACCAAGGGGCTTCTCCACCTTTAATATTGTTCATTTCATCTCTAATTAACACATTTAAAAATTCCATAATAGAATCCTCTTTGTTTATTTATTTTTAATCTTGTTTTTTAATGGAAACAAGAAAACCACTCTTATTTTATTACAAGTCTGTTTAATTTTCTTTATTCCTTTTTTTAAATATAATCTTGTACTTAACTATTCGATCTATTCCCTTTTCAAAATCAAAATCATGTTCATATAAGTAACCATTATTTATCTTGATCAAAGGTTTTTTAAAAACATTTCTCCTATTTCTAATACCCGGCAAGGAAAATGTAGCTTGCAATTTTCCTTGCTCATTTAAAACCCACCATTTATAGGTTGAATCACTATCTGTAATCGTAGAAATCCACAATTTTTCGTCATCAGATACTTCGATAGTATGAAGTGCTGGCCATGTATCTGGCAACTGATATTCTTCAAGTACATTAAGCTCTTCTCTATCATAGCCTAGACTTTTAACTGATAACGAGCTATTTATATAAGGATAATAAAATGAGTACTGATAATTCCCTTGAAGATCATATGCTTTAATCAAGAATTGCTCGTTCCATGAAGTAAATATCATACCTGTTTTAGAAAAAGCAACCAATGTATTTCTCGAAAATGGGGCATTAATTGGCAGACTTAATTCTTTATCAGGTATATATTGAATATAATTTTTTAGATCTAATACTTTTCTACCTGTAATAGCTCCATTGTCATTTAAGTTATAGTAATGTAATCTACGAAAATCATTAGAGCCAATATTGCTTTCAAACTTGATTAGCTTTTTATCATTATTAGCAACGAATATCTCACGTGCTCTCATTATTTTCGTTATTTCATCATCTAATGTTTCATTTTTATTAATTCGCTGTTCACTTAGTATCGAATAATCAGTTGTTGAATACACTACTACTTTTTGCAACCTTGTATCAAGAACATAGAGCTTGTTATTTATAATATCGATGGATCCAATCGATTCGAATTCACCTGGACCTCTGCCTAGCCTTCCTATCTTTGTTTTATAATTTCCCACGCTATCAAAAACTTTTATACCAACTTGACTTGGGTTTTGAATAACCAAAAAAATGTTGTTTAGATGATCAACATCAAATAGGTTTATAAAGCCTTCAAAATATATCATTTCGTCACTATTGATTGTTAATTCCCTTTCTAAAACAACAGTATCTAAAGATGTATTATCAAGTAATGAGTACACTTGTAGATTTTCTAAAGAATCAATTGAAGCAGGTATTAAGATTCCTTGCTCCTGATTATTCATATTACTATGACAGTTCGTTAAGAAAACAATTATTAGGACAATCAATAAATTTTTAATCATAAGACAGATAGAATATCACCTCTTTCCCAAGTACTGCCTGGTAGAATAAACAGGAGCTACTGTTCCAAGCACCTGAGTTTTTGAAGAATCTAATAAGATGATTAATTAATAAGCACTTAGGATGATAGTATAAATTAATTATATTTAAAAATTAAGAAATGAATTTTCGCTTTAAAGTATAATAAAAATGATTAGTTCAGAATATTTTACGAAGTATAAAACCAGAATAATTTTTCCATTATTTTTTCCGGTTTTGATTGTCCTATTAGGATGTACCGAATCAAAAAAGAATTTTTATGTACACAATAAAGATGCTGAAACCATCGACAGCCTTCAAATTTATGTTGGGGATGAAATCTACTTAATCGAGAATCTTCAACCTCGAGAAACAAAAGGATTAAAAATCTACAAAATGGGTGGAAAAAAATTTCATTCCAAGCAGACACAGGAAGAGTAATGACTACAACTTCTGTTTTAACTCCCCCGTTTAGAGGTACTATAAAATTCATCATCACAAAAGAACGAATTATTTCAGTTGGAATATTTGACGAATAATACTCAAAAATCTGTATCCTTAATGCTTTCCAGAGAATAACCTACTAAAAACATCTGCCCATCGGCATCCGTTTCTGCTCCATAAAAGAAACCGTCATGAATACTAACACTTCTTACTTTTCTTGGACCAAAAAAGACCTCTTTAATTTCTCCATTTAAAGTTGATACAATCCAATTAGGTTTTGAATCGTCTGAACGAGCTAAGTTTATCCAAAGTAAGTTTTTATCCAATATTACATTCCAATAATAAGGTTCATGATTCAAAATCTTACTTTCTACGATCTCCTTCATTCCTGAATAATAATAATTTACATTTTCTAAAGATTTATTAAATTCATCTAGCTGAAGTTGAAATTGCTCGTAAGGCAAAACCCCGATTTTTGACTCATTATTTAAAGAGTCAATAGATATAATTTTATTGCTGTTATTCTGAACTAAAACTACATCATTAGACTCTGGTTCAAAATTGTAGAATACTTTGTAAAATCTTGAGTTATTATGAACGGTTAAGCTCGAATTACTTCCTCTATGCAATGCTAAATCTTCCTCAACTCTTAATCTGCTGACCTTTCCTGTGTGTTCAAAATTACTATTTAGTTTAGAGACATACGCGTAATTCGCATTCAATGTATCTCGAGCTCTTGGAAAAATCCTGAAAATTCCATAGTAGTCATAATCGGATTTATGAATCACTTTTTCTGGTATTTGTTCAACCATCCCATCTGGACGAATTTTCCTGAAAACTCTTTCTCGGTAAGGCTTCCAATTGCCCAGAGTATCTTTAGCTAATACCTGATGACGACTATTGTTAAAATCATATACATGCAACGAATCATTATAACTTAGAAAACTCATATAGGTTTCTATAAACTCACCCGGTCCCCTACCTTCTCTACCTATTACATTTACTAATTTGCCATTCGGGCTAAACTCATAAAGCTGATGATCGGGATAGTTTTGAACCACTAAATTTCCATTAGAAAGAATATGAATTTTTCGAATGTACCGGAAGAAAGAGTCCTCAGTTGGGTTTTCAATACGAAAAAGTTCTTTAGTCTCAACAGTTGCAACTCCAGGAAGATTGTAGGACTTTAACTCTATATTCACCTCTTTACAGCTGCTAAATAAAAACAAGAGCAAAATTATTTTGATTCGTATATATGGTAAATGCATTGTCATTTTTTTAACTTAAATGCTCTGAATCTAAAGCATAACTTAGATTCAGAGCTGTTTGTTTAATATTTATATCTAGTAACTTTCTAACCAACTCATGTCATATTGCCAACATCCCATTTGAATTGCTCCAACTCCACAGTTTACATAACCTTCAATCGACCCATCATCTTGACTATGACATTGACCTTCAATTGGGTAAGAACATGACAATTCCCAACCATTAGGACAGGTAACTGAAACAGAACAACCACCCTTTTTTCTCGTTCCGAACGTCCCATTCGGGATTTGGTTTTCTGGCTCTGCCTCACTGCTTCTCTTTTCACTGTTTTTTTACACCCCAGAAACTTAGCTCTAATAGTTAGTTCCTAAGCGAAGCTACGGAATCAGATAAAACTTATGTTTGTTACTCAAATTATTTACTTAAAAAGGATTTTATATCTAACTATTTTTTTATCAAAGTTCACTGTGTCTTCTTTAAGCTCGTAAAAGTATCCATTCTTAATAACTTTTTTACTTTCCGGCTCGAATGGATAGCTTGTCATTTTTCCCGGCCACATAAAATCACCAATTATTTCTCCATTTTGATCAAAAACTATCCATTTTAAAGAATCTTTTGAGTTAGAAAATGTAGAGACCCACATATTATCTTTATCATCAACAATTAATTGATTAATAACCGGCCAGTTAGTGGGCAGATCTGTACCTTCAGCTATAGTTTTTGTAAGATTAGTAGCTTCATCTAAAGCATCTTGTCTCGTAACTGAAGGAGTATTAAAGTTGTAAAAAACCTGCGATAAAGAATCTCCGTCTCTGCTATAGTATTTAATTGTCAACCTATCCGTTTCTACAACAACAATATTGTTGTTGCTTAAAATATCTATGATCGTCTTTTTGAAAAACGAAAAAGTTTTCATTGGTAAAATTTTTGTTTCTCCCAGTATAATCTCATTCGTTGCCCAAATATGTTTTTTAGAATCAAATTCGAGAATTTTTGTAGGATTTAGCTTAAGAGATTTGTCAAGATGATAAAATTTAGTAACTCTTTTGCCTGATGTTGATGGATTTGGTGTGATTTCAAAGCCAACTAAATACGTTCCATCTGAGTAAGTATGAAATTGTACTGGCATATATCCTCTTATTTCAGGTATGTTGGACCAAATACTTGGATCAAATCGAAAAGTTTTTTCTAATTTCATATTTGAAATACTAAATTCCGAAAGCCTGAAAAGCTCCGCATCATAAAATATTATTAGGTCTTTATGAATTTGTAAATTCGAAACATCTAAAAACTCTCCAGGCCCTTTACCTTCACCAAAAATTTTTCCTAAATATTTACCTTCCCAGCCAAACATATGTAACGCTCTATTACCCCATGCTTTATCGGTGATAAAAATTCTATTAGAATCATCTACTGAATAATCTCCCATTCTACTAATAAATATATCCTCAGTAGATTCAAAGACATGATCTTCTACCAATAATATCGATCTAAAATTTTGATCTTCAATAAAAACAGCGCCTTTACTCTCATTAGAAATTTTTGATGAGTCATTTTTAGTACAAAAAAGTAATACGAAAAAGCAAAATAAGTATAATTTCTTCATTTTATTGATTTTTAAAAAATCCACCTGATGGAAACCCACCAGGTGTTGATTAGTTCAAGCTTCACCTACCCCAGAACAAGTTACCCGAGGAAGCACTTTTCCCGCAGCCGGATCAGCGATATACCATACGAAGACTTGTAGGACCGCAATCCATTTGGTCGTGTTGGCAGTAGTGTTGAAATAGAACCATCTAATCCTTTTTCTCAAGAATTATTTTATATTTTACTACTTTGTTTAGATTGGTAGCTTTATCTAGTTCACTTATATAAAAAAAACCATTCTTAACAATAGGAATCGAAACATCTCCTGCGATAGGATTTCTCTCCATTCTTTTGCCTGGCCATTGAAATTTTGCCATCAAGGCCCCATTATTCTTTAAGATCCACCATTCAAAGTGCTCTTCATCATCTGTGATTGTTGAGACCCAAATTCTTTCCTTATCATCTACAAAAAGCTTATTTACTGCCGGCCAAACTTTAGGAAAGTCATAATTTTGTGCTCTTTCTTTTTTTGCTGAATTATACTTGTCATACTCAAAGATTTCCTCCTTCTTAAACTCGCTATTGTCAAATTCATAGTATATCGAGCGCTGATACTTTCCTTCAGAATTATATACTTTTATTAAAAATTCTTCTCCCTCTGATGAGTATATATTAAAATTTCTATCAAACGCTATCTTCATATAACTATCTGATGGAAACGGCATAGTTATATAATCTAACTTCTTACCAAAAATCAATAAAACAAGAGAATTATTTGGATGTTCTCTGAAAGATATCATGGATTCCGATACAACATCTCCTTCTTGATCTATTATAAAATAACTTTTCATACCTCCATGTTCTGCTTTTTGATAAGGCACTCTTACCCCGATTAACGCGAGACTATCACTGATCATAAAAAGATCTTCTTCATTGAAAAATACATGCAAACTTGGTATATCCAGATAATTGGATATTCCTCTTAAATCAATAGGGAACACGTGGGAAAAATCTAACGAATCAGCATTAAAGATATTAACCCTTTTCAGTCCTTCATCGTAAGCATAGACCAAATTTGAGGACACTCGTGTGAATAAAGGGTGAAAGTTACTGAACTCCCCCGGTCCCCTACCTTCTCTTCCTAATGTTTTAAGATGATTTCCTAGTGTATCAAAAGCTTCTATTTGATTGTTATTGGCTAAAAATACAGTGCCGTTTCCACCTACAGCAAATCGGAGAAAGCTACTTATAAAATTCATTCCTCCTGCAGACCTACTTCCACTCAAAAAGAAATCTTCAGAGTCACCATACTCCTGTACTTTGGTAAGAGATATTTCATAAGGAAAACTATCTGGTACTGAATATGGCTGTACATTTTCTAATGCTGAATATTTCTCAGGTACGACAATATCCTTATTTTGCACAAGATTAATATCCTCAACACCGTCTTTTGTACAGCTAAAAATCGTTAAAAGAAAAATTATATATTTTAGTGATACTAAAACTTTCATTTATTGAATATTAGCATTTAAAAAGTCGTATTCAATTTTTGAATACGACTTTTCGGTTATTAATCTTAATGGGAAGGTCCTGAAAAATACAATGCACCTAAGTATTCTCCTGCGCCACAATTTGATTGTAATCCAGTATCCAAACCTGCTGATTGAGATGATTCGTTAGTATGTCCTCCTCCACTAGTTGGAGTATAATATGATAGAGAGCTACTGCAAGATCCGTCATGAGAGCAACAATCATAATCACAGTGCCCACCCCTTCTAATTCTTTTCATTTCGCTTCTACTTAATACATTTAAAAATTCTATAATAGAATCCTCTTTGTTTAATTAATGTTAATCTATTTTATAAGGGGTGGATAGCCCCTCTTGTTTAATTCACAAGCTCTTTGGTTAAATTGTTATACACTCTCTCAAGCAATCGCATATCTTGTGTTATTATCTCAGCCTGACCTTTCATCCCGTTTGCCGGTGGGAGCATTTGACCATAATTTGTTTTTAATCCATCAGGGAAATGTACCTTCGCAAAAAATAAGCTATCCCCAACAGGAAATTCAGAAAGGTATTCAATTACTCCCACTACTGAACCAAACTCGTGGTAAGGATATCCGGAAAAACGTACTAATACCTGCTGTCCCTCTTTAATCTTTCCAAAAGACGCCTGTGATATTTTCATTTCCCCAAAGAACTCAGTATTCGAAGGTTGAACATAAAATATTTCTTGCCCTGCTTTATATGTTTGTTGCTCCTGTACAATACCGGAATTAATTAATACACCCGAAACCGGAGCTGTTAATAGGTAGGTATGCTCCCAATCCGCTATTGAGCTTTTTAAGGTAAGAAGAGCTTGATCAAATCTGGATATTGCTTCATCCGCTTGTTTTTCAAGCTCTAAGAGTTCTTTTTGTTTACTAACCTGCGCCGCCTGATTGTTAATAATAGCTGATTCCGTTTGTTGAAGCGGCATTTGTTTGTTCGAGAAATCACTTTCTGCTTTAAGTAAATCTAATCTCGCTATTAACTCTTTCTCAGCTAATTGCTTTTGCGCTTCAAACTCTTTCTTCGCTATCTCATAATTTGCTTCTTGAATTTCTTTCTGCAACTCAAGTTTTGAAAGCAAACGTGCTGTAAACTCCTGTTCTTGCTTCAGAATCTCTTTTCTTTGGTCGTAGTATCCTCCTGGTAAATGGAGAACATATTCTCTATAAACCTGATTGAAGGCTTGTACATTATTCTGCAATGCTCCAAGCTGAGGGGTATTAAATAATCTGTTGTTTTTAATCTTTTCAAACTCGCTTTTTCTTATCCATAATTCCAGGCTATCTATCTCAGAGCTAAGAAGTTGAACAGAACCATGATCAGCTGTACTCTCCATCCATCCTAAAACTTCCCCTTCTGTTACCTCGCTTTTATTCTGTTTGAAAAGTTTAACAATCTTGCCATTAACTTTACTTTCTACGGTTGTAGGAGCATTAATAGCGGTAAGCACTAGTTGGGATTTTAGTACCTCCGGGTATTGAATAAAAGAAGCCGCTATAAAGATCAAAGCTAATACACATAAAAAAACTCCAATTCCTCCTCTTACTAGCCAATTAGGAGGTTTTCCTATAATTTCCTGGACTTCTTCGCTTCTTACGGATAGATCGAAATCATTGCTTTTCTTATCATTCCCATTTAGAGATTTTAATGCATCAGGTATTTCAGGTTTCGAATCTTTCATATCAACTTCTAATTTCCCAATTCAAGTTGATTACGCACCAGTTCAAAATAAGCACCTTCCGCATACGTAAGCTCCTGATGTGTACCTTGTTCTATTACCTCTCCTTGATCTAACACAATTATGTTATCCGCATTTTTTACCGTGCTTAGCCGGTGTGCCACTACTACTACTGTACGATGTTCAAAAAATTCCTGAAGGTTTTCCATGATCACTTTTTCATTATTGGCATCTAAGGAATTGGTGGCCTCATCAAAGAAGATATATTCAGGGTTTTTATAAACCGCTCTGGCGATAAGCATTCGTTGTCGTTGCCCTTGACTGATGCCATTTCCTTCTGAGCCAATTTTGGTATTAAACCCCAACGGCAGTGAATCGATAAACTCATGAATATTAGCCACTCTTACTGCATGCTTTAGTTTCTCCATATCCGGCTGTTCTTCCCCCACGGCAATATTTCGGGCAATATTGTCCGAGAAAATGAAGCCGTCCT
>Ga0189291_100278_pt1 | contig 27355 bp, 28 predicted proteins | sample UW1redminimetaG_FD_130331 | JGI IMG/M metagenome (GOLD analysis project Ga0189291, IMG submission 130331) | Marine microbial communities from the Costa Rica Dome - UW179B-red mini metaG | ecosystem: Environmental > Aquatic > Marine > Oceanic > Photic zone | place: Costa Rica: the Eastern Pacific... | reverse complement strand
TAATCAATCTTATGTTAAAATATAACCTCAACGCTTTTTAGTATGCCAATACTTATCGAGGATTACGCGCAACTCTTGCTTGGGACTGTAGTTGAGATGCGATTGGGTTTCATTGTGGGGCCTGAAAACTTCGCAATTTGAAACTCATTGGAGAATAATTAGGCTCACGGGAAAATCCGTCCCTGGATCGGATCAAGGCTTCGTAAAAACTCGGCCAGTGCGGGTATGTCGTTTGGCTGAAGGCCGGTCCGCTGCAATTCGCTATACCCCGCAGGCGCAGTTGGCGCGATCAAATAATGCATGATGGCCCTCTCTAGCGACTTAATCTGACCCGCGTGCATGTAGGGAGGACGTTGCGCGACTGCACGTAGAGTTGGCGTCCGAAAGGCGCGAAGCATATCGTGGCTGTCACGGATGAAACGAAGCTCGAGGCAGTCCTCTTTGGCGGCGTCACTGAATTCCCCCAGACAGTTGAAAGGACTATCCTTAGCCAAGGAAATCGCAAGGGTCCTACCCTGATCCAAAGGTTGATTTGCGATCCCACTTACGCCCGTGTTGTGGAACGCGTCATCGGTTAGACGTGGCCCCCTGTGACAGGTCACGCACTGCCCTTCCCCGATGAAGAGCGCCAGACCATCAAGCTCCCCGTCGGTCAAAATATCGTCCGCAGGGGCACCAACGGCAAGCGCATCGGCATAGTCGTCGAACCTGCTGCGTTCTGGCAGCAAAGTGCGTTCATACGCAGCAATCGCTTTGCCAATGTTGGCGAAAGTCAGGTTGATTTCTGTTTGGGTCTGCTGGGCCAGTGCGGCCCAATTTGCCTCCTGCACGCCAGATAGCAAGGGCGAGCCGCGCGCGGGCAAATCCGCGATGTCAGGTACGAGCCCAAACAAATCCGCATAGGGTTCAGCATAGTGTTCCGCCACCAGTCGGACAGCCGCAATGCGGTCACTTCCGTGTTCAAGCGGGTTTTCGATTGGCCCCAGCGCCTGCGCCCACTGGCTGTCTGCGCGCCCATCCCACAGCAACCACGGGCTGTAGGCGCTGCCGCGAATTGGCATTGTCCGACGCAACCCGATCCCTTTGCCGACGTCATGGCTCAAACCGTCCTGAAACGCCTGATCCGGACTATGGCAGGTAACGCACCCTGTCTTGCCGTCCACACTCATCCGCAAGTCAAAGAACAAGTCCTCACCCAAGGCGACCGCCTGAGGCATATCGGCCACGCGATTTGAAGGATCTGGGGGCAAAGTTGGCAACGCCGAGAGTGACATTGACGCGATTAGCGACCGCTCCTCCTGCGACCAGCGCGAACCATTGAAATACTGATACATTGCGACGGCCACGCACGCGATCACGGCGCTGGCGGCCAGGCCAACGCGTCTCATAGGACGATGTTGAAGGTGACGGCGTCCAATCCCTGCGGGCCGTCGACAGTCACTTTCATCGTCCACCAGCCCCCCATCGAGAATTTCATCCCCTCCACAAGATAGCCGCCATTGCCCAGGTCATCTGTCACCTGAGGTGTGGTCGGCATGCCGTGACCGTGCTGCGGCATACCACCATCAATCCCGACCGTGGCACCGTCAATCGGTGTACCCTCAGGCGTCATCACAAAAATGGTCCATTGTTGTATCGGCCCGACCGTTGTCTCACCGGCATTTGGCGTCAACGACACCTGATACAAACCTGCATCGGTCGCTTTTTGATCAGCAAGATCCAGACCATCGGGCACTGCGAACATCATACGCAGACCAATAAACACAACCGCCAACAGCACCGGCATACCGATCAAAAACCAGCGCAACCAACGTCGCTTGTGTGGTGTTTGAGCCATGTCAGTGTTCCTTGGATCAACGACAGCGATGCGTGGCTGCCTTAGGTTTTCAACGTCACAAGCAGCACAATCAGCGTGAGCAGCACGAGGCCAATAGGCAGCAAGACCTTGCCTCCATTCTGAACCCTGCCGGACCCTTCAGTGATCGCGCGCCGCAACTTCCCAACCAGTGCCCCGTGGACACCGGCCAACCCCAGCACCAGCGTAATCTTTGCGCCAAGCCAGAATGACGTGAACCACCCGCCTTGAATACCCAACAAAATGCCAAAAAGAAGGGCTGCGATCATAGCGGGGGTCGTCACCGCACGGTCATAGGTCTTGAGCGGCCCAAGAAAGTTCGCCGCGGGATATCTGAGCGCCAGCCCCACAGCGATCATGCCACCGATCCAGACAAACAAGGACACAAGATGCGCCGCTTTGCTAAGTTCATACACCATCGCGCGTTTCCTTTGTCGACTGACGATGCAGCCACCGTTCATTGATAAATCCCAGCCCCGGCACGAACGCTCCGATCAACAGGCGAAGTGTGCCGAACACATTAATGATGCCCTCGGCCCATGACCGGATCACGAACCAAACAAACACCATGAACGCGAGTCCATGCAGCGGTCCCATGATAGAGGTCGCCTCTGGCACGCCGGCCCAGTACTTGAGCGGCATTGCCACCCCGAACAGCAGGATTAATGTCCAAGCCTCTATCAATGCCGCGCGGCGAAGACCGATCATGCAGAACCTGCCACAACCAAAAGTAGGGCCGACAGATGATCCCCACACGGACATCGCCCGAATGCGCGAACCGGGCCGCTAGGCCAGAACAGAGAGATTAAGATCATCGGCGGTATCCTACATGCGCTCTTGATGCCGCGTATCAACCGCTGCCTCAATTCTATGACCCAATTGTGCAACTGCGTTGCCCGTCACGCTACCAACTTCACAGAACTTTACCTTCGCGACAAACGTCAGCAACACGGCGCGCCTATCTATGGTCCAGCAAAACGCCAAATCAAAAAGGGCCACCACATGACCAATCAGAACACCACCGCAAAGAAATGGCACAAGACAGGACGGGGACGTCTGGTCGCGGGCATTGCCGCCGCTGCCTGCATCGGTCTGGGCGCACAAGCGATTGCGCAAAGCCGCCCAGCCCAGCATGTATCGCAATTTTGGGCCGATGGCGGCACACCCGATTTCTTGCAAGCGGGTTACAAAACCGGCCATAGGTTCGGTGCCGGACGCACTGGTTTCCTCGACGGTATGACCGATGCGGAAATCGACAAAATGATCGCGCGCGGCGTGGCCCATGCTGCAATTGAGGTGGACGCAACTGACGCGCAGCGTGACGAGCTCAAAGAGGTTGTTATAGCGCTCGTACAAGAGCTGAGACCGGTACCGGACGGGTTTCGCGACGCTGGCACACAAATGCGCGATCTGCTGCTGGGAGACACAGTTGACGCCGCCGCGATTGAGATACTGCGCGCTGAGCGTATTGCCGAGGCGGACCGCGTAAGCCTTGAGATGGTGACTGCAATGACCCGCATCGCAAACATCCTGACCCCTGAACAGCGTAAAATCGCGGCTGAACGGATAGAATTCTTTCAAAAAATGCGCGAACGTCGCCGCTGGGGCAAATAAGCCCAATCGGGGAACGCGCATGGCTGACGCAGTATTGCTGGTCGAAGACGACACGCGCCTCGCCGAGATGGTCGCAAGCTATCTCGGCGGGAACGGTTTTACCGTGACATCCGTAGAAACGGGCGAAGACGCCTTGGCTGCGCGGGACCAAGATACGTTCAAAGCGATCATACTGGATATCGGTCTGCCGGGCATCGATGGGCTTGAAGTCTGTCGCCGCATCAAAGCACAATGGGCTACACCGATCATCATGTTAACGGCCAAAGGGGATCCTATGGACCGGATTATCGGGCTCGAAATCGGGGCCGATGATTATCTTCCCAAACCCTTCGAGCCGCGCGAGTTACTGGCACGGCTGCGCGCAATCATGCGGCGGGGCCAAACCGCGGAACAGACCGCGGACGCGCCTCTTCTATTCGGGCGTTTGCACATTGATCCTGGGGCGATGATTGCAAATGTAGACGGTCGAACCTGCAATCTGACGTCGTATCAATTTCAGCTTTTGCTGGTACTGGCCCGGACACCGGGCCGCGTCCTAAGCCGAGATGCCTTGATGGATGCGCTGCGCGGCGAGGCGCTTGAGGCGTTCGACCGGTCCATTGATGTCCATATTTCACGGATACGCTCAGAGATCGAAGATGATCCAAAGCAACCGCGCCGAATTGTTACAGTTCGCGGTGCAGGATATCTGTTTGCTCGTATTCAGGATGGTGGTGAACCCCAGAGCGGTGCCTTGTGATCCGTCAACGGCTTTATCTTCAAATCTATCTGACGATTATCGCCGCACTTGCACTGACTGTACTGACAACGTCCCTCGTCTTCTCCCGGCTTAGCGCGGACCACCGCCCAAGTGCGACAGCCGTAAGTTTGGCGCAGCGTGCTGTCGCGGCGGCCCTTCCGCCAGCTTCGGCGCCTCCGCGTGAGCAGGCGGACGTTCTCAAAGAAATTGCAACGGATCTGAATGTCGAATTGGCACTGTTTGACGCGGGCGGTCAATTGATTGCGGCACACCAGAACGATCAAGCCGCGACATGGGACATTGACGACCGGCGCATGCACAGCGGTCCCAATGGAATTTTGGCCTTGTCAGATGGTCGGATAATCGCTGCCCGCGTGCCGTTTCCGCGTCTTGGTGGTTTGCGGGCATTGCTTTTGGTCCTCGGCACCAGCGCAATCGTCATCGGCGCTGCGTCTTACCCGCTTGTTCGGCGTATGACAGGGCGGTTGGAACGCCTGCAAGACGCGGTAGAGCGTATGGGAAGCGGCGACCTTGCGACCCGTGCAAACATCGAAGGGACCGATGAAATCGCAGTGCTGGCGCAAAGCTTCAACGGCGCTGCCGACCGCATAGAGGCTCTTGTGGACGCGCACCGTATGCTGTTGGCGAACGCATCACACGAATTGCGCACGCCACTGTCGCGCATCCGCCTCGGGGTGGAGCTTTTCCGCGATACAGGTGCTACCATGCGGCTTGAGGGCATCGAAACGGACATTGCGCAGCTTGACCATCTGATAGACGAAATCCTGACCCTGAGCCGACTGGACGTTGCACCTGCACTACTGGACGCAAATGTCGACGTGCTGGGATTGGCTACTGAGGCCTGTGCCGGCACCCAAGTGTCCGTTACAGGGCAGCCTGCCGTGATCTGTGGCAATCAAGAACTCCTGCGCCGTTTGCTGAGTAATCTCGTGAGTAACGCTGAAAAGCACGGAGCTTATCCTATCGACATCAACGTCACGCAGATGCCGGGTAAAACAATCCTGTCCGTACGGGATGCGGGCAAAGGTATTCCGCCGGAACATCGGGAAAAGGTTTTTGAGAGGTTCTTTCGCGGCCGCAACAAGCAAAATGTCAAAGGCTATGGCCTTGGTCTGGCGCTGGTGCGCCAGATCGCCGAAGTGCACGGCGGGCATGCTGAGATTTCATTGGGCGATCAAAGTGCAGTGATCGTGTCCTTTCCCAATTCAGCAGGACCAACCCAGTCTTAGTGCATTTCAGGCGAGTGCTGACAAATCTGCGGCAAACTATTGAAAAAGCCTGCCGCAAGCTCGTGTTACTGCCCGCGCGCGAGAGCGATAACCTCCGCCAGTACCTCGGTATAGAGTTGCCTGCCGGCGAAACTGTTGTGCAGATCATGGCCCGCTTCGTTCACAAAACGAATGTTCAGGTCTGGATAGGTTTGTTTCAGAATGTCGGCGTGTTCGGGATGAAAGACCGATCCCAGATGTTTGCCACCAGCCAACACAACCACGGGCGCCTTTAAAGGTGATGTGATGTCGATGTCTTCAGTCATCTGCCCGGCAATCGCCGCTTCCGTAACGCCACGGTCCCGTCGCCGCGTGGCAGCGGCAAGGCCGATGATGCTGTCTTCGTGGACCATATCCGCCAAAACGACATCCGGTCCGGCCGGATTCTGCCCCAGCTCGGCTGCCGCTGTTGCATCGTCAATGCCACGGCTTTTCCAGTCCATTTCTTGACGAATGGTATTGCGCAGAATTTCAGGCAACATGCTGGTCTCGGGATCTTCGGGGAACAACACCGGCTCTTCCAGCAGCCCAGCCAACAGCAGCTCTGGCCGCCGCTGTGCCAGTGTCCAGCCAACCATGCCACCCAATGAGAACCCAGACAAAGCAGCGGGTTGTTTTATCAGCTGTTCCAGCACGGCAACCGCATCATCGAAATACCGCAGATGCGTGTAGGTTCCCGGCGCTGGGTCGGACGCCCCATGCCCGCGAAAGTCCAGCTTATAGACACGCAAGCCCTCAAGCGCATCCTGTGGCAACCAATCATAGGTGACACTGGACGACGATACCCCGTGCAACAGCAATAGCGGCATCCCATCCCGCGTACCTGAAACACGCACGGCCAGTTTCGTGCCATCCGCAGACGTGGCGTATTGGGTGACTTCGCTCTGCCCGCTCATTGGCCCGGCTCCTTTTCGCCGCGCATCAACGCCCATGGCTCGATCGTCTCCCAATGCTCGATGATCAAACCGTCCTTCAGCCTGAAAATCTCCATGATCTCGTCCCAGTCCATGTCCAACGTGCGTTTGCCGTGGGTGTGGACCGTCACGTGATCACCATCGCAAAAGACGCGGTTCATACGGATCACCGTATCGGGGAACTGAACCGCAAAGCCCTGCACAAACCCGATCAGGCCGTCCAGATCGCCGCCCGGTACGGTAGAGGCGTGATCGCGGTAATCTGGTGAATAAATATCTTTGACCATCGTGCTATCCGCACCGCCGATCAAAGCATCGTAGGACTTCAGAACCGTATCGACATGGGCGCGTTCGATATCAGTCCAGCTGCGGTTCTCAAGGGCGACCGCGTCAAGTGGGATGAGTTTAGTCATGTAGGTTTCCTTTGAAAGTAGGGGGGTTATCCGAGATAAAGGCCGGTCAGCCGCTCAGGCTGATCGCGCAATTCCTGCGAGGGCCCTTGATAGGCAACGCGGCCGCCCGCGATGACGATCGCCTGCTGTGACACGGCCAGCGCGTGATGTACGAACTGCTCCACCAGCAAGACCGCGACACCGGAGGCGGCGATCTGCGCAACAACCGGTAGTAGACGCTGAAACACGACGGGGGCGAGGCCGAGCGACATCTCATCAATCATAAGCACCTTAGAACGTGAGGCGATGGCGCGCGCGAGTGTCACCATCTGCTGCTCGCCGCCTGACAACAGGTTGGCGGGGCTGTGCAAACGCTTTTTCAGCTCGGGGAACAATGCCAGCGCCTCGTCCAGAACACTTTGTGTGCGTGCGGTCAGCAGAATATTCTCGCGTACCGTAAGCGAGGGAAACACCGCCCTGCCCTGTTCCACCAGCGTCAGTCCCGCATGGGCGCGTTTCGCACGCGAAAGGCGGGTCAGGTTGGTTTGCCCCAAGGTGATCGTACCCGCCCCTGCGGGAATGATTCCCGAAATCGTTTCCAGCAAACTCGTCTTGCCGACACCGTTCACGCCGATCAGGGCCGTCACCTCACCTGCGGTGAGATTGATATTGAGGCCTTCCAGCAGCGGCCCGGCGGCCCGCGCCACCGTCAAATCCACCACCGATAGCAGGGGCGCGGTCATGCGACCGCTCCCATGTAGGCGGCGCGCACACTTGCATTGCCAAGAACCTCTTGGGTGGGGCCACTGGCAATCACATGACCAAAATCGATGGCATATATGCGGTCACAGACATCACGAACCAGGTTCAGATCGTGTTCAATCAATAGGATCGATGTGCCAAATGTTGCGGGAACCTTGCGCAACTGTCGTGCGAAACGGGCGCGCACATCACCTGTCAATCCTGCGGCGGGTTCATCCAGTAACAGAATTTGCGGGCGCGCGCACAGATGGGCCACAATTTCCAGCAGCCGTCGCGTGCCCACGTCTATGCCGCTAATCGGGTGATTGCGCCTGGGTGCGTCAAAGAACGCGAGCACGCGCGCGACTTCATCTGTCGCGCTTGCGTTGTTGCTGACCAGATCGACGTATTGCCCCACTGTCAAAGCGCCCGGAACACGGTCTTGTTGAAAGGTACGCCTCAGCCCTGCTTGGGCAAGACGCGGCACGGATATCGCGCTTATATGGTGGTTGCCGAATTTCAGCACGCCTTCATGGCGCGGATTAAAGCCGGTGAGTGCGTCGATAAGGGTCGATTTGCCTGCGCCGTTCGGACCTATCAGGCCAACAATTTCGCCGGGATTTACGGTCAGGTTTACGTCATTAAGAACCTTCAGCGCGCCAAAGCTAACTGACAGACCTGACACGTCTAGCACGCCGCTGGTTGCAATCGGTCTGATCCAGTCGACATCATGGATAGGCGCGCTATCAGCATTTGGCACCTCCGCGCGGTGCCAAAGTCCACGCAGGCCACCACCGATGGTAGTGCCGCTGGCAAGCGCCTGTATTCCCATGATGCCGAAGACGATCAGGCCCCAGTCCTGCGGAATGCCGGCTTGTTTGAACAGCTCGGGGATAAAAACCCACATGATGCCGCCGATCAGCGCCGCCTCAAAGTATTGCGCGGCAAGGATCAGGCATAGCAGATACAGCGCAAGCGATTGCACCACCCCAAAGCTGCCGGGATAGGCGGCGCCCACTTGCCCCACCATCAGACCGCCGCCCAGACCCGCAAGCCCGCCGCTTACCGCAAATGCTGTCAGCTTCAACCATGCCACGTTATGACCACTGGCCGCCGTTGCCCGCTCAGAAAAAGCCACCATATGCCAGCCGCTTCCCAGCCGTCCGCGCAACACAAAATGGGTGACAATCGCACAAAGGATGAAAATTCCACAACACAGCAGGAAAAACCCCTGATCCGATACGAACAGATCGGGCCTGGCGACGCGCTGGCCGGTCATCGTGCCGGGGAATTGGAATTTCACAAGCGTGCCGCTTACCGCTGCGGCAAAGCCAAGGGTGATGACGGCAAGGTTCACACCGCGCAACCGCAATGCGGGGCCACCAATGATGCCGCCGACAAGGGCCGATACAAGTGTCGCCAGTAGCAACCAAATCAGATAGCTGCCGGGCGCGTCTGATGCGTTCAGCCATGTGACAACCCATGCCCCAACCGCTGCCAGCGACATCTGGCATAACACGATCATACCTGCGGCACCGCTGACCAAACCAAGACCTAGTAGGATAACTGCAACCGAAATCGCTGTGATGGACAGGTACAGATAGTACGAAGGCAGGATCATACTGGCCAAAATTCCGCAGACAGATGCCAATACGGCGATCCCCCCGACCCAGGCCGCGCCGTTAACGCGCTTCATCCCAAGTCTCCCTGCGCTGCGCCCACAAAAGCAGGCAAAGGATTAACAGAAGCGGCAACCAGTCGCGTAAAACCTGCGTACCGCTCATCTGAGCGAGGATGCCCTGCATCGTTCCCAATCCCAGCCCCCCGATCAACGCAAGATCAAGACGCTGGAACTGCGCGAACAAAGCTGCAGCTGTGGCGGGAATAACCAGCAGCGCCAGCGACGATGCGTCGCTTGTCTGAACCGGTGCCACGACCATGATAACCAGCGTCACGATCAACCCCGACAAGGCCCAGACGGATAGCGTCAAGGCGGCCACGTTCAGGCCCAGCAATTCGGCTGTGATGGGACGGTCCGAAATAGCGCGTAACTGTGTGCCGATCATCGTGAACGTGAGCACGGCCTTGGCCGCCGCCGCGATAAGAAGCGCGGACACCAACAATGTCAGTGTTATATTGCTGATCACGACTGACCCGATCGTGAACGCCGACCCCGTCACAATCGGTCGAAACGCCATGGGTGCCGTGCCAAACAACACGAACGAAAGTGATAGCAGAAGCAAAAGCGCGCCAACTGTGGTAGCGGAACGCGCCCCGACATCGGCCTCTGCCAGCCATGTCGTAATGATCAACCCAATCAATAACGAAATCACCGCCCCGATCAGCGCGCCGCAGATAAGAGCGGTAATTCCCCCGCCTCCTACCTGCACAACAGCCTGCGCGGCGTAGGCGCCAAACATACCTACCGCAGCCACAGCAAAGTTGATGACACGGATCAACCGCGCCATCAGAACCAGCGACACCGCCATGATGGCATAGACACCACCAAGGGCGAGACCAGAAAGGGCACCTTGCAGCAGCAAGTCCTAGCCCTCGTCGGCCAGAACGGACCAGTTTTCACCGACCGATTCCCATTGCGATGAACCGGGGGCCATCTTGACCAGCCAACCAGCACGGTTCGGGCTGTGCATCTCTGCGTCGCCAAAAACGTAGGGCGCACCTACCATAGGATTCTCGATAGGATCGGTTTGTGTCTTGAACGCCTGCGTTACGCTTTCGCGCGTGATCTCACCGTCGATACGTCCCAGCATTTCGATGAAATACGTAGCCGACAGGTATCCGCCTTGGGAAAACGCCGTGATGGGCACGCCCTTTTCCTGCATCAGCGTGTACCAATCCGCGGTCGCCTCAGCAGTTGGGTCGGTGTAGGGTGCGAATTCGGAAACGATGTAGACGCCGTTGTGACCGCTTGGCGACGCGTTTGCGAAGGCTTCGGTATAGGCGGGCACAAACAACAGATAGCTGAACGCCGCGTCCTGTGCCGAGGCCGCGTTCATCATCGACAGTGCCAATTCGTCAGGCCCGTTGAAATATATCGTCTCGCAACCCGCCTCCTTGGCGCGGATCACATATGGCGTGAAATCAGGCGCGCTGTAGGGGATGAACTCGATCCACTCAAAATCGGCGCCCGTGCGTTCGGTCCATTTTGCAAATCCCTCGCGGTAGGCCGCTTCGGCACCACCACCTACGCCGACAACGGCACAGATCTTATCCAACCCCAACTCTTCGGTCGCAATCTGCATCGTCAATTCAGATGCCAGATAAGGCCCCATGTTTGGTGGCGCGATGTTGGCATTAGTGTAGCAGAATGTGTCAGCGCCCAAGCCGGGGATCGCGACAATTCCCTTGTCGATGTAATAGGCGCCATTCACCGCACAATCGAGAAAGCTCATTGAGCCGACCATGGCAACGGCCCCCTGATTGTCCACGGCGTCACGCGCGGAAGAGGACGATGTGGCAGGATCCGTGCGGTCATCCATGATCAAATATTCGATCATCCGCCCATTGTGGCCGCCGTTTTCGTTGAACGCATCAAACACGGCTTTGGCAGCTTTGGACGCATCATCGTAGACGACAGGCCCGCTCAGCGCGTTGATCGATCCCACGACGATGGGCGCATCCGACTGCGCATAAGCAGGACCCGCAATCGCCAGCGCCGCAGCACCCGTTATTAAACTCAGTTTCTTCATCTTCTCTCTCCCTGTTGTTTTGGTTTTTTCAGGCGGCGGTCATCACACGCGCGCGGCGATCCGCATCGACCAAAAGATCGGCGTAGAAGGCGCGGTCATGCCATTCGGGGATCACGATGCCGAATTCGGACTGCACGTGGGCCAGCATCTCGTGCATGGCGGGGCCGGAGTACTGGTTCTCGTTGCGGCGGGTATCGACAAGGTTGATGCCCTTCTTCAAATCAGGGCGGTATTCTTCCTTGAGGATGCGGACATTTTCAGCGTTCTCGCCCGTGAGCGTGGCCTTGATGTCGGCCACGATCATCTGCGAAAACTCATCAAAGTTCTGATAGCCGTTGTCGGCCACATGCATGATGCCCACGGCATACAACCCATCGACACCGGGAAAGAACGTGGACAGGTGTGTAACTGGGCGACCGTTTCGGTATTCCAGCAAGTCTTCAGGCACAAAATCCACGGTGATGTCGTAGCCCGTGGCGCAGACGATCACGTCGTATTGCTCCACCCGGCCATCCTTGAAATGCACATCCGCACCGTCGATCTTTGCCACGTCAGGACGCCACGACAAACGCCCGTGCGACAGGTTGTGCAGCACAGTGTTGCTGACGATAGGGTGTGTTTCGGTCAGTTGGTGATCGGGTGCGGGCAGGCCAAAGCGGGTCAGATCGCCCACGAGGCTCAGCAGCACTTCGATACGCTCGTCAAAATCCATACCCGCGAAGCGCGCTGGCAATTCTTCGGTGCCGTCGATGTATTCCGTGATCGGCACACCGAACACTTGCTTGGGCAGGAACCAATAGCCCCGCCGCGTTGACAGTGCTGCAAAATCAGCTGCCACAGCAGCGTCCGATGAGATATCCACGCCGGAGTTGCCCGCCCCGATGACCAGCACACGTTTGCCGTCGAACTCAACCGTGCTGTGATAGTCGCGCGAATGGATCAGGCGGCCCTCGAATGTTTCCATCCCGTCGATTTCGGGCATATAGCGCTGCCACTCGTGGCCGCCTGCATAGATCACCCCGCGGTACCGGCGCGTTTCACCGTTCTTGAACGCAACGTTCCAGACGGTGCTTGCGCCCTCGCCTTGCGGGACGGCGGACACGACTTCGCGGCCAAATTCAACCTGCCGATCGATGCCGTAATCGCGCGCCATCATGTGGATATATTCGCGAATTTCCGTCCATTTGGGGAAATCCATGAAATGATCTGGCATAGGATAGCCGATGAACCCGCCACGCTTCTTACTGGCGATGAAATTGCAGGATTTATACATCGGCGAACCTTCGTTCTCGATGTTCCAGATGCCGCCGACCTCGTGGTATTTCTCGACGATATCGAACTTGATACCCGCGCGCATGAAGGCACGCGCAGCGACCAGTCCCGCGGGGCCAGCCCCGACGATCAGATAGGTGTCGGGCAGGTCGTTCTTTTCGGGGATGAAATGTGTGGTCATGTTGCGTCTCCGTATGTGTGGCTACTGTGTTTCGGTATGCTGGCGCAGAGCGGCAACAATGGCGTTGCCCTGATCGGATGCACCCAGCACGGGTGTCGGTTTGTTGGTGAGAAAAGCCATGGCGATCCCACGGTCCGGGTCCGCAGCGACAAGCGATCCACCCGCCCCTTGATGGCCAAAGGACGCGGGACCAAAAAGCGGCAGATGCACATGGGGCAGCTCAACCCCTGACCCAAAGCGCGTGTGTTTCAGCAAGGCTCGGTCCCAGCCGTTCGTCTGCTCAGTAGTCATGTCGACCAATGCCGCAGCCTCCAAAAGCTGCACATCCTTGACCGCTCCGATGGCCGCCGCCATGATCCGGGCAAGACCGTCTGCTGTGCCGACACCTGACATAGCGGGCCATTGCGCTCCGATGACATCCGGGTTGGCGAAAAATGCAGGCGGGTTCGCCATCAGCGGGGCCATCGCCCCATCCATTATCATGTCACCCTGTGTCATCGCCTGAACCTCACGCGGGCGCAGGGCAGGTGCAGCAAATTCCAGCGGAACGACCTTCTTGGCCCGCAGACCCGAGACGCCAAGGCCGAAATTCGCGCCCAATGGGCGGGCGATGTTGCGCGTGACAAAAGTAGCGATGTTTTCGCCCGTGGCACCTTTGAGAAAGGCATCAAGCAACGCGCCGAATGTAAAAGCGCCGTAACCCTGTGCGGTGCCGGGCACCCACAGCGGATCGGCTTGCGTGACCGACTGCTCGAAGCGTGGACCTATCAGTTCCTCTAGCGTCAACGGCTGCGCAACAGCTGAGATGCCCGACGTATGAGACAAGACCATGCGCGCGGTGATCATATCCGTCTCAGGCCGGTCCAGCGCTGGGACAACCTGTGCGATAGGCGTATCAAGGTCGATCAATCGACGCTGCGCTGCATATGCAAGGGCAATCGCAGTGATCGCCTTGGACACGGAAAATACCTGAAAGAGGCTGTCTGTCTCGGCTGACCCTGAAACCAGATCCAGCACTTTTTCGCCGCCCTCAAAGATGCAAAGCGCCATGGCGCCGCCACCTTGCCGCGCCGCTGAACTGGCAAAGACATCTTCGATTTCGGCAAAGGTAGGTGTGGCCGTGCCTCGGACGTCGATGACGGGAGGCATGTGCATGGTATCGTTCATTGACCAGCGCCCAAATCAGGGGCGGGCAGCGCCAACAGACCTTTAAGCGCGGTATCGATAAACGCGGTGTCCGCGTCGTTAATCCCTGCACCGGCTGAATGGCCCCATAACCCGGGAATGACCTTGAACTCAGCGTCAGGAATTTGTGCCGCTTCCCACTCTTCGTCCTCGACCGTGAAATACAGATCCCGCTCTGCCGCCATCACGAGTGTTCGAGCCCTGATCGACCCAAGCGCCTTGATCAGATCGCCGTCAAATCCTTGAGTCTGGCCGACATCGTTGCTTTTCCATGTGCCGATCATCGACATGATGTCATTGGCATCGCGGTTTTCGGTGAACATCGGCTCCCAAAAACCTGCGACGAAATCGGTATAACTGTCGAAGCCCATCTCCTGATAAAGCTGGCTGCGGTAAAAGGCTTGGCTGAACCCCCATCCGGCATAGACCGCCGCCGCCGCCAGCAAGCCCCGGCGCGGTTGGGTGTCATAGTGACCATCCGCAAATGTGCCGTCCGCCGCGATGCTGGCCGCGACCCCGTCAAGGAAGACATGGTTGTGTTCGGTCGTGCAGGCGGAACCGCAAAACGGCATGATCCGCTCAACCAGATCGGGATAACTGACCGCCCATTGATAGGTCTGGCACGCGCCCATCGACCACCCCACGACTGCATAGATGCGAGTGATGTTAAATAAATGATCCAACAGCGCCTTTTGCGCACGCACCTGATCGCGCACTGTCAGATGTGGAAACCCGGCACCGCTCTGCTCCCCCTGCGCGTTGGATGGCGAGGTCGACAGCCCGTTGCCGAGCATGTTGGGAATCACGATGCAGTAGGCATCAGGGTTCAGCGCCTTATCAGTCCCGATCAGCCATTCGTTCAGGGTATCGGTGCCCATGAACCATGTAGGGTACAAGATGATATTGGACGCATCGGCATTCGGCCTGCCGTGAATGCGGTACGCGATCCGCGCATCCTTCAGCACCTCACCGCAGTCCAGCGAGAGATCGCCGAGATCGAAATAGGCCAATGCGGTTTCTGTCAAAGTCATCTTAGAGGTAATCCGGAATGGCAGGTGCGTACATATGATCTGTTTTTCATACGTTATATTCAATAACCATACAAATTGTTTAGTCAATAGGATTCGTTGAGACGTTGACGCGCGCCCGTGTGGTATGGGAAAGCACAAAGACCGTCCCGGAGGCAGCGCGTTGAAAACACCGTCAAAGAAACTCACCCTGCGTGAGGAGCAGAAAACGCTCACACGAAAACGTATCGTCGATGCGGCGATGACCGTGTTCGAGCAAAAGGGATACGCACGCGCAACGGTCGAGGATATCCTGACGGCCGCCGAGATCAGCCGCGCGACGTTTTACCAACATTTTCGCAATCAAGCCGATATCGCCACGGCCTTGTTCAACGACATGGTGCCGGAAAATGCGCAGGCCTTTGCTGAGTTGGACCTAGCCATTCAAAGCGGGTCGCGTCAGCAGGTGCGAGATTGGGTATGGGGCGCGTTGGAGTGGTGGAAGCAAAACCAAGGTGCGGTTCTTGTGCTGGAACAGATCGTCGCCAATGGAGGGTTTGGCAACGGCGGCCTCGAGATGGCGCAATCAGAGGCGATGCCAACCTACATGGAGACTTGGAAAGCCGCGCCAGACGAGGCGCGGATGCGGGTCTATCTGATGACCACCCTTATCACGCGCACACATCGCGCCTGGCGAATGGATGGCCTATTTTCCTCACTTTCTGAAGAACAGGTTTTGGATATCCTTACTGATTTATGGATATCGGGCCTCCGCATGGAAGGCCCGCCAACAGTGTAAATCACACATTGCCTTACATTCCTGTGTCAGGATGCGGCGATCCGGATCCCTTCTACCTTGGATTTCGGCAACATGCCCGCCTTTGCAGCACCGGTCAGCGTGTCACCTTTCAGTTGGGTATCGAATCTGAGTTTTAATTTCAGCGGCTTTTCTACTTTTTGAGACCACGTCACCCGGTCCCCGACAATACGAACATCTTCTAGAACGACCGGCGTGTCCTCACCCCGCAAAGCCTGCCCGGCAATACCATCCCCGTCTGCCTTGAACGTGAACATGACCTCTTGGACGCCGATGGGAGAATGGACTTCTACCTTCCAAGTGCCAAAGAGCGGATGATCCGTATTTGGAACATCGGACATTTCTGTTTCTGGTGCTGAGGTGTCTTCTTCATCTGCCGTACCGGGTGCCCGCATTCCGACAGGATCTGGACCCTCGCTTGTCCAAACAGAGCCGCGGCGCTCGTATTCGAACAGTGTCTCAACCGCGTGGGCGATCTTGGGGCCAACCAAACGACCCACCACATAAAGCGCTGTATCTAGCCCCGATGTCACACCGCCGCCCGAAATCAGATTGCCGTCATCAACAACGCGGGCCTGCACTGGAATGGCGCCCGTAGCAGCAAACGCAGGCATGCCCATGTGATGTGTGACCGCATGGCGGCCGTTCAGCGCACCACCCATGCCCAAAATCAACGAACCCCCGCAAACAGTCATAAGTGTCTTGCCTTTTGTAGCCAGCACCTCGCGTGCCAGGTCAGGCAGACCACCTGCTGCCTCCTTGGCGATGATCGCAAGCAATGAATCGTCTGCCTCGGCCTCTGTGCTGCCCGCGGCACCGGGTATGACGATCACATCGGCGCGTGACAGATCCGGCTTTCCCTTAACCGCAATCGGCAGGTCGCCCGGCGCACTGATGACCTGATCGGTATCTTCCAGCGTCACCAGTTCAACTTGTACCTGACCTCCCGACAACGAACCCGCTGCGGAAAACACCTCGTAGGGGCCGATACCATCCAGCAGGTCGAAACCTTCGAACAACACGATTTGAACAAGCATATCTTTCTCCATTTTAGAAAGAGCTACAGGTTCCATTGCAAACAGGCGACTGGCAGAAATGCCGAAATTCAGCTCATTTCTGCCAATGCTATATATGCTCCGGTTCCGCCAAAGTCAGGCCGACACCGTTATGACGGCCCGCGAAGGACAACCGGTATGCCGATGGTGGCACGCCAACGACACGCACAAACCTGTCGCGCAGGTTGTTTGCCGTCCCAAAACCCGTCTGCGTCGTTATCTCTTCGATGGAAAGCGTTGTCATCTCAAGCAGATACTGTGCGCGACGCACGCGCACTTCTTGCAGCCACCGAAGCGGCGTTGTGCCGGTCTGCTCATGGAACCGTCTGGCAAGGGTGCGCATACTCAGCGCGCCCTGCGCCGCGATATCCGACACGCTCAGCGGCTTGTCCAGATTGTCACGGATCCATTCCAGCAAAGCATCAAGACTGTCGGTACTACATGCCACATCATAGGCAACGAACTGCGCCTGCCCGCCTTCTCGCGCGAGAGGGACGACCGCCATGCGCGCAGCTTGGGCCGCAATGGCAGCTCCATGATCCTCACGCAGCAAATGCAGACACAGGTCAATGCCCGATGCCGCCCCCGCAGAGCATAGGATCTGGCCATTATCCACAAACAGGACATTCCGATCGACATGCACGTCAGGGAACCGCTGCTGGAATTCAGCCATGGCCGACCAGTGAGTTGTGGCCGTCAAACCGTGCAACAGCCCGGCTTCGGCCAATACAAAGGCGCCGGTACAAATTGACGCGATGCGGGCACCCCGTTTGGCGGCCCGCTGAAGATGACCCGCGACACTGCTGGGCATGGGTTTCGTGACATCCAAAACGCCAGGCACGATGATTGTATCGGCCGCTTTCAACGCCGACAGATCGTATCGCAATTTAAGATCGAAAAATTCGGTACGCACACGTTTACGCACCCCACAGACCTGAATGTCGTAATCCGGCTGATGGCCAAAGATACCGAGAGGTTGAGATAGATCGGCCTGCACCGCGCCGTCCAACGCAAGAACAACCAGCTTATGCGGCATCAAGGATCCTCCGATAAAAATGGCAGGAAAGGCTTGTTTCATGCCATTCCTGCCAGTCTATTGATCGTGGCGGGAGATTACCAGCGATCAAGATCATTTGCGATTGTCACTTTACCGTCGAACACCGCCTTGGCACCTGTATCGTAATCGCCCCGCTCAATCGCGGGATCAAGACCGGGCACCAGATGTGTCAGCACGATCTCTTTGACACCGGCTGCTTTGGCCAACTCACCCACTTGTTGCGAGGTCAGGTGGTCGAGGCGCAAATGCTCAAGCACGCCGCCAATGATCGCTTCGGGTACTTGGGCGTAAGTGCGCAACGTATATCCGACTGCCTCGATGTCGATCACCTCGCTGACCAGCAGATCGGCACCTTGTGCAAGGGCCAGCACATTGTCCGAGGGCCCGGTGTCGCCAGTATAAAGAATGGTGCGCCCCGCGGCCTCGATCCGGTAGCTATACGCACGGGAATGGGTGTCGGACGCACTGCCCTCTTTGTAGTTATAGTGAGTGTTCGTCACTGTTGAGACACGGATATTTTCATCTTCAAAGATCAGGACCGGCGCATCTGTTTCAGCAGGCAAGTCTTCGGCAACGATGGTCTCGCGCATGGCAGGTGCTGGTGGGCCACCCACGCTGATCGGTGCAAGTTCGATAGAGCGGTAGGCCTTTGCCAAATGATCGACCATTTCAACCGTACCGGGAGGGCCGAACACGGGCAGCGGTGCAAAGAAGGATTGCGCCCAGCGGTTCGCCATGATCGGCCCCAGATCGGCGTTGTGGTCAATGTGATGGTGCGAGATGAATATCCCGCGCACTTGGGGCAGGATCATGCCTGCCTTGGTGAACTGGGTTTGCACGCCGTCGCCAACATCAAACAGATACACCGCGCCGTTTATCAGCAGCGCGTTCGATGTGTTGGCACGGGTTACGCGTGTGTTCGGGCCGCCCCCTGTGCCAAGGGTGTAGAACCCGTCTTCGGCCTCGAAACCCTGCGCTGTTCCTTGGGCCATGCCAACCCCGGCAGTAAACCCACAACAGATGCAGGCCGCCAGAAAAATTGTTCTCAGTTTCACTTTTTATCCCTCCAGTTTGCTTCGCCGCACGTCACGCGTGCAACGCTTTGGGCTATAAGGAGGTGGATCAAGGTTCTTGGCTACTGGCAAAAATGCCAACTAAAGTCTTATTTCTGCCAACTGGTTGTGTCGAAGCCAATTGGCGCAGGCCAAGGATTTTACGACAAACCGCTACAAAACGACCGGCGTACCCATGCCCTTTTTCTTGGCCTGCTCATATATATAATGTGCAGCTGCTAGGTCTTGCGCGGCAACTCCCAATGATCTGTACGCCGTGATCTCTGCATCTGATGTGCGGCCCGGAACATCACCCGACAACAACGCTCCGATCTCGCCCCGCAGGTCATCCGCCACGATCTCGCCTTTGGCGATGGCATCTATAACCTCGCCTGCCTGCGCCAAAGTGGACGGCAAGTAATCGACCCAGATGCTGCTTTGCTGAACAAAGGCCACATCCACTTCACGCTTGGTTGGGATGGAAGAGCCGACCACATTCACATGGCACCCTTGGGCAATATCGGCGAAGTGCAACACCGGTTCGGACGCAGCGGTTGTTGTGCAGATGATATCCGCCTGCGCCACGGACCCCGCAATGTCAGCGGTGCATTTGAACGCCAAACCTGGATGGCGCGTCTGTGCGGCGGTGCAGAACGCCTCCGCCTTTTGCGAATTCCGCCCCGCAACGGTGAATTCGGTGATTTCGCGCACCGCGCACATGGCATCCAGATGATGCTGCGCCTGTTCGCCGTAACCGATCAACGTCAATCTCGTTGCATCTTTGCGGGCAAGGACATCTGTCGCAACACCGCTTGCCGCAGCCGTGCGAAGTGCCGTCAGCAGGCTTGCGTCCATCAGCGCGAGCGGGCCACCTGTTTCAGCCTCGAACAACATGAAGGCTCCGCGATGCGACGACAGACCCCGCGCCGCATTTTCGGGAAATAGACTGATCAGTTTTACCCCAAAGCACGCAGGGTTTTGCATCGCACCGGGCATGACACCCATCTTGTTATCACCACCCACGGGAACTGCGGTGCGGAGCGGAAGATCACAACGCCGTGCCGATACTTCGATCATGGCGCGTCGAACAACATCAATTGCAGTTTGCATCGGCAATAGCGCTGCAACCTCGTCTTGAGACAGTGCAATCATATGAGCCTCCAGAAGGTAACTATCAAAACTCTGGCGCGTCACCGGGCAGCGAACAATCCCATTTCCGGGCAACTCGCATTGACCCCACTGGGATTTTGCCGATCCGCAGCCACACGCGCCGAAACGTAGCTGTGAAAGGGGTGTCGATGATAGTCTCTTGGCCGTGACCAGACAGGACACCCTAATATGCAATGGACCGATGCACGTTCGGACGAGCTTGATGAACATGCAAAATCGCGGCGGATAGTGATCCTTCCCATCGGATCGACCGAACAGCACGGCCCCCATCTGCCGGTAGGTACGGATACAATCCTGTGCACGGCCATTGCCGAACGGGCGGCGGCAAAGCTGCCCGAACCACCGCTTGTCCTGCCCCCTATTTGGATTTCTCTCGCAGAACACCACATGCCCTTTGCCGGGTCATTGACCCTGACCCAGTCCGGGCTTGCCGCGATCATCGGGGGCGTGGTGGAGTCTGTGGCGCGGCAAGGATTTGGCACTGTCGTGCTGTTGAACGGTCACGGCGGTAACATGGCGGCACTGCCCGGTATCGCCGATACGTTGACCCGACAGCTTGGTATCGTGGTCACGACCGGTACGTACTGGATGTTCGCACAGGATGTTTTTGCCGACATTCTGGATCACCAGCCCAACCTGCGCCACGCTTGCGAGGCTGAGACATCCATGATGTTGGCGCTGCGTCCGGATCTGGTCAACCTTGCCCGCGCCAAAAACATCGACGCGCCCGCTGATTTCCCTGACGGTCGCAGTGCGCTGCACCAATGGCGGACATTCAAGGACATCACCCCCTCCGGCGTCGTGGGTGTGCTGGACGCGGTGTCAGCGACAAAAGGTGAAGCACTGATTGAGGCCGCGGCTGAGGCCCTTATAAGGGCGATGGCTGACCTTTAGGCGCTAACCAAACTTGCGCGTCCACGACGGCGCTTCCCCAAAGCGCTTGCTATAATGCTTGGCAAAGTGACCCGAATGCGCGAACCCGCAGGCAAGCGCCACATCGGCAACGGACCGATCCCCGTTTTGCAGCATGACACGCGCTGCATCCAGTCGGGCTTCACGCAGGAATTGCATCGGTGTCGCTTGTCGGAAGTCGCGAAACCCATCAAAGAGTGCGCGAATGCTCACGCCTGACGCGGCTGCGACGCTTCGCGTTGTGATCGTATTCCCGAGGTTGGAAAACATGAAACGCTCGGCGGCCACCACATGACGCGGTGCTGCTTGTCCAGTGGGCTGGTCCAATTCAGCACTATGCGTATTGGGCAATCCCGACAGCAGGGTCGAGAATATCATTTCTTCGAAGTGCCCTGCCAAACGCGTGTTTTCCTTCATTTGAGCGCACACACTAATGTCGGTGGTCATGTGCAACAATGGCGACCAGATGCTCTCCGTCTCTGCGGCGCTGGACCCATGAAAGGTAATCCCGGATGAGGCGCCTTTCGACGTGATCCGGTTTGCATAGCGCGCAATCCGGTCGTTCGAGATCCGGATGACCGTCGCGCGAAATGCTTCGCTGTATTCCACACGCGACGCGGAATGAACGTCAATCGCGCCGATCCGGCCCTGCCCGATCACGTGCCGCGTCCGGCCTGTTGTGATCGTCACTTCGCCTGAATGAACGATTGGAACGATGGTCACTTGGGCACGTGCCCAAGGCACGACCTGCGCCCCCGAGGGAAAGCCGAGTTGAGTCACAGACAAGTCGCGGTTGATCGGTGCGCAATCGAAATCGATGCCAAAATCGCCCGCGCCGCGCCGTGTGATCCGGTGGGCGGACCACACGGCACTGCACCGCGCGACGGCTTCGCTGACGCTGCTGGTTGCAAAGGTCTGACGGTCCATACGTGGTGCGTCCTGTCCGTGAAAGTACCCTGCGATCATCGCAATTTTTGCGCTGCAAGACAAACCCCTGAAATGATCGTAGAGATCTCTTGCCGCCGAAACCGCGCTCTTTTCGCCGATCTGTAGCTTGTTCGGGGGCACCCTCCGAATAGCATTGGTACAACAGTTTTCCCATATCGAAAGGAACATCTCATGACATTCTCTCGCCGCGCGGTCACCGCCCTGCTTGCCGCCAGCCTTGCCATTCCTGCAACATACGCAGGTGCGCAGAGTGGCAAAAAGACAGTCGCCATCGTGCAGATCGTCGAGCACCCCGACCTGAACAATGTCCGCGAGGGCGCGCTTGCCGCTTTGGCAGAAGCCGGTTTCGACGACATTGAAGTCATCTATGAAAGTGCGCAGGGCGACATGGCGACGGGCGTTCAGATCGCCAATCGCTTTGCCGGTATCAGCCCAGATCTGATCATTCCAATCGGCACCCCGGTGGCGCAGGCCGTGGTGCGCACGACAAAATCAATCCCCATCGTTTTCGGCGGCATCGGTGATCCTTTGGGTGCCGGCATCGTGCAGTCGCTGGAAAAACCGGGTGGCAACGTAACCGGGACGGCTTCGTTCACGCCGGTCGGTCCGCAGCTTGATCTGATCCAGCAAATGCTGCCGAACGTGGAAACCATCGGCATCCTGAACAATCCCGCCGAAGCCAATTCCGAGGCGTCGGTAAACGCGTTTCTGGCCGAGGCCGAAAAGCGCGGACTCAAGACCAAGCGTGAATTGGTCACGTCCTCCGCCGAGACATTGAACGCGGCCAGCAATCTCGTGGGTCGCGTCGATGCGATCTATATCCCGACCGACAGCACGGTCGTTTCCTCCGCCGAGGCAGTGGTGCGTGTGGCGCTGGAAAACAAAATCCCCCTGTTCACGGCAGAAACAGGCGGCGTCAACCGCGGCGCATTGGCAAGCACGGGTTTTGACTGGCGCGGCATCGGCATGGAAACGGGCCGCACCGCCGCCCGTGTGTTGAACGGCGAGAACCCGGGCGACATCGCGGTGACATCTGCGACTTCCGTCGCCACGCGGTTGAATCAAACGACTGCGGATGCCATCGGCGTCACGTTCTCTGACGCGATCAAGGCCCAAGCTGTCGAGATCATCGGGGAATAACGCGTGACGCTCTTCGCCTTTCTAAATGCGCTCGAGGTCGGCGTTATCTTCGGCCTCGTAGCACTCGGTCTGTTTATCGGTTTTAGGGTTTTGAATTTCCCCGACCTGACGGTGGACGGCAGTTTCGCTTCTGGTGGTGCAGTCGTAGCCGCCCTGATCGTCACAGGTTGGAACCCTTGGGCGGCAACTGCCGTGGCCGTCGCGTTCGGGATGCTGTGCGGGCTGGTGACGGCGCTGTTGAACCGGCGTTATGGCATGATCCATCTGCTCGCCGGTATCCTGACGACAATCGGCTTATTCTCGATCAATCTGCGCATCATGGGTGCACCGAATATTCCGCTCCTATCCGAAGAAACTATTTTGACACCGGTAGAGCGGTTGGGTTGGGGCACAACACAAGGCAATCTGCTGTTTGCCAGTGTCGTCTGCGCGCTGGCAGTGGTTGGCGTGTTTCTCTTCCTTCGCTCTGAATATGGCTTGGCCATGCGCGCGACGGGTGCCAACCCCGTGATGGCGCAGGCCAATGGCGTGAATGTCGATCTGTGCGTTTATGCGGGGCTTGCCATTTCCAATGGGTTGGTCGCACTGGGCGGCGCTTTGTTCGCCCAAGCGGCAGGATTTGCCGATGTGGGTATGGGAACGGGCGTTGTCCTCTACGGCTTGGCCGCTGTCATTCTGGGCGAAGTTGTCCTGCGGTCGCGCAGCATGATGATCATTCTGATCTCCTGCGTGTTGGGCTCGATCATCTACCGCGTCGTTGTGGGCTTTGCATTGAACGCTCAAGTCTTGGGCCTTCGGTCCAGCGACCTGCGGCTTGTCACGGCGGTGTTGGTTGCTGTCGCTTTCATCATTTCATCCCGCAAGCACCTTAGGCACAGCGGCACACCGATCTGGCGTAAAATGCTGGGCGGCAAGGGCGGCGCAACATGATTTCTATTTCCGATATCTCGGTCCGCTTTGGCCAAGGCACGCCAAATGAGATGACTGCCCTACGCAATCTGTCGCTTGAAATTGCGCAGGGTGAATTCGTCACCGTCATCGGCTCGAACGGTGCGGGTAAATCAACATTGCTCAACACAGTGGCCGGAACGGTCAAACCGACCACCGGACAAATCGCCATTGATGGGACAGATGTGACACACCAAAAACCGCACATGCGGGCGCGGTCGGTCGCGCGGGTGTTTCAGGACCCGATGGTGGGCACATGCGAAAGCCTGTCGATCGAAGAAAACATGGCCCTGGCCGCTAATCGAACACAGCCGCGCGGATTGCGACGGGCCATAAAGACCGACAGTCGGGGTATGTTTCAAACATCACTCAAGAAGCTGGGTTTGGGGTTGGAACACCGTCTGTCTGACCGTGCGGGTCTGTTGTCGGGCGGTCAACGACAAGCAGTCAGCCTTTTGATGGCGACGCTTTCGCCGTCAAAGATTTTGCTCTTGGACGAACACACCGCCGCCCTTGATCCAAACGCTAGCGATCTTGTGCTTGGCCTAACCGAAACGATCGTGTCGGACAGCAAGATGACCGCGCTGATGGTGACCCATTCGATGGCCCACGCCTTGCGGTATGGCACCCGGCTCTTGATGATGCACCAAGGCAAGATCGTCTATGACATGGCGGGTGCGGAAAAATCGAAACTCACGGTTGCCGATCTGCTGGCCTTGTTCAAAGACCTTGCGGGCGGTGACATCGATGACGATAAAATGCTGCTGGCATAAAGGATAGAAAATGACGTTCCACGTAGTGATGATTGCTTTCGATGGCATGACAGACCTCGACTTTGCCGCACCGTTTGATCTGTTCGCGCGGCTACCCGACAGCAAGGTCACGCGCGCCTCTCTGACGGGTGCGCCGGTACAGTCGGACCTTGGCGTCAGTGTGGCCGCCGATACCGCCCTCGACGACGTGCCAGCGGCGGACCTGCTGTTCATCGGGGGTGGTCCCGGCACGGATAAAATGATGGAGAACCCCGAGATGCTCGCGCATCTTCAGCGGCTCGGGGGTGACGCGCAATGGGTGACTTCTGTCTGCACCGGCGCGCTGGTTCTGGGTGCAGCGGGCCTTTTGCAGGGCTACAAGGCCGCAACGCATTGGGCCACGATGGACGCGTTGGTCCCGCTAGGGGCGACACCCACGAACGAGCGCGTTGTGATCGACCGTAACCGGATCACCGGCGGGGGTGTGACCGCCGGGTTGGACTTTGCGCTGATCGTCACCCGACAGATTTTTGGCGACGATACGGCACAGGCGATGCAGCTTGCCTGTGAATATGCGCCGCAGCCCCCATTCGACAGTGGTCATCCCGATATCGCACCCGCGCATATTCTCGAAACGGTGAAAGGGCGGTTTGCACCGTCGCGACAGGCACGTATGGAAATTGCGGAACGTGCGGGAAAACGAATGAGCACGCAAAACTGAGTTCTGCGGGAGAGGCGCCGATGGCAGCAGATATATTGGGACAAGACGCAACTGCCGTTCTGGCTGCCTTTGCCCGCAAAGAGTTTTCGCCGGCGGAGTATGTGGATGCCGTCACCTCTCGGGCCGAACAACAGCAGTCGTTGAATACCCTTGTCGGCTTTGACCCGGATCATCTGCGGCAATCAACCTTGCGCGATGATCTGAGCGGCCCCCTCGCTGGGCTGCCTTTGGTGATCAAAGACAATATCAACACCGCCGATTTGCCAACCAGTGCAGCGACCAAAGCGCTGACAGGCAACCAGACAGGCACCGATGCGGGTGCTGTCGCCTTACTCAGAACCGCGGGCGCGATTATCGGGGCCAAGGCCAACATGCACGAGTTGGCCTTTGGCATCACATCGAACAATGCCCACACGGGGGCAGTGCGCAACCCGTATGATCCCACTCTCATTCCCGGCGGCTCTTCAGGGGGCACGGCCGCGGCCATTGCCGCTGGCATATTTCCCGCAGGTTTGGGCACCGATACGGGCGGCTCGTGCCGCATCCCGGCGGCGTTATGCGGTATCGTAGGGTTCAGGCCAACCGCGGGACGCTATCCAACTGATGGCACCGTGCCGATTTCACACACCAAAGACACGCCCGGACCGATGGCGCGTTCCGTCCGCGATATTGCGTTGCTCGACAGCATACTGGCGCGCCGCGCGCCACGAGAATCAACGCGCGCGTTGAACACTGTCATTCTCGGTGTGCCACGCGCCGACCTTTTCACAGACTTGGACCCTTACGTGGCGGACACCATTGAACGGCAGCTTGATGCTTTGTCGAACGCTGGCGTGCGCCTGATTGACGTATCACTGGGCGACGTTCGCGCGCACAGTGACGCCTTCGGCCTGCCGGTTGTCTTGTACGAAGTCATGCGTGATCTGCCTATCTACCTTACCGAACACGCACCTCACGTCTCTTTCGAAGAATTGGTCGCAAACATCGCGTCGCCGGACGTCGCGGATATTCTACGCGCCCATCAGGGCACGGGCGCAATCCCCGAACAAGTATATCGCGAAGCCATCAACCAACACCGACCTGCAATCAGACGCATCTATGCTTCTGTATTCAAGGAAAACGCACTGGATGCGCTCATATTCCCGACGACACCGCGCGCGGCATCCGAAATTGGGATGGACCAAACTGTGCCGCTGAATGCCCGGGACGTGCCGACATTCCCAACTTTTATTAGACATACCGATCTTGCATCTAACATCGGCGCACCTGCGATTTCCCTGCCCTGCCCCGTCGGCACCGGTTTACCTGTAGGGATCGAGCTTGACGGTAGGGTTGGACACGATGAACCTCTGCTTGAGATCGCCGCCCTGTTAGAAGATGTGATGACAGCGTGCTAACGCCAATCCCTGTTGGATTGATTGGGAATCCGCCAAGATGTCTCATCGTCCCCTCTAAATTTCTGCGATACTAAACCCAATGCACTGCATTCCGCGCCTCTTTTTCCGTCTTATGACCGCGACCGTTTTGATGATCGCGTTGGCGCTGTCTGCTTTTGCACATACTGGCCCGCGCCTTACGCTGTCCGGCGATCTTGCAGCCTATCTGGCAGCCGGCGGAGCGCTTTCCGACATATGCGGCGGAAGCGACCAGAACGAAACACAAACCCAGAAATGTGAGGCATGCCTGTTGATCGGCACCGCGCTACTGCCACGCGACTGCCACGCCATTCCTCTGGTGCTGACTGACCAGACGCGCATCATGGGGACTGTTGCGTTAAGTTGTGGAACGTTAATCTGTAAAAGTACAGGAGCAGAAATGCATAGGAAACAGCCATTCAAACATCATCGTTTTCCGTCTTTGATCATTTTGTGCGCTGTGCGGATG
>Ga0189291_100277_pt1 | contig 27409 bp, 25 predicted proteins | sample UW1redminimetaG_FD_130331 | JGI IMG/M metagenome (GOLD analysis project Ga0189291, IMG submission 130331) | Marine microbial communities from the Costa Rica Dome - UW179B-red mini metaG | ecosystem: Environmental > Aquatic > Marine > Oceanic > Photic zone | place: Costa Rica: the Eastern Pacific... | reverse complement strand
TTCGTCCAGGCGGATCTGGATTCCTTTGGTCGTGACCATGGGGCCAAAATGCGTGTCTCTCCAAACGCTGGTTTGGATCAGAAGCCCAACCCCTGGCAAGCCAATGAACCGGCGAACAAGTCTGCAGCAACGAATACCCAAAGCAATGCGGATAACCAGACTGAAGCGGCACCAGAAAAGCCGGCTCCCCAGTCCGCCAGCCAGGCACCCGAACCGAAAACGGCCGCTGCCAATACGGCACAGGAAAGCCAGCCAAGTCAGTCCACAGCCGCACAATCGTCGGCGCCACAGCCTGATGAAGTGGTGGAAGAACAGACTGATTTTGGTCTGGATGACTTCGCCGACAATGGTTTCGACGTCGATATGGAAGATATCGAAAACCAGTTGAGCCAGAACAGCCTGTAATCAGGACCCCCTAGCCCCCGCAAGGGGGCTTTCCTTGTTTTTGGATAACCACTTTTTAGCGGAAATAGGTATCAATTATGACCACCCCTACAATCGCTTGGCCTGACCTTCAGATGTACAACCTGGTGGCTCAGGTGGCCCAAGACGCGAAAGGGAATTCCGTGTTGCTGCTTCGCCCATTCGACACTCTGGAAAACCCAGGGATATCTGAAAAGCGGGCAACCATGATGCAGCAGCGTCTGGATGAGATTGTTAAAAAAGTGGGTACCCAAAGACTGGGTTCACGAATCATGCGTGGCCAGATCAATTGTTTGATGGGCCCTATGATCGACACACCGGCCAAGATGGCTGCGTTTCTCCAAAAACTGTATCCACGCGCCAACACCATGGACCTGACAGCCGAACAGGTTCGAGCTTTCGACTTCATTCGTGAGGTTGCCCAAAAAATGGCGCAGTCCTCCAAGGTTGCAGCGGACACCCCGTTCAATCTGGATGCCCTGCAAAACGCCCTCCCCGATCCGTTTGATGCAAGCCAATCAGGCCGGACGCTCTATTTATACCGGGACGGTGATTATCAAAATCCGGTTTACCAAGGCCAGTTGGGCAACCAGGACAACCTGACTAACCAGGATGTGCATCAGGAAATCCGAAAAGGTGTGGAATGGCTATTTCAGAGCTGGTTATTCGATGGCTCTGAGGTCATCCAGAATCGCCTTGAGGCGGTGGAATCCCAACTAAAGGCTCCGGACGTCAATTTTTGGAAACAGGCTGTCCTGAACGCTGAAAAGGATGCCCTGATCAGTCGGCAAACCGAAATCAACGACGAGAATGCACGTCTTGCTCAGGATCGCCCATGGTCTTTGAAAGACATGATCGAGCTAAGGGACACCCTGAAAGCGCGTTTGGATGCCCAGGGTCGTGTTGTGGATGGCCGATTGTTACAAAAGGTCACCGATTTGAATCAGCAAATTGATGAGATTCGGATGGCTGAGAAGTCGGAGGGCCCCACCCCGGAACAGGATGCACAGAATAAGGACAACGTACAACAAAACGATAGTTTGTTTGACGATGAACAGGCTTTGGAGAACCGGGACATTTCGGTTTCCGTTGGTGTGAACTTCGCCGGCGAAGAACTGTACGAGGATGGCAACGGCGTTCGCTTCAAAACTCGGGGCAACGTGCGGATCAACGAGAAGGTTGAACTGGCCTCCGGTGCTGGCGGACTGAAAGACTCGAAAGATCCGCGTGAACTCGACTGGATGACCATTGAAGAAGCGGTTGAAGCGCCCTACTCAGGGTTGAGCCTGGCGCAGCGTATCCGTGGTCAGTTCTTCAGCACCGAGGACAACCAGAAAGTCGACGGCTGGGCCGGGCTGAAGATTCGCCACGAAGACAAGAACGAACACATCCTCGCCCGCCAGGGTGACGGGGACGATTCGGAGTCCCTGAAACTCGTCTATATGAGCGCCCACGCTCTGAAACATGGGGAGCCAGTGACGCTGAACGCACAGGTGCTTCGCATCATGCCGGACAACCGGATTTTGAATGAAGGCCTGCCGCGAGAAACCACCGACACAACCTTAAAAATCTGGGCCAGCCTCGGTCTTTCCTTACCTCAGAATGCGCCAGAAGCCGCCCATGAGCGGTTTTCCAGTGCTATGGTGGGGGCATCTAATCAAGGTCAGGCACAGGAGACACCCGATGACCGAGACAACGAAACTGCCCGTAGTGAAGACGCTGATAGCGCAAGTGATGGAGCAAGTGAAGCTCTGTCCGCAGACACCTCCGGAGTACCCACAGGCGTGCCCGCTGGCGGACGAAGTGGAGGGATGCCTGGGAGCGAGCGAGACGTGGCTGGAAGAAACAGCGATGACGTTTCAGATGCGCTGGCTGATGGGGACGAATCCGGGCAACCTGCTGGAATCGTCAACGACCAAGAACGTGTCGGCGGCAACGCTGAAAGCCGCGATGGAGATGCCGGGGATCAGTCCGGAGCGGACGCACATGCTGAAATGGCTGTACGAGGGTCAGGCGGCCGTGGAGGAAATGGCGGCGATGCAGAACCCGGGACAGAAAGCGCCGGAACTGGAAGCAGTGGATCGGACAACCCGAGCGTCAGAGCAACCGACGGAAGTGATGCAGACCTTCCTGGACGAGCTGATGCTGCACCTGAAGACACATTGGCTGCGCAGCGCGCTGATGATCGGGGTGCTGGAAGACCTGGCGGACCGGAAGCCGGCGTATCTGATGGCACTGATGGAGAACCCGGAGAATCCGAAGCAACTGGCGCTGGCGCCGTTTCTGGTGCTGGTGGGTCTGCTGGAAGCACTGCTGGACAGCCAACAGATGACGATTCGCCATCGGCTGATTCGTCAGCAAATGCCGAATCCGAAGCAGGTTCAGGTACAGGAGCGGATTCGTCTGCAGACGCAGATGGAGTCGGAAGCGGCGCATCTGCTGGGGGAGACGATTGGGAGCGTTTTGCAGAGCAGCAATCCTCTGCTGAATCTCAAGGACCTGAACCCCTGCGCGGCGACCATGGACTTGAGGTCCGCACTGCCACTCAACGTCTAGCCGACAACATCGCAGCCATACGGCTGCTCAAGCAACTCGATGACGATGGCTCCGAACCCACTCTTGAAGAACGCCAGATCCTCGGCAAGTTCTCCGGGTTCGGGGGCATTCACCCTCAAATGTTCCAGACCTACGGTAACCTGCCACAGTGGGTTATCGACGGCAGCAAGGAACTCGTTCAGATGGCCAATGATGGCCACATGGAGCAATCCGACCTTCAGTCGATGAAATCGACGGTCCTGAACGCCCATTACACGCATTCCGGCATCATTGAACCCATGTGGGAAGCCCTGGATCGCATGGGCCTTCCGCTTGAACGGATTCTGGAACCCTCGTGCGGCATGCTGAACTTCAAAGCCTTCATGCCGGCGTCCGTTGAATCGAAAGTCCAGAGCTTTACCGGCATCGAGCTTGATCGTTACACCGCCCGCATTGCCGCCAAGGCACACCCGGACGCCCGAGTGATTGGTAGCGGCTTTGAGAAAACCACATTCCCCGACGATTTCTTCGACAGCGTGATTACCAACGTCCCGTTTGGCGATTACGGCATGTTCGATCGGGAGCACCCGGAACGCAAAACCACCATTCACAACGCGTTCTTCCTCAAGGGACTGGATAAAGTACGCGCTGGCGGTGTGACCGCCTTCGTTACGTCCAGCTACGTCCTCGATGGTAAGGATGAAAAGGTTCGAAAGGAAATCATGGACCGGGCGCATGTAATGGGCACCTATCGCCTGCCTACCGGCACATTCGATAAGTCGACCGGTACCGAAGTGGTCACCGACGTGATCTTCTTGCAAAAGAAAGGCAACTTCACGCCGAACTACGAGCCGATCAACATTCTTGAAACTCGCAGCGTTTCGGCCAAGCTGGCGGCCAATAACATTGAATACGATGGTGAGGAATACAACGCCGGGGACACCCTGAAAGGTTTTACCATCAACCAGGCGTATGTCGACAATCCCGATCGTGTCCTGGGCGAGCTGGCCGTGGTTTCCAGCCAGTTTGGCCCGAAACTGTCAGTGCTGGGCGGCGGTACCATTGATGAACAGCGCGAGATAATCCGCGGTGCTTTCAAATCCCTGCCTGAGAACGTGAACGATGATGAGCGCGTAACCGTAACGGCTGAAGACATTCAGGAAGCGTTGTCCAACCGCGCCAGTGAAGCCATCGCACTCAAAGAACTCCCCGGGGCCCTGTCCGTGCAGAACGGGCAGATCTACGTCCGGGAGCTGAACGCCGATGGCACCACCACCGACAAACCCAACACCAAGATCCCCAAGAACATGGAGCGTCGAGCCGCAGCGGCGGTATCGGCCATGGTGGCACTGTCGGACCTGCTGGATGCCGAAACCGAAGGTGAGGTAGACGACGCCGCGCTGGACGAACAGCGCGCCGTAACCCGCCAGCTTTTCGATGAATGGGAGCAGTTGGAGAAGAAGACAAAGGCGATCTTCTCCAAGAAGGCATGGACTGAGATCAACAAAGATCCACGCGCACAGCGCATGGCCTTCAAAGAAACCTACGACGCGGAGTCTCGAGACCTACAGCGTCCTGACATCCTGAACGGCCGTACCGCAAGGCCGATGAACGAGCAGCCGACAAAGGCAAAAGACCTGACGGACGCTCTGGCCATTTCACTGGCGTATACCGGCGTGATCTCCGAAACCTACATGGTATCGCTGCTCAAAGAAGCGGAACCCGAGATCACGGTGGACGCGGTGCGCGAGCAGTTGGTAGAGCGCAAGTTGGCGTACATTGATCCGGTGAACGGGAAGACTGTTGAAGCTGGGGTATACCTCTCAGGCAACCTCGCACCGAAGATCGAAGCCGCCCGCAACGTCGTGGAATCTGCCCCTGAGTTTCAGGTCAACCTGGACGATCTGGAAGCCTCGCTGCCGGCACCGCTAACCGCCAGCCAGATCAAGGTCGGCCCGGACGCCTTCTGGATTCCCGAAGATATTATGAAGGCCTTCCTGGAAGACGGTCTTGGCATGACCGTTAGCGGAAACTGGGGTGTCGCGCCCTACTTTGATGACGTTCAACGTCATTGGCGTCTGAAACCCACGGCCGCAGGCGGCAAACCGTCTATCGCTTCGATTGCCCGAAATCAGGAGCACGTTTCTCAGTCTCGCTGGGGCACCAAGCGCGCCAACGCGTTTACTCTGCTGGATAACCTCTGGACAAGCACCAACCCAAAGGTTCAAGACCCAATTCCCGGTACCGAACCAACACGGTACAAGCTGAACGTCGAGGAAACCCTGAAGGCGCAGGCGAAGTACGACGAAATTCGTGACGCCTTTGATCGCTGGATATTCAAGAAACCCGATCGTGCGCAGCGGATGGTGGATCTGTACAACGAAAAGTTCAACACCACTGTTTTGTATGAGCCGAACGGGGATCACCTGGTTTTCCCGGGCATGGCTGAAAGCTGGATTCCCAGAAAGCACCAGAGCGACTTCATTTGGCGAGCGGTCAGCGGCAAGAACAGCATGACTGCCCACGTTGTGGGTGCCGGCAAGACGCTGCAGTTGATTGGTTCTGCGATTCGCGGCAAGCAGATGGGCCGCTGGAAAAAGCCCATGGTGGTTGTGCCCAACCATATGCTTGAACAGTTCTGTAACGATGCGCAGGACATTTACCCTAACGCCAAGGTTCTGATGATGTCAGCGGCGGACGCCCGGGCAGCCAACCGCCCGGCGTTTGCAGCCAAAGCGGCAATGGGCGACTGGGATCTTATTGTCTGCACCCACTCGGTGTTTGAAAAGGTCACCGTTCCAAACGAATTTGAAGCGCTGATTCTGGAGCGTGAAATCGCCAAGCTGCGTGCTGACCTTGAAGATGGCGAGAAACAGAAAACGCCCAAAGAAGTCGAAAAGGCGATCAAAAAGCTGGAAGAACGCTTCGAGCGGACCCTTGATCAGATCAACAAGGGCAATGAAAACGTCCTCAACATGGAGCAGATCGGCGTCGACTTTGTTGGCATTGATGAAGCGCATTACTACAAGAATTTGATGCCTGATACGGCGCGCCAAATCCCCGGCGTGAGCAACGCCAGCTCCAAACGGGCCATGAACATGCTGATCAAATCGCAATACCTTCGTGAGCTGCATGGCGACTGCTACGGCATGATGATGGCGACTGGCACACCGATCAGTAACTCGATCGTGGAGTGCTACACCTTCACCCGTATGCTGCGCCCGGACCTCCTGGAAGAAGCCGGTATCCTGTCCTTTAACGACTGGATGGGCCTCTACGGCGAGATCAAGCATGGCATGGAGATGAAGCCCGAAGGCGGCGGCTACCAGATGAAGTCGCGGCTGTCCCGGTTCAAGAACATTCCGGAACTGGTGAAGATGATTCGCACATTCATCGATTTCAAAACCCGCGAGGACCTTAATCTTCCGAGTCCTGAGATTATCCATGAACAGGTGGCGTCCGATCAGAGCGACTTCATGGGTATGTTTATGAAGTACATCGAAGCTCGCGCCAAGATCGTTCGGAACAAAGACGATGCACCCGGTAAGGCAGAACAACTGGCGACAGAGATCCGCAGCGCCCTTAACGGGGCGAACGACAAGACACTCTTGAAAGACGCCAAGGATGAGGTCGATGAGGACGATGTTGGGATGGTTGCCAAGGATATTCTGCTGACGATTGCAACCGATGGTCGCAAGGCATCCCTGGACCCGCGCCTGATTCACCCGAAGTTTGAAGATAACCCCAACTCAAAGGTCAACAAGGCCATTCGTAACATGGTTCGCCTGTACCGGGAGTATGACGACCGGAAAGCCCTGCAGATGGTGTTCTGCGACTTTTCGTCTCCTACTGGCAAGGGCATTTTCAACGTCTATGACGACATTAAGGCGAAACTGATTAAAGCAGGCATTCCCGAGGAAGAGATTGCCTATATCCACGATGCGAAAACTGACGCCGAAAAAGAGGACATTTTCGCCAAATGTCGAAGCGGCGAAATCCGCTTTATCCTGGGCTCTACCCAGAAGATGGGCGTGGGTACCAACGTGCAGGAACGACTGGTGGCCATGCATGAGCTTGATCCGCCGTGGCGCCCGTCCGATCTGGATCAGCGCCTGGGTCGCATGGACCGTCAAGGTAATAGCTTCGATGAGGCATACAGCTATCGATACGTAACCGTCGACAGCTTTGATCTTTTCATGTGGGAAACTCTGAACCGTAAGTTGAAGATGGTGAATCAGGCGCTGCGTCGGCCGGAAGACTGTGCTCGTGAAATCGATGAAGAAGTCGAGCCGGGTTATGAGGAAATCCTGTCCATCACTACGGGCAACCCAGCCATTAAAGAATTCATGGACACCCGCCAGAAGGTCGAAAAGCTGAAGCGTATGCTGGATGGCCATATCGACGCTCAAGCGGATATCGGCAGCCAGATTATTGGTACCGAAAAGAAGATCCAGAGGATGAAAGAGAATTTGGAAGTGCTTACCGAGGAACGCGACCTGGTTCGTGCGAATACCCCGATGGCACTAACGATCGATCACCCGGTACCGAAAGTTTGTGAAGGCCCCATGGCAGTTGTGGGCGGCTTGAAGTGTCTCGGCGATGCGCTGGAAGAAATGATCAACCAGGCGCCGCGGTACCGGACCACCAACATTGGGAAATTTGGCGGGTTGGAAGTGCAGGTCAATCGAACCGGCATGAGCGCCGCCCTGCAGGTACGCCGACTCGATGGGTCAACCGCTTCGCTGTACAACATCAACGAGCATTACGAAATGTACGCCGGCGATGATAAGGACGACGAACCGACGGATCACGCTTACGAAGCCGCCAAGACACTGGTCAGGTACGTGCGAAAGATTGGCAGGAACAATGGTGTTGAAGAGTCGATTGGCGTACTCGAGGCTACCAAAGAGAACCTGCAAGCCCTGAGTGACGATCACGGCAAACCGTTTGCCTATGAGGATGAATTCAAGGCAGCAAAACAGCGCTTTGAAGAGCTGGCAGCCGAAGTCGGCGATGAGGTCAACGACAATAAAGAGCTGGACCCGCGCCCGCTGATGGACTTCATTTCTGCGATTCACGACGAAACCGGTGCTCATCACGCACTGAAGCAGCAAATGAAGAAAATCATGGACACCAGCGGTGCGGTTGTTGATGTCATGGAAAACGATGAGCCAGACGGCGATGAACTGGACATCAACATGCTTGATTACGATGAAACCATTCCGGAGAACCTGAACCGGGTCAGCTAAGCCGTCGCGCAAAGGCAACGCAATGGCGGTCAAGCCCCACTTGGCCGCCTAGCGGCTTTACAATGGCAGTATTGAGCAACAAATTGGATGGCGAACCCTATGACAGATGAATCTCCGAGCACCCAGAGCGGCCTACCCTTTGCCAAAGGGTATCCAATCAATGTGACGGCCCACCAGTTCCTGGAAACCGCCGAGACGATGATGGTTTCACGAGCCGCCAGCAGGGGAATCCTGGAAGTTGCTGTTGAAGATGCAAATGTTCCGCTGGCGGGCGCCATGCGCCGAGATCTGTTGTTGCCCGTCCTCATCGACTACACCAACTATGTCATTCATCCGCAGGCGGACCTGCAGTATGACAGTGCGTTGAATGATGAGCTGATTGCGGGCGTAGCCGCTGATCTGGCGAGCAAAGACAATCGCGAACCCACAATCGATGATGTGGGCAATGCGGATGCGATGGCACAATCCGTTTTGAGGCGGACACCGCTGATTAACGTAAGAGACGACCACGCTGGCATTGGCGCTCGGACTGAGATGAACAGCGTTGCCGGAATGCCGCTATCGGTCTCCCTTCTCATGCTGGACACCGCACTGGAATCTGCTCACAACCTATCTCTGAAGCATCAGCAGGAAACCCTGGGTGTCGCTGAGCCTGAAGTGCTCGACCTGACACCGGTTTGCCAACTTTTGGCATCAATGAATGTCAGCGAGCACATCAACCAGATTCCCACCAACGTCCATGAACGACTGCAGGCAATCCTGGCTGGCTCGTCTCCAAGTTATGACAAGACCGAGACGGTCAACCCAATGTATGACGCACTCAATGAGGACGCGGACCGTCCAGACCAAGAAAACCCGTCTCCGGAGGTAAACCAATGAGTGGTGGCGAGTTCAATGTGTTCGCTCGGGTAGCTGAGCAAGAGCGCAACACAAAGCAGGATCAGGAACGTGCTGCGGCAGCAAAAACAGCCGCTCTGGCCAGTATCTCGGTGATTCGCACAATATCGAAGGTTGTTGCCGCTTCCCTGTCGGATATCACGGTTACTAATCCTGAAGAAACAGAGCGCAAATCCCGTGAACTCATCAAGGCGATCGGTGAGCAGAGCGTTTCCCTGTACGAAAAACTGGGTTCTGTGAACGATCCCCGTATTCTGCCCTCCCTCACCGGCTCGGTCACAACCGTCATGCAGTCCTTGTATCGCGGAAATGGCAGCGATGGACTGGAGGTAGACGTCGCGGGACTGCTTGCGGATTGTGCGCAAATGGATGGTCTATGGAAAGAAGATCGCAGTAGCACAGAGCATGGTTCTTTGGAGTTCCGCCGCACAATCTCCATGATGCAGGCCATGAGCCCTGTTCTAGCGGCTTATCAGCGCTTTGACTTCTACCAAGGCAAAGAGAGTTCCGCACTGGAAGATATGCAAAACCTGCTATGGAGCACCGTTGACCAGACCATGAACCGCCAGCCAGTTATTCAGCAGATGGGGGAAGGCGAAGCTGAAATGATTCGCCGAAACCTTCTGGTTCGCGCCGGCGAGATGCTGGCGTCGGCCTGGGACACGCAAGCGCCGATCGCCAAGGCTCAAATTGAAGAATCAACCGCCGACGAACGCCGCGCCTTCAAAACCTACGGCTACCCACTCGAGCGTGTCGTTGACCTTTTCCACGCCTCCTATGGGATGGTCGAACAGTCTTTCGCAGTCACATTGAACAGCCAGTTTGATGCAGTGATTTCAGAAGATGAAGATCGTCCGGCTGGCCCTGGCGCGTAAAGCGCCAGTGGGCTGCTCTGTACACGACATGGAACGGAAGCGGTAGCACCATGGCAAAGCCAGTAACGCCCACAGATCTACCCCACCCTCTCCCCTGAACCCCGCCGTCTAAGCCATACACTTCAATGACGACCCCGCTGATGAGCGGTTAACCCAAAGGTCAGTGCTCCTGACCCTGAACTGGCGTAACGGCAGCCGCTTGAATGTCACAAGATTTGCTCGCCTTGAACTAGCCATATACGTCTACATTGGTATAGTAGTGAAACTTAGGCAATCGATGACGGGAATCCAGAGCATGATAGAAAGCAAAACCGCACCGAACACTCATGAGCTATATAACACGGTTGGCCACGAACACCTTGATGCTCTGGTGTATTGGGCCCTGGGTGACTTCCCTGATTCTGGAATCAACCTTGTCGAGTGCGAGAACGGAAAGTGGTTCGTCAAGGTTGACCACGGTGATGACTACGATCACCTTGAAGGGATCGCCAGACCGAACGTTTCACCACTTACGGAACCTACCTTCTTTTCCACGGAGGATGCAGCCAGAGAATTTGCCTATAAGTGCATCAGAATGGTCCACCCGGAGCTTATAGAAGTGGATTTTGATGCCTATTACAGTGACGACGACTGATTGGAAATGGCGGTTGGTGCCGCTGCGTCAATCGGGTGAAGCCTTTGCAAACGTTGATTAAAGGAATCCGACATGAGAGAGCCTATACCGGTCTACATCGTAAAGCCTGTTAATACTGGCGGCCTCTGGTTTGTCGGCATGCTGGTGTGCGCCTTCCTTTACTACTTCTTTTATACCAACCTCAACGAGATTTCTGATACTTACTGGTTCCTGAAGCCCGTCCTCTTTCTACCAGGTGGAGTCATTGAAGCAGCATGGAACCTGGAAGACACCAACCCGATTTGGCATATCATCCTGATCGGCCTGGCAGCTTGCCTCTCACCGATAATGCTCGGCGCAGGCTTCGCGCTTTCGGTTTTCGCGGTTCCTATTTGGGGGCTGTGGTGGCTGATAGGAGATACCGTATTAGCAGTCTGGCAGCCGGTAACCCTTGGACTGCTAATGCTGACCTTCGTTTTGGGGCTTGTGTTCTCATGGAAATGGTGGCGGACCGAGCGCAGATTTGGCTCGGCAAGGTGGCCCGGTGCCGTGCTGGTCGCATTTGTTATAGTCACGTTGCCAAACATCGTGTATTGGGCAGGGTTGGCGTATTGGGATCGCCATGATTCAGAACAAGTCGAGTCGGCGAAAGCGTTGCTTTCTGATGGTGACCCGGAATCCATTGAAGCTCTGGTCGACCTTGCCCGTAGCAGCGGGACAGGTGAAGTCTATTATCTCGCGGCGGGCGCCCTAACGGCCGATAAGCGTTACCGTGATGTTGCAGAGCTGTTGGTTCATGCCAGCAACAATACCAGTATTCGCGAAATGCTATTCATGGCTCCCATCGTCAAGGGCCTTCAAAGAGGTTACGACACTGGGTATTTCGATGAAGCCCTGGCGGTGAACGGGTTGCCACTGGCCAGCGAGTTCTTGCCTTCGGCGAGGTCAGATCGAATCGAAACGGGGTTCAACAAGCTGGAAGATGAATACGAGGACGCTGTTTCTAAGCCGGAATGGTTGTGCAGCCTGCCCCTGGTTGGTGTTGATGGTGACTCGACCCCCGATATCTTGTGGCCTGAATCTCGCTACGTACTGGCGTTTCTGCCGACTTCCGAGGCCGGCTTGCTGTTTTGCCGGACAATCAAAAGCGGGCTGGCAACACTGAAAGCACTCTGAGACTGAAGAGGGCTCATTTACCGATCCTGACGCCGCGCTTAGAGAGTGCTCCGATACTTCGTTAAGAGAACAAAACTAGACACATGCGTCTGGTATGATATGGTGAGGGTACTAGACATATATGGCCACTCGAAGAATGACAGATTTTCACAAAATCGCACGCAAAAAGGGCTGGACCCTTGTTGAGATTGGACAGCGATGGGGTGTTAGTGAACGGCAGATGAGTCGAATTGCGAACAACCCAAGCAAGAAAGATCTCGATGCTGCACAAGGTCTTCCAATTAGAGAAAAGTAGAGAAACAGTATTTTTTATCAGGAGAAAACCGAATGCTAGGCAAGAAGGCAAAGAACAGCGAGCAGACAGTTGCCGAGATCGTAGCAAACCTTACCGACAAGATTTGCGAGTTGAGCGAAAAGAATGGCGAGCTCAACGCGGTCAATAAATCCCTGGAAACCCAGGTAAAGACACAAGATCGGCAGATTCAAAAACTGGAATCTGAGGTCAGGTTGGCGCAAGACATGCAGAGTGACCTGATCGACGCAGCAGCCAAGATGGGAATCAACCTAAAGCCAATCAAAAATGGAAGCCCGGAGAATCGGTATTGGGTAGAGCGTGGACTCGAGCTGGCAGGGAATGCCCTTCAGCCAAAGATCTCTCAATTTTCACTCCCAGACTTCGACAGCGCAAAGTCTGCCGAGGAACTTCAAAAATTCCTTGGTGAGCTACCTGGCTTTGGCTCTACAGATAACGAGAAGGTGGCAAAGGAACAGTATGGTTACACGCAAGTGAACGCAGAGCAGTTCATTATTCGTGAGAAGCATTGATACCCAAGCCGTAACTGGTAACCGAAAGGCCAGCAGCTATGACTACGAATCAAAACAGCATCTACAACCTTTCCCGGGATTACGCAAAGCTGTTTCACTTGATCTGCGAGGGACATCGGATTGCCGCATGGTCTGATACGTTTAGCATGAAGGATGCGGAGGGAAACCCGTACCGTGACATTTGCGAGGTAAGAAGATCTGGCGATTATGAAATCATGATATCCGCTCGCGGTACTGGCTATGGGAACGTTTGGCCCTTCATGCAGGAAGAAGGAACAGAGGAGGAGGTATTCTCGAAGGTTTGCAAGGGGTGCAACCTTGAGTGGATAGACCCGGCTCCGGACAACAACTAAGCCAATATAGGAAATCGGTGGCAGGAGAGTGATATGACAGTTCAGGTAACCCAACGAGTAGAAGACTTGAGCCCCGAGGTGACACGTAAGTTTATTCAGAGTGTTAGATCGGCTTTCTATACGCAGCCGGGAAAGAATGCAGCGTTCCGAGAGTGGGTTCTCAAATCGCGTCCCGGCGACAAATTACCTCGGGGGTCATATTTCAAGGGCCAGGGCCGCCCCGTGACTTTTGTCATGGACGAAGCTTGGCATGTAGGAACCAGGTAACGAAATGGGAATCCGATAAGCGGGTTGGTGTTTAGCAACCGACTTCATTCATAGTCCACACCAGAAACCATTGGAGAGACGATGAGCACATCAATAGAACAAGCTGAAGCAGACCTGGCCTCTGCGAAGCAGGAGTACCACAACGAGTTAGAAGCCGACAGCCAACGTAGTGATGGGAGCGTTCGCCAGGAGCGCCTGCGGGAGAATCGCCAAACTGCGTTGCTTGAACGCGTTCAGAAGTGTGAACGTAGCCTCGAAGAAGCTCGCCGCCACCAAAAAGCAGATTGACTGGAAACTTGGCGTAGTGGACAAGATGAGCGAAATCACACTTGTCCACCCACTACCGCAGGCTACTGGCCCGAAATGGTACTCTCGACAGAGCCTTTTATCATCGCTAACACGATCGAGCGACGAACCGGTAAAGTCCACACCAGGCACTGAAACTTCTGCCAGAGAACGTCAGCCCATTTGACGGGGTGCTACCCCTTTCTTCTTCGTCCGGTTGATAAAGCTGTGCAGCGCGGTAGCATTTTTGATATTGGGTATCAGAATGCTGCCGGACCCTACCCCGTATATTCTCAGCGTCCCGTAATTCAGCATGCGACCCAATAGGGATCGATACAGCGCGACACTTTCGATCTTCGAGTATTTGATGGGCTCAATTTCTTCGCGAATAAACCCTGTGCGCCACTCCAGCCCATCCTGTTTCAAGGTCAGCGTTGACGTGGCCAGCCACGAACACTCGATGAGCATTTCGATAACACCAAAGAACAGCAGGATGGTCGCGACTAACTGACCGCCCAGCACCGCCAGCCCGTCAAGCGAGAGAGATTCCCAGAACGACGACAGATCGTTCGGAATAACCGGTGAATCCAGCTCAGCCGATACACCCACAAAAAGACCAGCGCCGAGCAACAAGACGCCTTTTGTCAGGACGATCCAGTGACCTCGGATTACTCGTTTGCGAACGGACTTCCTGGACGTGGAATCGGTTGCGGCCGGCGAGGATGGCCTGGCTTTCGATGGCTCATCCCCGCCTTTATCGGCCTGACGCTCAGGCGTCACTGATTTTCTCGTGCATTTCTTTCACCCGGTCCAAGAGCGGGTATTCACTGCGCTCTTTTGGGCCATAGATATAGACTCTGACCTTATCCCAGATCTTGTCATCCTTTTCGCCGGCAATGTTCATCAGCAACCAGGCCGCAGCGCGGTAGTTGGTGCAGGGATCACTGGCGATTTTGTCCGGATCTTCACCGATGCCTTCCGCCGCCACAGGAATGATCATCGCATTCAGCATCATTGGACCGTGAAGGTTAGGCGGCCTGTTACCGATTAGATTCACGCCGCGGGCCAAAGCCTCGAAAACATCAACCGGCACATTCTGCTCGACAGCCGCAAGGGCAGCACACCCCGGGAAGCCATCAGATTCCTCCTGGGCCATACCCATGGCAGGGGCAATACACATCAAAGCGGCACACATCAGTCGTTTCATTGGTCATCCTCCAAGTTTCGTTCGATCTGCTTCGGCGTCGATTCCGATCAGCGCTGGTTTGCCAGCGTTTCAAGCACAGTCATGTATTCGTGGCGAACACCCCGCAACGAGCAGTCATCGGACTCACACACCAGGGCGTCGGTATTGTCGTCAGCCTGATTGCGAACCTCCGAGAGCACCTTCGAGCAGCCCGCGCAACGGTAGACTCCCGACGGCGACTCAAAAACCTCGTAGTTCTTTAGCTTGGCAATAAGCCCCTTGTGGTGATCAGACCTTTCCTGATCCATAAGCATTCCTCCCGGCTATGCGGTTTCTTTGTTCAAGGCCACCCGAATCATGGCCGTCGAAAAGCCATACAGGCGACGCGTCTCATTTGGCTGGTCGGCGCCCGACGCGCGGGCATCAAACCCGGGCAACTGACCCAGGTCGCCCAGAATGTCCCGCTTCAAGGGCGTCGGGATTACCGGATGCGTAGCGATCGTAACAGCAGACTCCAAGGATAGGTTGAGCAAAGCATCCCACACCCACACATCATCTCGCTGCTCATGCTGCGCAATCATGAGCAAGGCCGATTGAACCTTCTCAGCATGATCAATGTTGTGAGCCCGTAGCGAGGCCGGCACCGCGTTTGAGGCTTCCGTCACGGGTACATGGCGCTCAATCAGCACATCAATTCGTTCCAACTTCTTTCTCCTGGCAGAAAGTTCCAACACAAGGACAGCCCGGCCCTCACCAAACTGACCCTCGAGCAACGCTGTAAGCACAGCGTTGCGATCGTGACCTGCGGCCAAGCAGGTCACACAAGCATCTTTGAACGCTTGCACGTCATTTTCACACTGCACCGGCACAGACCGAGCTTGATTGCCCGCACGCACCCTCCCCGTTAAAGGCGGGTTCTTTTGCAGTGGATCGCAACCTCGTCTGCGGGCACGCACAACATGGTGTAGGGATACTCTGTTAGCTGATTGCGAATGACACGAGTAACCCTGATGGCAACGAGCAACAGGACAATGGCCTGTACATGCAGGAAGACAGCGCCCGCTGAGATGATTTCGCTCGGTGCGGACACACCACCGAGAAAGACCGATTCCGGTGTTCCAAATAGCTGAGTTAGCCAATAGGGAAACTGTGGAAGCAGGTTCCCAACAAGTGCGAATAGGCTGATGTAACTTGCGTGGTAGACCAAAACGTGTGCCAGCACTTTGTACGGTGGCAATGCCGCCAGCGCCGGTGGTTCGGGGTCACGTTTAGGCATCCGCCACAAGGACGCCATGTCTGATGCAATACGAGCACCCACACATGAAATCACCACCGACATATATAAAGCCATTGGTGTCACATCATCGACCACCTCACCGTTGGCTACAGCCTGACAGGTACCTGTGACACTAGGCATGAGAAAACAAGTGATGACGTTTATCAGGGGAGCCAGCCATACAGCACTGGAATACCAGAGCAAGGTCAGCCCAGAGAGGCCAAGAATGAAAGCACATTGGCGCCATAATTGGCGTCGATGCTTTGTATTTTCATCCATCTAGGGGGCTCCTGGTCGTTTGAGCAAACACCCCCGCTCAGGGATATCGCTGCGTTATACTAGACACTCCTATGTGATATTAACGCATTTTCAATGTCATTTGAGCGCGAGTGTCCAAAGCACAATGTTTGATTTGCCACCACCACCCATGGTTCCCGATGGGGCTCCACAGGAAGTCATTGAGAGGCTTGAACAGCCAACACCTTTGACACAGGAGTGCCTTGAGCGAGTCAGTGCGCGTTACGAGGTACACCCCTTAATACTAAGCCTGCTTCATCGTGTTGAGGGTGGGTACAACGGGGCAAAGATTGAGAATACAAATGGGACGTTTGATCTTGGCTTTATGCAGGTAAACACGATCCATTTGGACTTCCTGAGCAATTACGGCATTACCGAGAAAATGCTGCAGAACAATGCGTGCGTTTCCCTGGGTTTCGCGGCTTATTACGTCAAGAAGGTAACGATCAACGAGACCGTGGTGAACGCAGAGGATTATCTTCGGGCGATCGCTCGATACCATTCAAAGAACGAGCCTTACAACTCCAATTATGCCATTCGATTGAGAGAAGAGTTGGAGCAGGTTATCGGCAGACAGATGGGTGCGAATAATGGCGGGGAGTAGCGCTGGCCAACCGGGAAACGACCGGGTGTTTGATAATTTTTTCCTGATGATTGGCTTTGTCATCATTATTTGGATGGCAAGCTGGCTGTTGTGGCGATCGCATTCTGACGCAATTCTGACAGTCCTATTTTTTGTCGTCGGATGGTTGGCCAAAGCAGCCCAACACGTACCGTTCCTATACCCAGACAGCATTAGCAACGGCCTCGAAAACTGGGCCACCTCACTTCACAATGCGAACCCGGCAAACTATGGGTGGCCTGCCGCAAAACTGCTTATCCAGAGTATTACCCATACTCTGACGTTGATCCTGGTTCCCTACATTATCTGGCAGGTGCTCCGGTTCCGGAAAATCCACGTTGTAAACAAGTTTGTTCGGCGGTTTGACCTGGACAAGCTAAAAGAGCGCAACGCCAAAAAATACGCAGCGATCGCCAGTATCAGGCATGAAAATCTCCTTGCTCAGCCTTTGTACGAAGGGTCCTGGGCTATGACTCGTCAACCAATCGATTACGCGTTACTGAATCATCTTGTTGTTGTTCGCAAAAAGCGAATTGGCGCTCAGGTGATGCAGATGGTTGGCATTAATAGCGATGCGGTGGACAGCGAAAAGCCGATAAAGGGTTGGAACGAGAAGAAGATCCGCTGGTCCGTTCCCGAACGTCGTCGTGTACTTCCCTCACCTGCGTCTTGCCGCCTTGACGTTGTTAAGACAGATGCACTGCTGCGAGAGACGCTTGGCGGGAAATTTGACGAAGCGCATCTTGATAAGTTCGAGAGGTGTGTTGTGGCGATCCTTTACACCGGACACGCGGATGGGTTGAAGAAAGCTCGTGAACTGGCGTTGCGTCTGGCATGGAGCTTTAAGAGGCTCGACAGTAAAGGACGCGAGCGGCCAACGATCGATGATAAAGGCGTCGACGCGATTATTGCCAAGCACAAGAATCATACGCGTGTCCGGGAAGCCAAAAAGAAGCACCACTTTAAGACCACGGTGATGATGGGCCTGCTGGAAGGCTTGTGGTCTAAAGGAATCTTCACAGCTTCCGAATTTCTCTGGTTTAAACCGGTACATCGAGGCACCTACGCCGCACTGGACTTCTTGGGTGGTGACATGCCGCCTGCAGAAGCGCTGGGAAGCTGGGCCCACTACATGCTGGAAAAACGATGCAAGCATGCCATTCAAGAAGCCTGCGTTGAGGCAGGCACAGATGCGCTACAGCAAATGCTGTTCAACGAAATGTGGATCGGGTCGGATGATGGCACGATCGATGAAGTCACCGAGAAGGCTGTATTGGATGGCGGTGACGATGAGAAATTCAGCCCGACGCGGGGAATCGACCTGTACGATCCGGTGAAGCGAGCATGATGAAACGAGTTTTCTCAGTAGTGATTATCCTCAGTGTGGGGTGCGCCTCCAACGTGATTGCAAGCGAGGCCGGCTTCCCTGAAATTGACCTGGTGGCGCCGGCAGAGCGGGAAAGCGCAGAAGGGTGTCGTAATCCGGTTGCTGATGCGTGGACGAAAGAGGGGGGCCTTGATCTTTCGGTTATGACAAAGAAGGTTGCCGAGTCACATCAGGAAGCCCAACAGACGGACGAATACAGTGATCTTCCGGAATATTTAAGGGAGGATCACTGATGTCTGGCAACCCCAAGGTCAAAATGAGAGGCCTTCAGCAGAATCAGGAAATCCAGAGCCAGGAACTGTATCGGGACACCCGAAAAACGTCCAAACGCATTGCCGACGGACTGGCGGACTCATGGCCGACTTCTGCGTTCATCATTGTGTTGCTTCTGCCCATTGCATTTATCAGTACGACCTTCTTTGTGCTGTTTGTGTGCCCCATAATTTTCTGGATCATCAGTCAGGTTAAAGGCAAGGATCAGAAATTGCCTCTCCTGTTGCCTACCGAAGCAAAGATTACGGACTACCGGGACGCGAAACCTGGTCGATCGGGATATCACAAGGCGCGTGGCGAGTTTTTCATGGGGAACATGCGCGCGTCGGAAAGAGCCTATGAAATGTGGCTCGCCTTTGCCCACCTGCTGACCCACACAATGCTGCTTGGGGCGACCGGTTCAGGTAAGACGGAAGCACTTGTTTCCAAGGCTGCAAACTACCTCGCGGTGGGTTCAGGAATCATGTATTCGGATGCCAAGGCGGCACCGAAACTGGGCTGGCAGCTTTTTACGCTGGCGAGATACTTTGGGCGTGAAGATGACTATCGAACCCTGAACTACATCAAGGGTAATAGCTCGATCAAACCTGATCGTGCGGTACGCCGCGGTAACAACGTCAACCTGTTCGCGTATGGTAATGCCGAATCTATCACTCAGGTTCTGGTGTCCTTGATGCCGCCTGGCGGGTCCGAGAATATGCTGTTCTCCGAACGTGCAATCAGTTTGATTTCCTCTATTACCCCGGCGCTGGTTGATTTGCGTGACCGAGCAAATCTGAAAATCAACCCGGGTGTCATACGGAAGGCCCTCGAGTTCGAGGAAATCGAAAAACTCAAACGCTCGAAGCCGATTACACCGGAAAGCCGAGAAGCTATCCGCGCCTACCTCACTTCCCTTTCTGGCTATAAAGAGCAGCCAACAGACCGTCAGGGCAACCCAACGGACAAGCAAGACAGCGAAGTGTATCGCCAACATGGCTTCGCTCAGGCTTACTACACGCGTGCCCTGGCTTCTCTGTCGGATACCTATTCCGACATCTATATGGTTGGGCGAGGCGAGATCTCATTCCTCGACTGCATTCTCCGGAGAAGGATCGTTACCGTCATGATCCCGGCCCTTGAAAAAGCGCCGGACGAAATGAAGAACCTCGCAAAGATTGTGCTGGCGGCTCAGAAAAACGCTATTTCCACCGGTATACCACCAGACATTGAAGGTCGAAAAGAAGACGTAATTGATAGCCTTCCAACGACGGCCCCGGTGCCCTACGGCATCATCAATGATGAATTCGCTTTCATGATGACAGAGGGTTACGGCAGCGTTTTGGCTCAAGCAAGGGGTTTGTACACCGCAGTGACGATAGCCGGGCAAGATTTTGCGGGCATGAAGCGTGAAAACGCGGATGAAGCAGAGCAGATTGCCGAAAACACGAAGCTCAAGATTGTGATGGCCTCCGAAGGCTTGGGCGAAACTCGCAAACTCATTGAGGAAATCTCGGGTGAAGGCTACGCCGCGATCACCGGTGGGTATAACGTCGATGATGGTGGGATGCTTGGCAATTACATTGATAACAAGTCCGCCAGCTTTGAGCGGCGGTCACGCGTCGACGTTCAGGACACCCGATCGGTCGTTGAAGGCGAAGGCATTGTTTTCTGGCGCGATACAATCACGCCCTGGCAAACCTTCTACCATGGCATCGATGAAGACTCGATGATCAAGGACTTCCTGGTTCACCGTCTGCTCGACGTGGACTACCCTACGCGGGGGCCGGGCGCAAAATATGTGATGAAAGACACACCCATGGCCGCGTCCATGAAAAAGGCTGTCAGTGATGGCCTCGATCTCGGTCTGGATCAGACCGTGGATATCCCGGAGTTCAGTGCATCGGCAGGAAACGCGTTAAGTGATGCCCGCCTTGATCTGGCTCTTGCGGGTTGGCGGTCTGTGTGTGGAGTAGTGAAGAATTGGAAGGACAACCCCTTCAATTTGCCGCCCAACAGCCTTGTGAAGTCTGAAGGTCTTCTGATCGCGGCCCTAAGCCATGAGTTGTCCGACTCGAACCTTTACGAAGAAATGGATGATGATGACGAAGTGATTGTGTCATCGAAGCCCTTGGACAACCATCATAAGCACGAAACATCCGATCTCGCGGAGAGCACAGCAGCCACAGTGAACACGCTGGCGCCACCGGAAGAATCCATCGGATTCATGGACAGTGTGGATCAAGATGAGATCCGCAACGCGGTGGGCTCACTCGACGATCCCGAGAACGCTCTGGCTATTCTCAATAGCCCGCGCAGAAGCCGGAAGACGGCGAGTGAGCGGCAAGCCGACAAAGCGGCCATTGTGCAGGCTGCGATGGGTGGTGAAGCTATTGGCGCACAGGCCACCCATAACGAAGAGGTTGTCGCGACGACGGACGTTGACGGTCACACCGGCGCTGATATTCCGACCGCCAGCGGCCAGTCAGATACTGATAGAAACGCAGCGCCTGGCGACCAGGTAACGCCCAAGCTGACCGGGGAGCCGGCCAAAGGCTCGTCGTTGTTGGACGCCGCCGCGTGGGTCATGGACCCCAATATTCTTGCGGAACGCGCTGAGCGCCCTGTGCATCAGGCCGAAATTGATCTGGCGATGCGGGGTGGCGATTACGCGGGAAGGATAGAGCAAGCGCTTGGCACATCCCTTGAAGAAAGTCGGCGGGTAAGTGAGGAAACCGCAGTTGCCATTACAAAAAGCGTGACCTACCCGCGTAGTGACAAGAGCGTTCCAGCCACTCTGGATAGCGATGCCGAACGAGAGCTGGTCATTCGAGATAGCAACAAAACAGTTTCAAGCATGAAGATGTGGCTTAACAGCGATTAGTGGATCAGCCCTGAATAAGAACTGGTCAATCTGACTGAAAATCGGAGTACAGCGCCAATGAGTTCGGAACAAGCAGTCGCAATCTCGCACAAGCTCTATACCTGTCGAAAACAGGCGATATTTCTGAAGGGAGAGGAAGGATTCAAGCAACAGGTGGAGCAGTGGGAACCCACGTTTAAAGCTGCGATGGAAAAACTCGACTGTGACGTTTTGCCAGCCCTGTCGGCACTGTTGGAAGCATCAAAAGGCAAGCCGGATGAGGGGCTTCTGATGCACGCACTATGTGCAGTCGGGTGCGAGCTGGCAGAACCTTCCTTGGATAGAGCAGGCCTGTCTGACGCCGCGTTAGATGATGAAGATCAGGAGCCGGGACCTTCCCCGGGTTGAATATGGGAAACCGGCCACTCGTTATCGATTGGCCGGTTTTTTATGCATGCCTTCAATGTATCGGGACTGCCGACTATCAGTAAGCGACGACTGGTCCACGCCAGGGCGCGGTAAAAGGTCGCCCATTTCGCTTTGGCCGGGTTGTTATTGAGCACTAGGACAACGAAAGGAAAGCGTTGGGCTGGACTGGGGTGAACCGTGGTCGCCCACCCAAGGTTGGCAAACTTCAGGTCGATGAAAGAGAGCGAAAGAAGCTGCCCGGTTTTCAGTCGCAAATCTAGTCTTTGAGTGTCCCGATGAATCTCATGAACGGTAGCGAGGACATTTGGCGGCCAGTCCAGCTTCGGAGTTGCGCGCTTTAGGCTCATCCGATCGCCCTCATGCAACGAATGGTCTCCCACATACGGCACCGTAGATTGATCAGGATTGGTTGAGAGAATCGGTTGCATGAGCTTGTTCAAGGCAATGGTTCCGAGACTTCCTGATACTGTTTGGGCGAGCACGTGGAAGTCGGTCACCTGATACTGCTTCTGTAACGTCCGGACGAGATCGATGACGATCTTTTGGGTGACCTCCGAATCACTGGAGTCAAAGCGATGGATCGGTGCGCCGGCGATGGCGGGCGTCGCGTGCTCTGACGGCATTGCCTCAAGGAAGTTTGCGGGGTCATGAATCAAAAGGTGGTTCTGGTTGTGCCAGGCAGACGCCCGATCAGCGTCCAGCTCTATAACAGCTTTGGCGCCCCGACAATGGGACAAGATCTGACCGTAGAGAAATTCAGGGCCTGCCGATTGCGCCAATCGATCACCCACAAGTACCAAGGCACAAGTATCAGGGACACGCCCCAAGAGTGTGGCGATTTCGCTCAGAGCTAGTTTCTCTGCCTCGAAGACAAACACAACGTCGGACATCAGATCGACTCGAGAGTTTCGCTTGCCAGTATTTTTCAGGACGGGCCACAGGAGCGATACCGACTCCCCTACTTCTTCGGTTATCGTTGCCTGGGACTGACGCGACAGGCTGTACAGGCTGATATTGAGCGATGGCGCAACACTTCGGGTTTGCTCTAGGAATTGCCCGAAGTAACCGTGCAACTGCGTTCCCAGGGAACCGTCAATGACGGATATGTGTTTGCGTCCAAAATGGTCAGGGATAAGCTGCAGAGCCCCGACCGGGTGATTGGCTTGAGCAATGGTCATTGCTTGAACGAATAACGAAGTCGGTTTCAGATCACTTCCAACTCGATCGCTGACCGTTTTGAGGTTCGATTTAATGGATTTCTCGATCAGATGGGGCTCACCCGATTGGTCGTGGGAGATCTCAAATTGATGTGGCAAATTTGCTGTTAGATCTGGTGCGCTTTGGATTCGACCTGGATAGTGATGGTCCAGATAAGCCATAACCTCAGCTATGGGCACAACGAGGCGGGACCGCTCGCTGTCGACGTGATGCGCAGCACAGGTGATCAGGCTCTGCAGCGCCTGACTGCGACCGGTGTAACCAATCGTCTCGGCAATAGCCTCAGCAACGTCGAAGCGGAAAAATGGCCGGGCAGCAAGGATTTCATAAGGGTTACGTTTTATCCGGCTGAAGGCATAGTCCCCGTAGACACGATGTAGCTCCGGAACAAGGTCTTCAGGGACTCCGAGGCTCGTGAGATTCCCAGCCAGTGCCTGTGATTGTCGTTTGATTCTGACGTGCTCGCCAATCGACTCAGCCCGCTGCTCGCCTATGCCTTTGACAACGGTGAGCTGTAGCGGGCTGGTCTCCATAACCTTCAGCGTGTTACTTCCGAACCGATCTACCAATCGGTCAGCCAACTCTTCGCCTATCAGGTCGACCTCACCAGACCGAAGATATTCACGGATGGCTTCGGCCTCTTGCGGCATCGTTGGGGATAACCGGTCAACGGCGAATTGCCAGCCGTATGTTGGATGTTTGCGCCAGTTGCCAGTGACCAATACCCAGGACTCCGTTGGGGAAGATGCTCCCAGCGTGCAAACGGCCGTCCGGTTCTCTGGTTTATCGTCACCAGGGGAACTCGTGCCAACTTCGGAGAAATGGCTGATTTTAAATACAGAGAATCGGTCGGTACTGACCAGAACATCCTCGATTTTGCCCGTGTACTGTCTTGTCGGCATGGGTCAACTCGCAATTTTCAGCAAAGTGTAGCGCAAAAGACCCGCAATGAGCCCCGGCATCTTACGTGTTCAAAAAAGTCACGTAGACTATTCGAGTATAAACTAGCGAACACGAGGTTTGTGGTGAGTAGCTTCAACTCTGATCTTCACAAAGCGGTTACCGAAATAGTCGATGCGCTCCCCCAGCGGAGTCTCATTTCCGACTCGACGGCTGCTCGTTGGATCGAGGAAGTAATCAAGCTCGAGGGCGAGCGCGCTATCTGGCACGCTCACAGAGCGGCCACGATCGGTGGATCAGAAGCTGGCGAATTCTTGCTGGCGGCCATGAACGAGCGCCCTGCTTATAATTCGCTCGAAGAAATCTGGGAGCAGAAAATGCTGCTCAGACTGCCGGATCGTCCGAACATCTACATGCGTCGCGGTACGGCTATGGAGGATCTGGCCCGGCGCGTCTTCCTGAAGCTAACGGGCCACAAGAGCATCCTTGATTCAGACGAAATCAAAGAGGCATTCAGCAAGCCACACGCGATATTTCCCCACATGGGCGGCAACACAGACGAAGTGGTGGACGCCTCTGGGTACCGGGTGGTAACCGACTTCAAGGTTCGGAACAAGCTCGATGAAGAAAAAGGCGTTTCAGTGGTCAATGGCGCCCAGCTTCACTGGTATGGCCTTATTCACGAGGCGAACACCCCTGCAAAGAAACGCCCCGACGGTTACTGCCTGGCGGAGCTTGATATCCCCGCAGACATGATTGATGACCTGATGGCGAACCCACCAACGACTGATGAGGGTTGGGATCGGATCGCAGAGGATATAGCAGCAATCAACCGCCCTGGCTTCGGCATGAAGACCCAGTATTTCAAGCACAACGAAATGCTGGCAAACAACCTGGTGCGTTTAACGAAGCAATGGTGGGACAAGTATGTGATGACTGGTACACCGTACCAGAAGCCGAAGCCCCAAAAGCCGTCCGAGATGACTGACATCGATCGGAAGAAAGTACAGGACGCCCAGAATCGCTATGCGATCCACAAGATTGCCGAAAACGCATCCAAAGAGAGCGCTACTGAGGCGCGAAACGAGATAGACGCCATTCGAGCTAAGTACGAAATCAAAGAGTGGCCATTCTCGTCGCAGGGCCTGTCCGCCAGTGTCACAAAGAAATTCGATAAAGAGCGGGCCGCGAAGGCACTGGAAGCAAAAGGCGTAGATCGTGCAGCACTGTGCAAAGCGAGTGATGTTCCTGATGTAGATCGGATGGTCCAGACGCTAGTGGCTCACGACCTGCTCGGTGATATGCATTACAAGCCATCGTTGGACACTCGAGCGATCAAGAAGCACCTGAAAGAACAGGATATCTCGGCCAGCAAATTCGAAGACAACGCTTTCCGGATTGGGTTGTCCCGGGCCAAAGAAGACCTCCCTGTTCGCGAACTTCTTGAAAAGAAAATGACCACGCACATTGACCAGTTCATGAGCGAGGCGGCGGAATCCCAGCCAAGGGAATCAACTGTAGAGGCGCCGGTCGATGAGCTGGACCTGGATGCTGAATCCTATGGCGAGCAAGCGGGCCTGAAACTGGCCTGATATTTCTACGAGGCGAATATGAGCAATCACTGGACCAAACGAGCGAAAGAAAACCTGATGGACACCGCGCGCTTCATGTCCGAATACGGGAAGCAATTCGGCCTCGCAGCCTACGGAACCATTGGAGCCGCGGCGGCGACGGCGGCTTGCATGGCGGCCGGTAGCGACCACACGCTGGTGGCCACCCACATGGAGCAAATGGCTATTGGGCTTGGTTTCGTAGGTGCCGTATCAGGAGCTTCACTGACCGTGGCCAGCACTATCGCAGACAAGATCGTAGCGCGAAACGACCTTGGTGATCGAAAAACGTGGAATAACCTGTCAGATCTGATGGCAAAAATGACCGGCCGAGAGGCAAAAGATCTGGCCCGCGTGGTTGGCCAGGTCGCGAATGACCCCCACAAGGATTCGATCATGCGAGATATCCTTGGTAGCTCTCGAGACAAGTCGATGATGGAGCTCTACAACGAACTTGCATCCGAAACGGCAGCCCCGACTCAAATAGATCGCCGGCAACCCAAGCAAGAAGAATTTGATGCGCCCATGATGGCGCCAAGCTAACCAAAACCGACAATCGACGTTTGAAGACCGCTTCCCATACGGGAGTAGAGTCTAAGGTACAATACGAGGGTCTGGACATCTCAAAAAGGCAATAATGATCAGTTTTTGATCAGTAATAAAAATGTCGTCTTGGCGGATGTTTACCATTTTATCCACAGATAAATTCAACGATTTCTGTGGATAAGTTTAAGGAGAAAAACATGCAATCCAATAAGCAGTCTTCTGGACCCTCTGAGCCAATCACCCTCTACAACGCCGTAAACCGCTATGAGCGGGTTCTGGCAGAAGTCGAGGATATCGAAAACAAAGTGGCAGATTTGAAGGACAACGCCCACCCGGGAGTGTTCGACATTTTCATCCAGCTTTCGATGCTGAAAACCGTTGTGGGTGGGGCATCAGACACTTTTGAAAGTGGGAAGCCTGGAAAAGTAACAGTTAAGAGCATCCGAATGCTCACAAACCTGGAAACGCTAACGTTCGAGTTGAGCGATATCGTGAAAGACGCAAGAGCCGAACTCTTGCCCGAACAGTCGTAAAGACGAAGGAGCATTTATGGACATGGGCAACTACTACAACGCAGGCAAGCCTGAGAAAGATTCCAACAAACCAAGCTGGGGTGAGCGGGTTCGTCTGTCACACAGCAAGTTTGGCGAGTTTTTCCGCAAGTATGGTGATCAGCTTTCAACGGCCGGGAACGTGGGCCTGTTGATGGGTGGTGGTGCCATGCTGATGGCGTCAGCCGCATCCTCTACCCCACTGACAACGACCCTTGCGTTGACTTCAGGTGCAGCCGCGGTTGCGGCAGGGTGCCTTCGAATTGGAAACATCGAAGGCTCCCAAGGTGTGGCTGAAAAGAACCTCCAAGGTGCTTCCAGCGTGTTCGACATCCCTTTCAAGAAAGTTGGTGAAGCCGCAAATTCCAGCGCGCGCGGGGCCACTCTCAATTCGGATGACCCGGCATTTCAGGACCCGCATTTTAAAAAAGCGGTCGCGTCCGCATTTCAGCAACTAGCTGACGATCCAGAGGCCAAGGCTGGTTTTGCTGAAATGATTGAGAACAGTTCATCGATGCGACGCGCCCTGATGAACGCTCAGAAGAACATCGATGCTGCCGACGAAATGCGCAACGCGAATGGACAATCGGCCCACCACGATGCGCCGGCGCCAGATGACCAGGACGATCGTCCCGGTATGACAATGCATTGAGCCTAGTGTTCCGTTCGGTTAATTCGCTGGCTTATATAGGTTATAATAAGGGCTCATTGATTAGCAATAACAGGTTCCCATTGTGCCCAAGCCCGCAGCCCCATTTAATCTGACCGTAAACG
>Ga0189291_100276_pt1 | contig 27500 bp, 34 predicted proteins | sample UW1redminimetaG_FD_130331 | JGI IMG/M metagenome (GOLD analysis project Ga0189291, IMG submission 130331) | Marine microbial communities from the Costa Rica Dome - UW179B-red mini metaG | ecosystem: Environmental > Aquatic > Marine > Oceanic > Photic zone | place: Costa Rica: the Eastern Pacific... | reverse complement strand
TACAGGTCGCAGCGCCAAAGATACCCAATGATCGATCAGCGGATCATGATGCAGCAAAAGGGGATAGAAGGGTTTAGCACCTCGGGGTGTTTCAGCTAAAAGCAAAAGCCATTTTGCGCGAGGCGTTTAACGTCTCATTTTTAAACTACACAAGACGAGATTTTAAACGCCTCGCGTGTCTGCACATTTTCCGACTCTGCCCAAAATGGTGCGGAGATATCGGTGTTGGTGCAATTGTCTATTTGCCTTGCCTCATTGGGCAAATGGGGAAATGATGGGCCACAAGTTGATCCATCAAAGGACGGTCCAATGATTTGGAAAATTCCCCTGCTTTCCCTGCCGCTGATAATTTACAATCTGGTGGCGTTCGACATTGTGGGCGACAAGGCCAATGGCTGGGCGTCACCTGTTATGTCGCTGGATATGGCTTCGGGCGCGGTGTGGACCATGAGCGTTGGTGATTTGCTCGTGGTCTTTGCGCTGGCGCTGTTGTTCATTGAAGTGCTTAAATCGACCAAAGTGGGCAATTCTTCCATCATGGATCATATGCTTTCAACGTTCGTGTTCATCGCCTATTTGGTGGAGTTCTTGCTGGTCCCTGCTGCGGCCACTTCCTTGTTCTTCACCTGTCTTGCCATGTCATTGGTTGATTTAGTGGCGGGGTTCTCGGTTTCCATTCGCTCGGCTTCGCGCGACGTGAATTTTGGCGGCCGATAGGGGACCGATTATGGATTTTCGCATCGAAACTGATTCAATGGGCGACATTGAGGTGCCTGCAGACGCCTATTATGGCGCACAAACGGCACGTTCAAAAATGAACTTTAAAATCGGCATCGAACAAATGCCAATCGAAGTCATTCACGCTTTCGGTGTGTTGAAAAAAGCCGCCGCCTTGACCAATCACGAATTGGGCACGTTGGAGGGTGAGATAAAAGACTTGATCTGTGCCGCAGCGGATGAAGTGATCGCAGGGAAACTGGACAAGCATTTCCCGCTGGTGGTGTGGCAAACCGGTTCGGGCACCCAATCGAACATGAATGTGAACGAGGTCATTTCAAACAGGGCGATTGAAATGGCGGGCGGCGAGATGGGTTCAAAAAGTCCAGTTCATCCCAATGATCACGTCAATAAGTCGCAAAGTTCTAACGATACTTACCCCACGGCCATGCATATTGCTGGGGTGCAAATGATTGAGCATCAGCTTGTTCCGGCAATCACTCAATTGCGTGATGTGTTGAACCAAAAGGCTGAGGACTTTGCTGATATCGTCAAAATTGGCCGTACCCATTTGCAAGATGCGACGCCTTTGACGTTGGGGCAAGAAATGAGTGGCTGGGTGGCGCAACTTGATTTTGCGATTGCAGCAATTGAAGCGACAATGCCACAGATGAAGCAATTGGCGCTTGGCGGCACAGCTGTGGGTACTGGGCTGAATACGCATCCTGATTATGCGCGCAAGGTTGCGACAAAGATCGCGGAATTGACAGGGCTAGACTTCAAAACCGCTGACAACAAGTTCGCCTATCTTGGCGCCCATGATGCCTTTGTGGGGACCCACGGGGCGCTTAAACAACTTGCGGTGGCGCTGATGAAAATCGCCAACGATGTGCGTTGGCTCGCTTCGGGACCAAGGTGCGGTCTTGGGGAATTGAGTTTACCCGAAAATGAGCCTGGCTCATCGATTATGCCGGGCAAAGTGAACCCGACCCAGTGCGAAGCTTTGACGATGGTCTGTGTGCAGGTAATGGGCAACGACGCCACCATCGGGATTGCGGGCAGCCAGGGCAATTTTGAACTGAACGTCTATAAGCCTGTGATGGCCTATAGTCTTATTCAATCGGTGCGCTTGCTGGCAGATGCGGCGAACAGCTTTAACAAAAATTGTGCGATAGGGATTGAGCCGAATCGGGAAGAAATCAACGATCATCTGTACAATTCATTGATGTTGGTGACCGCGCTTAACCCGCATATTGGATATGATAATGCCGCCAAAATCGCCAAACATGCACATAAGACAGGCCAGACCTTGCGCCAAGCGGTGATTGAGCTTGGTTTGATGAGCGGTGATGCATTTGATGCGGCGATTAAGCCTGAGGATATGATTGGGCCAAAGGCCTAGTCATTGTTCTAAGCGGAAAGCGTGCGCAAGTAACCCGCAGGCATACGCACGATCTTGCGTTTGTCATTCTCGGAATATGCAGACTGCGCTTCGCCCACGCTGGCGCGGTGTTTGGCGCGAAACATTGGGGCGTTGGATTTGCCCGCTAACACTTGAGTCACAAAGGAAGCATCTGGGCGATAGTTGGCATTGAAAAACCGTCGACGCGGCGCTGGCTCTAAAACCAGTGGCAGGTTCTGTGCCGTATTGGGCCGGGATGTGTCGTTTTGGTCTATACTCATGACGCGCTCCGTTAAAAACAGCGAGCCATGTTTCATTTTGGGACAGAATTAGTGGCTCACACCCATAATATCGCAAGGAACGTGCCAGTTATAAAGGATTTGTTAACTTTTAACCCCAGATTCGCACCAAGATGGTTAAAATTGGTCCTTGGCTTTGCGTAGCGCGGCAAAGGTTTCAACAGGGTTGGTGCCGTCTAGGCCGAGCTTTTGCGCGATGTGAAGCTGGTCAGCGCGCAGGAAAGGGTTACATAGTTTTTCATTGCCCAATGTTGTGGGCAACGTGGGTTGGCCAGCATCGATTTGGTTTTGGGCCTGCGCGCTGCGGGCAACAAGGTCTTTATTGTTCGGGTCAACAGACAGGGCGAATGCGGCATTGGACAATGTATATTCATGGCCACAATAAAGTTGGGTTTCATCTGGCAGGTCGCGTAGACGCTTCAGGCCTTCCCACATTTGGTCTGGCGGGCCGTCGAACATGCGGCCGCAACCTAAAGAGAACAGGGCATCCCCAGCAAACAGGGTGGGCTGCTCGCATAGAAAATAGGCGATGTGCCCAGACGTATGGCCAGGGGTTGCGATAACTTTTAGGTGGCCATCACCGAAAGGCAGGCTGTCGCCGGGTTCAACTTGAATGTCCAATTGCTCAATCAGAGCGGCTTCTGCTTTGGGGCCATAAACAGTGAAGTTGAAATGATCACCCAAAGGGGCAATGCCATCCACATGATCCCAATGGTGGTGGGTGACAAAAATCTTGGTAGGCGAAAGACCGAGTTCTTTACAAGCGGTCAGAATTGGCTTGGATTCGGGCGCATCGATTAGCGCCACTTCACCCGTGTTGGTGCATTCAAGGATCAAGGCGAAGTTGGTTTCTAAGGCGGGGATTTGGTGAATCTTGAACATGAGCTAGAACCTCGGGGTTGGCCTTGATATTACGGTGTTGATATCCGACATTAATAAAGCGGCACTAATATGCATAGTGCACATACTGGAACGCCAAAAAAGCGAAAGTTGGCCAAGCATGTTTATTGCCATTGATGAATTGCTACAATTCTATCGGTCCCCATTGGGGCGGATATCGCGGCGTCTCATCCAAGATGTTATGGCGCAGATGACGCAAAATGCATCTGGGCAGCGGGTGGTTGGCTTGGGCTATTGTGCGCCTTACTTAAAGCGTGTCACCCAAAATGCGGAACGGGTGATGGCCTTTATGCCCGGGCAGCAGGGCGCGCAGGTTTGGCCAAAAGATGCACCAAGTTGCACGGCGCTGGTGGACCCGCTTGAACTGCCACTAACCGATAGCGCGGTTGATTTGGTGATTGCCAACCACCTGTTCGAATTCTCCCGCGAGCCAGAAGAATTGATGCAAGAACTTTGGCGGGTCACCGCGCCGGGTGCGCGTTTGGTGATTGTGGTGCCGCGCCGTCGAGGGCTTTGGGCGCAAAGAGATAATACACCATTTGGGCATGGGCATCCCTATTCGCGCAATCAATTGCATCGGCTATTGCAAGCCCATTCATTTACCCCCGAGATTTGGCGAGAAGCGCTCTATCTGCCTCCAAGTAACTTTGGTCCTGTGTTGAAATCGGCACGGATATTTGAAGGCATTGGTCGGTTCGCGGGGCCAGCATTTGCCGGCGCGCTGGTTGTGCGGGCGCGCAAAGAAATGTTCCCCGCCGTGCCCCGCAAACGGCGGGTGCGTCAATTGGTCAAAATGCCCGACTTTTCACCCCAACCGGCCTATCCTGTGCAAACAAACAATAATCAGACTTAGTAATTGGTCAAATACCGTACCAATTGATGCTGGTTTGCTTTGCGCAATCGCGTTCGTGTCATTAAGGTGCAGCGCTGCAAATATAGTTCAACAAGTAACGAGCAGTTAAAGTGTCAAACCGTCCTGAGGCTAATCCCTCCATATTGGAAATCGCTGCTTATGTTCCGGGCAAGTCAAAAGCTGTGCCGGGCATTGAGCCGATCAAATTAAGTGCGAACGAAAGTCCATTGGGCGCCAGCCCACAGGCGCAAGAAGCCTATCGATATCATGCACAAAATTTGGCGATCTATCCGGACGGGGCCGCAACTGAATTGCGCGAGGCAATTGGCGAAGTGCATGGGTTGGATCCAGCCCGGATTGGTGTTGGTTCCGGGTCAGACGAATTGTTGCATCTGATTGCGCAAATGTACATTCAGCCCGGCGATGAAGCGGTGATGAGCCAATTCGGCTTTCTGGTCTATCCAATTGTGACCCGCGGCGCGGGCGGCAGCCCCGTCTTTGCGGCAGAAAAAGATCTGAAGACAGATGTGGACGCCATGTTGGCGGCGGTTACCGAAAAGACCAAAATTGTCTATTTGGCAAACCCGAACAATCCGACCGGTAGCTATTTGAATGCAGATGAGTTGGACCGCTTGCACGCTGGGCTACCCGAAAATGTGCTGTTGGTTATTGATGCGGCATACGCGGAATATGTGGATGCGCCAGACTATAAGCTTGGCATTGATTTGGCGGATGCGCACCAAAATGTGGTGGTGACCAGAACCTTCTCCAAAATTGGTTTGGCGAACTTGCGGGTAGGGTGGCTTTATGGGCCTGATCATTTCTTGGATGCGTTCAACCGCTTGCGTGGCCCGTTCAACGTCAACGGTGCGGCCATGAAGGCGGCGGAGGCCGCGGTGCGAGATGTTGAATTTACCGCCCAATTGCAGGCGCATAACAAGCAACAGCGCGACAGGTTAGTTGCCGAATTGCAATCGAACTGGTTCACGACCCGTCCGAGCCAAGGCAATTTTGTGCTGACCGAATTCTCTAGTGAACCCGGATATACGGCAAAAGACGCGTTTGAAGCGTTGCTGAGTGAGGGCCTTGTGGTGCGAGAAATGGGGTCTTACGGATTGCCTCACGCGTTGCGGATCTCCATAGGCCATGAAAAAGATATGACAAAGCTGATGCAGGTGCTGCAGGGCTTGAAGTAGAAAACGAAAATACAATGTTTGAAAAAATCGCAATTATCGGGATTGGGCTTATTGGCTCATCCATTGTTCGCGCCATTGCGCGAGGGAAACTGGCTGCTGAGGTCTCAATCTTTGACAAAAGTGCTGACGCACTAGCTGAAGCTGAAACACTTGGGCTTGGCACCAAATATCACGCCAGTGCTGCAGACGCGGCGGTGGGGGCTGACCTGGTGGTGTTGTGCACGCCGGTGGGCACATACCTTGAATTGACCAAGTCAATTGCTGGCAGCCTAAAGCCTGGTGCAATTCTGACAGATACGGGTTCGGTTAAGGGCCATGTATTGAAGACACTTCAAGAACACGTGCCAGAGCATGTGCACTTTATTCCGGGGCATCCCATTTCGGGTTCCGAAAAATCGGGGCCAAGTGCGGGTTACAAAGAATTGTTTGATCATCGCTGGTGCGTCCTGACCCCACCTGAGGGGGCGGACGAAACAGCGGTTGATCAGTTGCGCGCTTTCTGGGAAGCGATAGGTAGTGACGTGGAGATCATGGACGCCGAACATCATGATATGGTGTTGGCGATTACCAGCCATTTGCCCCACTTGATTGCTTACAACATTGTAGGAACTGCTGACCATTTGGAAAGCGTTTCGAAGTCTGAAGTGATCAAATTCTCGGCCGGTGGTTTCCGCGATTTCACGCGGATCGCGGCATCTGATCCCGTTATGTGGCGTGATGTGTTTCTGACCAACAAAGACGCGGTGATGGAAATGCTTGGGCGGTTCTCCGAAGACTTGTCGATGCTGCAACGCGCGGTGCGCTTTGGGGATGGGGAAAAGCTTGAAGAGCTATTTACCCGCACCCGCAACATTCGCCGCTCTATCATTGATGCGGGGCAAGAAACTGATGCGCCTGATTTTGGGCGTCATCCCGCAAGCCAAGATGATGGCGAAGCCTAAAAACGCTTCGCGCTGATTAAAACAATGCTGGCACAAAAAATAACGGGGCAACGCCTATGCTCACGGTGCCAGCGTTCGCCTGCCAAAGCGACTTATATTCGCCTTGCGCGTTTGCAACGCCAAAAATTGTCGGCGCCAAAATGCCATAGGCATCCGGGTCAAACAGTTCCACCAAGCCTTTGGATTGGGTGGTGACTTGGCCGTTCAATTGACCATTTGCATCAAGATGCACAGCGCCATTGGCAGTAAAGCGCATGTCTTTGGCCGAAAAGTCTAGCGCATGCACCACCAGTTCGCCGGCGTCACTTTGCCATTGGCGCAAGATGTTTGGATATTGCCAGCTGGTGACATTGCGTTCGATATTTGTGGCTTCAAGTTCAATGGCTAGGTTGGCGCTTTGGGTGGCCAAATCAATATGGTTTGCATCCGTGATGCGGAAAAAGGCTTGAAGCCCTTTTTCGGTATTCTGGGTGGCGATTAGATGGGCTTCGATGGCTTTGGCGTTTGCCAGCTCGATGCTGCCAATCAAGCTATCGGACAATTTCAGGTCTTCAGCGACTGCAGACACGCGTTCAACGTCCAAGCCCCAGTTTAGGCGGGCGCTGAGTTGTAGGCTGGAAAATTCAAGTTCGCGTTCGCTTCCCGTAAAGTCGTCGCGCCAAAATATTGGGCTATCGGCAAAAGCGATGACGTGGGTTGGGCTATAAATGCGCACGGTTGCTTTGAAGTTATTGATGGAGACTTGGTGATCCCCTTCTACAACAACGGCGTTGGTGCAAGTCACGTCATAGCGAAATGGGAAGCCGGAAACAGAGCGGGTGCTGCAAGTAACTTGTGGCGATGTGTTCGCCAAAGCCAGTTGGTCGAGTTCGTTACCAATTTGGTTTGCCCCGTAAAACCAGGCGGCGGTGTAGCCGACAATGACAATCAGAACGATGGCGATAAGCAATTTAAATTTGGTCATAAAACGGTCTACCGTGGCTTTGGCGGATTGTCACTCAAATTGGTGCGATTTGAGGGGAAAAATCGGGTTGATAATTGCCTGCACGGCTGGCCATATGCGGCGCTTCACGCTAGGAATAAAAGTCATGAAAATTATGGTCAAAATATGAGCTATTGGGTGTTTGGTTATGGGTCGCTGATTTGGCGTCCGGGCTTTGACTATTTGGATTCTCATCAGGGGTTGGTGCGCGGTTTGCATCGTCAATTGTGCATCTATTCGTTCACCCATCGCGGCACGGAGCAACATCCAGGATTGGTGTTTGGGCTGGATCGGGGGGGCGCATGCCGTGGCATGGCGTTTGAAGTTGATGGAAAAAACTGGGACCAAACCCATGCCTATTTGCGTGAGCGCGAGCAGGGCAATGATGTGTATAAAGAAAATTGGCGCAAGGTCGAGTTGGCCGACGGGCGATCTGTGGACGCGCTGACCTTTGTTGCGGACCGAACACACCGCCAATATGCGGGTCGATTGCCGCGCGAAGAACAGTTGCGGCTGGTCCGTCAAGGCGTTGGAAATTCGGGCAAGAACCCAGAATATGTGATCAACACCTATGCCCATCTGCGCGAAATGGACATCAAAGATGAGGGCCTAAAATGGCTGCATGACAATTTGTTGCTAAGTGAGTAGCCGTTGATCTTAGGCGGCGTGGCGCTCCGTATCTCGGTGCGCTGCTTCTAAATCCCAAATCATGGTCAGAGGTGGCATTTCATCATCTGCCAATTCAAGCACATAGGCATCATCTGCCACATGCACGGCCCTCAAGAATGCACGCCGGCTTTGTTCATCATGAATAAGGTTGTCCCCAGTGCCGACCCATAGGGCGTCTTCGCCAGTGTCGCTGATTTGGGACAGAAGGCAAAGCTGGTTGCCCGCCATATTGAGGTTGCTCAACTTTGATCTTTTGAATGCATAGACACGGCCCGTACGGCCCTGCCAATCAATGGTTTGGTCGGATTTTGGTAGACTAACTAGTCGAATTGCATCTGACATTCCACATTCCCCGATTCTTAGCTATTCTGTTCTAAGAAGAACAAAAATAGAACAAACACATCGCTGTGTCAATCCACTAATCGACGCAGCACTATATATATGTGTTTGTGGCGAGAAGATGTCAATATATGGTGTTCTATTGCCTGTGCGCGTCAATTCTAGCCTGTAAGGCTGGGGTGATTGGCCGGGCGATGCCTTTGTTAATGTCTTCCATTAGCATTTTGGTGGTCTCAGGCTCAATGCGTTCTTGGATGGTGGCATGGAAAGTATCCACGTCTAGACCCGAGGGAATGGGTTCCAAATATTTTGCGCGGGCAGTTCCGGGCCAAAGAATGAGTGAGTTGCGGGGCCAATAAAGACCTGAGGTGAGGGCAACGGGCACCACTGGTACATCAAGCGCTTCGTACATTTTGGCCAAGCCCCACTTGTATTTTGGCTCATCCAGAGGCGCGCGGCGTGTGCCTTCTGGATAAATTACAATCCGGCAGTCGCGTTCAATCGCTTGCTTGCCCTGTTCAACCATTTGGGGCAATGCAGACCGACCATTTTTGCGGTCAATCGAAATGGTGTGATAATTTCTCATGCACCAACCAAAGAATGGAATGTTCAATAGTTCTTTCTTGGAGATGAAAGTTGGGCGACCCTTGGTGGCTGGGAGCAGGGCGAAAATGTCCCAATCCGACATATGTTTTGATGCGATGATAAACGGGCCTTCAGGCAAGTGCTCTTGCCCAGTAATCTCGGTTCTAATGCCGACAATCCAACGCAGTAAAAACAGATTGCCTAAATACCAAGCCTTGATGACCCACCATCCTGTCATCTTGCGACCGAATAACGAATAGATGCCATAAGGAATGGCCAAAGCTGCGGTGTAGCCGATAAACAGCGCATAAAAAATCATCGACCGAATGGCTTGCATAATCATCAATAGTGCCTTTTTGAATTAGGGGGCGATTTGCGCTAAAAAGCGGTGCACAGTGACCCGAGATGTGATGGCGGTCAATATGGCAATAGTCGCCACGACCATTATGAGACCAAACAGGCCTACCCATCCTAGCGTAAACTGGCCAAACAGCAATTCAACTTGCGTTGCGCTTTGGTCGGGCAATATGGCGCTGGTGATGGTGCTTGCCACAAAGAAGAAGACAATGGCCATGGCGCCGCCCACAAGCCCCCCCTGCATGCCGATCAACAAAAATCGCTCTTGAAAGGCGCCTGCAATGTATTTGTCGGACGCGCCGATGAAGTGCAAAACATCCACAATTTCGCGGTTGCTGGCCATGGCGCCGCCTGTGGCGAACACAATGGCTAGAATAGTGGCCGTGAGAATCAGAATCAGCGCCAAAGCGCCGGACAGCACCACGGTGCCCGCCATAGCGTTGAGTTGTTGTTGCCACAATTCATGAGTATCAATTCCGGCCTCAGGGATCGCGTCCGCAATTTTTGCTTTTAGAGCCTCTATATCGAACTTTGCAGGGTCGGCCAGCTTGACCACCACCAGACGGGGTATTTGGAAAGCGCTAATGTCAAAGCTCTCGCCAAGCCAAGGGCTGAGCAATTCTGCGCTGTCTTGCACGGTAAGTTCAAATGCGTTGGCCACGCCGGGGGACTGTTCGGCTAAGCTGATCGCCGTACGGATATCGGAGAGCATTTGCTCATCTTCAACAGGTTGCAGCTGAATGGTGAGTTCACGCCCAACTTCTGATGACCAAGCAAGGGTTGAATTTTGCACCAAATAAACCGCGCCGAAGGTGACACAGCTTAAAAAGGTCATAATTGCCACAAGCAGCGCCAATGTGCGCCCTGCAATGGACTGGTTTGGGACGATTGGAAATGGGGTTTTTGGCTTGGGTAAGAACTGGCTAATGAGAGACATTGATGCCTCCATCTTTAAGTTGCAGGCGCGGAAACTTGAATTTGTTGAGTAAGTGCAATTCGTGGCTGGCTAAAATAATGGTTGTGCCCATGCGATTTAGTTCAACAAAAAGGTGCAGTAAGCGCTCGCTCAGTTCTGGATCGACGTTGCCTGTTGGTTCGTCGGCCAACAAAAGATCGGGTTTGGCAATCACGGCGCGGGCAATGGCTGCGCGTTGTTTTTCCCCGCCAGATAAAAGCTCTGGGCGCGCATGCATTTGATGGCCAAGGCCCACCCAATCCAAAAGCTCTTCAACATTGGATTTGTAGGAACTTTCAGGCTCGCCACGTACCACCAATGGCAAGGCCACGTTTTGGAAAGTGGTGAGGTGATCGAGCAGACGAAATTCTTGGAACACAATGCCAATATGTTGGCGCATTTGCATTAATTCAGCTTTGCCCAAATTGGAGGTATTGTTGCCAAACATTTCCATTTCACCGTCCGTTGGGCGCATGGAGAGCAATAAAAGGCGCAAAAGCGAGGTTTTGCCTGAACCTGAGGGGCCGGTCAAAAAGTGAAAAGACCCCGGATCAATGTTGAAATTGAGGTTTTTTAAGATCTGCGGGCCGGCCCCGTAGTGAAGACCGACATTTTTAAACTTGATCAAGACCTGCTCCCGAATCACTATTTGGAAACCATAATATCAGCGATGTACAATTTGGCGCTTAATGTTGCTGGTTTTTTCGGAGTGTTAACATAATCAGCGGTACATTTGGGGCGGAAGTTTTGCATCGGTTCGCTCTAAATGATCATTGTATGTCCAAATTGCAGCACGCGATATGAAGTTGCCGCGCAAGCGATCGGCGATCAGGGCAGATCTGTGCAATGTGCAAACTGTCAGCGTTCGTGGCGCGCGCAGGCCTTGGTGGAGGACGATTTTAGCGCGCTTTTGGGCGATGCGTTGAATGAACCTGCTAAACCTAAAAAGCCTAAAACCAAAAAAACCGCTGCCGTAGATGAAGACGCGATGGATGTCGCATTTTCCGCAGAAGAGGACAACGCGGCAGCAAGCTCTGATTCGAAAGAGCGACAAAAGGGCGAACTGGCGGACGATGAAGACGATCCGTTTGGCAACGATGATGATGGCACAGTTAATGGGCGCACGGCGGTAGGCAGTGCCATTGATGCAGCCCAAGATGTATTGAACGCCATAAATGACGACAATGAAGTTGAATTGTCGTCCTATGCAGCGCGGCGACGTCAGCAGATTGAACGCATGAAGCGCTCAAGACGCATTGCCAAACGCCGACGCGAAATTGCCCGCGCATTGCCTATGGCAAAATTGCGGCGCAATGTAAGTTTTGGTGCTTTGGGTGCCTCGTTATTGTTTATTGGCATATTATTTGGGTTTAGCGGACGAATTGTACAACTTAGTCCGGATATGGCGGGGTTTTACCGCCTGTTTGGCCAAACCATAAATGTGGTTGGGCTTGAGTTTGTTGATGTGAAAACCGATCGCGTTTGGAGTGACGGGCACGAGGTGCTTACCGTTCGCGCTAAGATTGAAAACATTACGGGGCGAATGATCTATCTGCCGCCAATTCGGGTGGCGTTGTTGGATGAAAAAGGGGGCATGATCTATGAATGGAATACGACCCCAGGTTTGGCTGTGCTGGAAGCACAAGGAATATTTGAATTCAAATCAGAGCTGTCGTCACCACCAAATGATGTGCGACGGGTGAAACTAAAATTCTTGGATTGGCAGAATGAGCTTTCAAGGTCGTCAGCGTCCAATCCAGAAAGTGCAGGAGAGTAGCGCAATGGCAAAAATTTTGTTGGCAGAGGATGACCCAAGCGTTCGCGGTTTTGTTAGCCGGGCGCTGGAGATGGACGGTCATGATGTGACCGTTACCGAAGATGGCGGATTGGCCGCCGAAGCGGTAATTGAACATGATGGCAAATTTGATTTGCTGCTGTCAGACATCAAAATGCCGGTGATGGATGGCATCGCTTTGTCCTTGAGCGTGGCAACACAATATCCTGATATTACGATTTTGCTGATGACCGGCTTTGCCGATCAACGCGAACGCGCCCACGGCCTTGATGCGCTGGTGCATGACGTGGTGCCAAAACCCTTCACCCTAGCCGAAATCCGCGCAAAAGTGGCCGAGGCGCTTGCAGGTGGTGAAGTGGAAAAGCAAACATTGGCGAAGAAATTTGGGGCGTAAAGGAAGTTTCGTATTGCGTTCCTAGCGGCCATGGTTAGTTTAAGTATTAGGCTTGGCCCGCGCCTCCTCCCTCCCAATGGGGAAGTATTTTCACATATAGGGCAGTTGAATCTGACGAACCCATTTCACGGACGTTCGCACAAGGAGGGGTTGTGCGATATTTGTCCAATTGGAAGGTTCAAAAGTGATGAAATTATCTGCCCCAATATATCGGCTTAGACAGGAAGCAAAGCTGTCTGCGCGCAAGCATGGCACACCTCTGCATCAATCACTCGATGAGATCGCGCAGCGAGAAGGGTTTTCGCGCTGGAGCCTGCTTGTCGCACGGAGTGCAAAAGCGTTGCCTGCTTCTCGCCTATCAGAACAATTGCAGCCATGTGATTTGGTTCTATTGGCCGGACGACCTGGGCACGGAAAAACTACGGTTGGGCTTGAGGTGGTGTCTCAAACTGTGAAAGCGGGCAATTCTGCATATTTTTTTACCCTTGAGTTTTACAGCTCAGAACTTGAACAGCGCCTCAGTGATATTGGATTTGATCTGACAAATCAAAATGAGCATTTTCACATTGATACGTCAGACCAAATCTGCGCGGACTATATCATCTCTCAGTTGGCTGATGCGCCCAAGGGGTCGATTGTGGTGATTGATTATATGCAGGTTCTCGATCAAAAGCGGGACCACGCCACGCTTGACGTTCAATTGATGACGCTCCGCAGATTCGCTGACGTGGCCGGGATTACTTTTGTTCTTATTTGTCAGATTGATCGAGCGTTTGAACAGTCCGGGAAAGACTTTCCAGGAATTGAAGATGTTAGGTTGCCTAACCCAGTTGATTTGAGCGTCTTTAACAAATTTTGCTTCGTGCACAATGAACGAATGAGTATTAAGAACGCGGCCTAATACAAAGTCGCCTCTAGCGGGGCAGTTTGCCCCGCTAACTATTCCAACCAATCCGGCACGCTGTCCAAATCAATCAAAGCATCCAAGTCTTGGCGTTCGCGGATCACGTGGTAGCGGTCGCCATCGACAAGTACTTCAGCGCATAGTGGGCGCGTGTTGTAAGTGCCGGACATGACCGCCCCATAAGCGCCGGCGCTCATGATGGCGATATAGTCATCTTCTTTGACTTCGGGCAGTTGGCGGTTGCGGGCCAGGTAATCGCCGGTTTCGCATACCGGGCCCACAATATCGCCGCGCTTTTCTTGTAGCTTATTGTCTTCGATCAGCGGTTTGGCTTCGTGATAGGCTTCGTACAAAGTGGGGCGGATCATGTCGTTCATGCCTGCGTCCACAATCACGAATGTGCGCTCTGCGCCTTCTTTGACATATTCGACTTTGGTGACGAAAATCCCCGCATTGCCCGCGATCATGCGGCCAGGTTCTAACACCAATTCACAACCCAGTTCTTTGACGTTCTTAAACACCACTTGCGCATAGGCCATGGGGTCCGGCGGCACATTGTTTGTGCTATCATAAGGAATGCCCAAACCGCCGCCTACATCGACGTGGCGGATATTGTGGCCCTCGGCGCGCAATTCGCCGACCAATTGTGCGAGCAGTTTGAACGCATTGTCGAATGGTTCAAGCTCGGTTATTTGGCTGCCGATATGCATGTCGATGCCGGTGGCGTCGAGATGTTTCAACTCGGAAATACGTTTATAGACCGCGCTGGCGCGTTCAAACGGAATGCCGAACTTGTTTTCCGACTTGCCGGTTGAAATTTTGGCGTGGGTTTTGGCGTCCACATTGGGGTTGATGCGCACAGAAACCGGGGCCACTTTGCCCATGGACTTGGCGACCTCATTGAGGCGCTCAAGTTCTGGTTCGCTTTCCGCATTAAAGCATTTTATGCCTGCTTCTAAGCCAAGCGTCATTTCCTCGCGGGTTTTCGCTACGCCGGAAAAAACGATTTTGTTGGCGGGAATGCCTGCTTTGAGTGCGCGTTTCAACTCGCCCAACGACACCACGTCCGCGCCGGCACCCATTTTGGCAACGAGTTTGAGCATAGCTTGGTTCGAGTTGGCTTTCATCGCGTAAGCAACGAGGGTGTCCACGCCTTTAAAAGCGTCCTGCATCACCTGAATATGGCGCGTAAAAGTGGCGGTTGAATAAACATAAAACGGCGTGCCAACGTCGCCTGCCAATTCGGCCAGGTCAACGTCTTCGGCGTGCAATTTGCCATTGCGATATTGAAAGTGGTGAACCATCGTTTACTCGTTTTCGCCTGCTGCCAATTGCTCTTTCCAGCGTGCGACTTGGGCACGCACATTGTTTGGCGCGGTGCCGCCATATGAGGTGCGCGATTTCACGGAGTTTTCAACGCTCAACACTTTGAACACGCGACTGTCGATGCGCTCATCAACTTGCTTGAAATCTTCAATGGTCAAAGCGTCGAGGTCGCAGCCTTTTTTCTCGGCCAGTGCCACGGCAGACCCAGTAATATGATGCGCATCACGGAACGGCACATTTGCTTCGCGCACCAGCCAATCGGCAAGGTCCGTTGCAGTTGAAAATCCAGATCCAGCCGCGTCGCGCATGGCTTCGCGGTTGACCTTGAGGTCGTTGATCATGCCCGTCATCGCAGCGAGCGCGAGGCCCAAGCTATCAAAGGCATCAAAGGCGACTTCTTTGTCTTCTTGCATGTCTTTGGAATAGGCAAGGGGTAGGCCCTTCATCACGATCATTAGCGATGTCAGCGCCCCCATGATGCGGCCGATTTTGGCGCGGATCAATTCAGCAGCATCTGGATTGCGCTTTTGCGGCATAATCGAAGAGCCGGTTGAAAATTTATCTGAAAGGGTCACAAACTTGAACTGTGCCGTTGACCAGATCACCAATTCTTCGGATAGGCGCGACAAGTGCATGGCGCAGATTGACGCGCAGCTTAGGGCTTCAAGCACAAAGTCACGGTCAGCTACGGCGTCTAAAGAGTTGGCGGTTGGACGTTCAAAGCCCAAAGCCGAAGCGGTCATGTCGCGATCAATGGGGAACGATGTGCCAGCCAAAGCGGCGGAGCCAAGCGGGCTTTCGTTCAAGCGTTTGCGTGCCCCATGAAAGCGTGATGCGTCGCGGCCCAACATTTCAACGTAAGCCATCATGTGGTGACCAAAGGTCACAGGCTGGGCGCTTTGCAAATGCGTAAAGCCGGGCATCACGGTGTCCGCTTCAGCTTCGGCGCGGTTGATCAATTCCAATTGCAAGGTTTTGATTTGGATGATGAACATATCAATGGTGTCGCGCACATAGAGCTTAAAGTCTGTGGCGACTTGGTCGTTGCGGGAGCGGCCAGTGTGCAAACGCCCTGCGGGTTCGCCGATCAAATCTTTCAGTCGAGCTTCAACATTCATGTGAATGTCTTCAAGCGCGCGCGAAAAAGTGAACGTTCCGGCATCGATTTCTGATTGGACTTGGTCTAGACCTTTAACGATTGCATCCTTATCTTCTTGGGTAAGAATGCCGGCAGCGGCAAGCATTGTGGCATGGGCTTTTGAGCCTTCTATATCTTGTTTATAGAAGCGCTTGTCGAAATCTATGGAGGCGTTTATTTCCTCCATGATGGCGTCTGGCCCAGAAGCAAAACGACCGCCCCACATTTGATTGCTCATGCTTACCCCGCGTTAGGAAATACGATGTCTCAAGATCCGCACAATGACAGCCCCAAACCGCAACGAAAAACGTGGCGCATGGGGGCATTGGTTGGTGTTGTGGTAGCTATAACGACCGCGGTTTGGGTTAGCAATGGTGGGTACAAGCAAAATAGTTCGGCTGACGGGGTTCCGTATGCAGGCAACCCAGCAATCACCAAAGCGCTGGACGACGCAGCGCAGGGTGAATTGGCGGCGTTTCGGGCAACAGCAAAAGGCGAGGGTTATCCTGAAATTCGTTTTGTTTCAGACAAAGGTGAACTGGTTGGCTTTGATCTGTTTAAAGGCAAAGTGACCTTGGTGAATTTCTGGGCCACATGGTGCGCACCTTGTCGGGCTGAAATGCCCGCACTTGATGCCTTGCATGCCAAATATGCTGATCAAGGATTTCAGGTGGCAACGATCAATCTAGACATAGGTGAAGATGGCCTGCAAAAAGCCAAAGCTTTTATGGATGAGGTTGGGCTGAAAAATTTGCCGCTGCATTCAGACCCGACATTTGAGGCCTTTGAAGTGCTCAAAAAACGCGGCACTGCGCTGGGGCTACCAGCGACCATTTTGTTGGGACCAGATGGGCACGAATGGGGCATTTTGGCTGGACCAGCCGAATGGCACAGCGAAGATGGGTTCACGCTGATTGAAGCGGCTTTGGCGCAGGTGAAAAGCTAGAGCGTTTTTACAACTCTTGCTGGGCTGCCCACCGCAACGCAGTCTGATGGAATGTTTTTTGTGACCACCGCGCCGGCGCCAATTGTGGTGCGGTCGCCAATGGTAACCCCAGGCAAAATGATCGCGCCAGCGCCGATCCAGCAATTGTCGCCAATGGTCACAGGGGCGGCCACATTGACAAAATTCATTGTGCCTGGCTGATCTGGATAGGGGTAGACGCAACGTTCGTCTGATCGGATGGGGTGGCCCGCGGTGATGATTTGCACATTTGGTGCGATCAAAGTTTCGCTGCCGATTTTGACATAGTGATTATCCAAAATGGTGCAATTTCGATTGATGAAGCTGCGCTCGCCGATTTCCAGCATTTCGCCGTATTCCACGTAAAATGGTGATTCAATCCAAAATTGTTCGGGGGCTTTACCTAAAATCGAGCGTAAAACTTCCATGCGTTCTGGGGCATCATAGTCGAGTTGATTAAACTGGTTGATGGCCAAGCGGGTGCGCCCAGCATGGGCTATGAGATCAGGATCTCCGGCGAGAAATGGCTCACCAGCGAGCATGAGTTCTTTTGCAGATTTGGACATAATTCGCCTAATGGACTGGAATTGGTATTGTTCCGTTTTAGGCAAGAAAAGATGATTTGGGAAGGGGACTTAGGCGGATTTGTCGACCACGGAACCGGTGCCGGGTGCGGGCATTGCTTTGGCATTTGCAAGACCCTGATCTAGCATAGAGATCACTTGTTGCTGCATGTCATTTGCAGCTTTCACCATCATAAGCTCGGCGCTCTGCTGGCGTTGTGCGGCTTGCATACCAATCGACTGGGTGATCAATGACATATCCATTCTGAAGCGCCTTTCTAGCTTTTCAGTTGTCAGCATTGTCCAATATCAACGTTAATGGATGGTAAACAGATTGGTTGGGATTGCGACCAGAGAGCTCTGATACCAATTCTTAACGCAATTCCATCGAGTTTTGACTTGGCTCTTGAAAAGTGCGTTGATCCATAATAAATAACTGACTAGTAAGTTATTATTATGGAGAATCGAAATGGAAAACCAAGATGGGTTTGAAAAACAATCAGACCGAGGGCAAATGGCGGGCCAGGGCCAGCCGCGCGAGATGCAGCCTGGGCATTTAACTATAAGCTGGCAACCGCCTAAACCTCGAGAAGGTTTTTTGGGCGGTTGGGACAAATTTGTGGGGCCCGGCGCGACAGGCGCAGAGGAAAACTTGCAAGTCATTCTTGGCGGTCTGATTGCAGTTGGTGGCATTGCGTTGTTTTGGTTGGCTCAAGGTGCAGCGGCTAGCATTTGGCAATGGCTATTTGTTTTGGTGTTGGCGTTGGATATTGGAGGAGGCATTGTCACAAACTCAACTTCAGCGGCAAAACGTTGGTACCACCGTTCAGGGCAGGGCAGGTCAAAACATTTTATGTTTGTGGCGACCCATTTGATCCATATCGTTTTGATGGCGTTACTATTTGCTGACGGGCCGTTGGTTTATAGTTTGGTGTTGGGTGGAATGGTGATTGTTGGCACATTGGTGCTGTTGTGGACACCGCTATATTTGCAGCGACCACTAGCTGTTGGTTTGGCGATGTCGGTGATTATGGCTGGGCAATTGCCCTTATTTGATATTGCTGGTCTGAACTGGTTCATTCCCGCATTAATGTTGAAACTGATCCTTGGCCATGCGCTTAAGGAAGCGCCTTTTCAACCGGGTGATCGGTAATGGGTAAGGTTGTTGCACGCGCATTGAGCGTAGCGGAACTTCCCGCTGCGGCAGCACTCTTAGCCCAGAGTTTTTTGGACGATCAGGGCATGATTGTTTTGTTCACGGCCCGTGAAGAACAGGACCTGAAAAAGTCGATGCTGCATTGGTTTAACGCAACTTTGCGCATGTGGCACCAAAAGAAGCAATTGATGCTTGGCGCATTCGACGAAGGTGAACTTGTGGGTGCGTTATTGGTAGGACGCACAGACTTGCGGGTCACAGGAGTGGCGCAATTGCTTTGGATGATCAATGTTGGTTGGCACTGTGGCTTCGCCACGATTATGCGAACTGCCAAGCATGATGCGCATCGTCAACATTCCTTCCCGCAAAGTTTTGCCTACATTGTCGAGTTCGTTGCGGTCGATGGCTGTGCGCGTGGAAAAGGTGTTGGGCGAACGTTGTTTGAACAGTTCCACTCCCGCTTAGGTGAAGCAGAGCAAGTGTGGTTGGAAACTACACGGCAAGAAAATTTGTCGATATTTTCAAAGCTTGGCTATCAGGAGTGCGCCCGTTCAACTAGTCTGGGGGCGAACTTTGTCCAAATGCTTCGAATCCCAACCAAAGAGAAACCCATTGCCTCGTCCTGACCGCTCACATGAACGCATTCCGCAAATTCTAAGCGCTGCCGCAAAGGTGTTTGCTTGCGATGGGGTGCAGGGCGCGCGTATGGAGGATGTGGCAAAGGAGGCTGGGTTATCCAAGGCTGGTGTCTATCTTTACTATAAGAATAAAGATGCGTTGGTCTTGGCGCTGCTTGAGCAGTTCTTTGCCGCAAATTTGGAGGCGCTGAAACTCATTCCAATAGGAAACCGCGCTGTTGACAGGCTTTGCGATTGGATTGATTTGGTCAGCGCGGCGATGCAGCATGGTGAGCATTTTCAAACGGTAGGGTTTGAGTTTTTAGCCCTAGCGGGCCGCGACGATGAAGCGCGAAAAGTGGTGTTGGATTTTTATCTTCAGTATCAATCTGCTATTGCGAAATTGCTTATCGCGGATGGCACTACTTCAAATGCTGCCACGCAAAAAGCGCAAGAGATTGTTGCGCTTTTGGAAGGCATAAACTTGTTGTGGATGGCGCAATCAGGGAAAATGGATTTTGCCAGTTTGGCCAAATCTGGCGTGCGGGCGCTATTGAGTTAGCGCCCGAAAAGATTAACCGTGCTGCGTTTCATGAAAAACACTAATGTGGCCCCCGCAATTAGCCCACCCATATGCGCCCACCAAGCGGTTGGCCCACCGTCTGGAAACAGCACAAAGAACAATTGCATTCCAATCCATAAGCCTAAAACCCAAAGAGCAGGAATTGGAACGGGCAGCGGCACAATAATTTTGGCCAGCACATAGATCCGCACTTTCGGGAACAAGATAATATAGGCGGCGATAACCCCGGCAACAGCACCTGATGCACCCACCAATGGGGCAGTGCTGGCTGGGTCCGCCAACATGTGCGCTAGCCCGCCCGCAGCCGCGCAGGCGAGATAAAATACCAAATAGCGAATGTGGCCCATCGCGTCTTCAATATTATCACCAAATACCCACAGGAATAGCATGTTGGAGAGCACATGCATCCAATCCGCATGTAAGAACGCATAGGTGACCAGCGTGGTTTGGTCGGGTAAAAATGGCACTTGATCAATCAGCGGTTCGCTGAGCCAACCTGGCACCACCGCCATTGTGATCAACACCACCTCTTCTGCCGATGTGGGTAATATATACTGGATGCCAAAAACGATCAGATTAATGACGATTAAGCTGTGATTGACCCATGATCGCGCCAAGTATTTTTTGGGGTTGTGGTCATAGAGTGGAATAAACATTGAACTTCCCCAAAAACGCAGCGCTTGATAATTAGCGGTATTGCCCTGGTTGCCACAAAACGTCGCGTTTGCCATTTTCATTTGTGACACGGGTCAGAACAAACAGCAAATCTGATAATCGATTGAGATATTTCACCGCAATTGTGTTGGTGTCTGGTTCTGCATCTAACAGAGCAACGCCAATGCGCTCAGCGCGCCGCACCACGGTGCGCGAAAGGTGCAGGTGGGCCGCAAGTGCGCTGCCACCGGGCAAGGTGAAGCTTTTGAGCGGCGCTAGTTTTTCATTGTAGGCGTCGATAGTTTGTTCAAGCCAATCCACTTGGCTTTGCACCGCACGTAAGGGTTCGTAACTTAGCCCCTCATCTGGACCCGGGGTGGCAAAATCTGATCCCACGTCAAAAAGATCGTTTTGAATGCGCGACAAAACTTTATCCAGGGCTGGCTCTTCACCCGTGTGCAGGCGCACCAAGCCGATGGTTGAGTTGGCTTCGTCAATTGTGCCATAGGCGTCCACACGAATATCGGCTTTTGAACGGCGCGGGCCAGAAACAAGTCCAGTGGTGCCATCATCACCCGTGCGGGTATAAATCTTGTTCAGTTTGACCATGATTAAAACCTATCAACGCGGCGCAAAAAAGAAGGCAGCGGCCATCAACAAAACAATGGCAACAAATTGGGCGATAACGCGGGCGCGCATAAGTTTTTGGCTTAGATTTGGATTGCCGCCACGGAACATGTTGAACAGGCCAGCAAACAGAATAAGGGTCACCACGCCAAGGGCAACAAAAATCAGAATTGAGATTGGTTGGTTCATCATAATCGAATCTTGTTTTTCACGAATTTGCGTGAGTATAGGCGGTTAGCTCTGCGGCTAACAGGTCATAAATGACGCGGATGCGATTTGCTTTATGGACCTCGCGATGGGCGACCAGCCACATTTCCATTGAAGGAATTTTGAGATCCGGCACGATATGCACCATTCCGGGTGTCTTTTCGATTAAGTTGAACTGGGCGAAGCTGATGCCTAAGCCTTGTTTGACCATTTCCCAGATCAGGGTTTGGCTGTCCGTGCGCAGTTTGAAACTGTGCCTTTCAAGGGGAAAGCCGATGGCTTTGGCAACGCGGATTATATCGTCTTGTCGGTCCAGTCCGATAATCTCGTGATCGTAGAGGTCTTTTGGTGTTTGCGGGGTGCCGTGTTTATCCAAATAGGATTGATGAGCGCAGGCGCGCAAGGGCACGTCGCCGATCTTTTTACCCACCACGTCCAACTGCCCGGGGCGGAACATGCGGATGGCGATGTCCGCTTCGCGCAGCAAAAGATTTTCGACAGCATCTGAAGGGACAATCTCCAACTCGATCATGGGAAACCGTTCGCGGGCCGTTTTGAGAATGGCGGGCAAAATATTGTGCGAGATGATTTGCGAGGCGGTAATGCGCACAGTGCCGTCTAGTTGTTCGGCAGCGCCGGTCACGGCCAATTGGGCTTGCGCCAATGCAGATTTGGCATGACGCACCGGGTCGACCAATTGATGGGCGATTGAAGTGGGGCTTAGGCCACGCCCTGTCCGGTCGAAAAGCACAGCATTAAGACAGGTTTCCAGCTCCTCAATATGTCGCCCAATGGTGGGTTGGGATGCGCCCAATTTGCGGGCGGCAGCAGACAGCGATCCCTCGTCCATCACGGCCAAAAAGGAACGCCACAAAAACCAATCAGGTTCTGTAGTTGGGGTTGCTTTATTCATAATTGAATATCTCTGATGCAGTTTTAGCGAATTTCAATTTGAATATGAATGGATATGTTGGGGGCAGTCAAGCAGACAATTTAACTACTCAGGAGCAACATCATGGCTGACACAGTAACAATTTTAGGCATTAACGGTCGCATCGGCCAATTCGCCACCAAAGCATTTATCGAAGCAGGGTGGAACGTCAACGGTTTTGGTCGATCCAACAAAGCATCCTTTGATGGGTTTACCTTTGTGCAGGGCGATGCGTTCAATTTAGGGGATGTGAAACGCGCAATTAAAGACGCTGATGTGGTCGTGCATGCTCTAAATCTTCCCTATGATAAGTGGGAGGGTGATGCCGAGCGAATGAATAATGTGGTGATTGAGGCCATGAAAGGCACGGGCAAAACACTTTTGTTCTCGGCCAATGTTTATAATTTTGCCGCCGACGTTGCGCGAATGACGCCGGACGGGCCGCAAAATCCTGAAACGGCAAAAGGGCAAATCCGCAAGCGGATGGAGGACGCGCTAAAAGCCGGGGCTGAGCAGCATGGGTTTAAAGCCATAATGATGCGGGCTGGGGACTTTTACGGACCGGGCGCAGAAGGCAGCTGGTTTGATCTTGGATTTGCGATGAATTTCAAAAAACGCCAGATCACGTTGCCATGCGACGGGGAAACAAAACATTCATGGGCTTATTTGCCAGATCTTGGTCGTGCCTTTGAAAAAGTGGCTGCAAAGCGGGTTGAGCTGGGCACATTTGAAAACTTCCACTTTCACGGGAATTTTGTCACCGGTAATGAGATGGCTGATGCCATTCAGCGGGTCGTGGCAAAACCCTACAAGGTGAACAAAATGCCGTGGTGGCTATTGAACATTTTGGGCATTTTCCAGCCTGTCATGGGTGAAGTGGTCAAAATGCGCTATTTGTGGAACTCACCGCAGGAGTTGGTGGATCCCAAATTGGATGCGATTTTGGGCGCTGGTTTTGGCACACCTTTTGAGCGTGCAGTCGCTGAAACGACATTGTCGCTTTTGCCAGACGCTGAACTAGAACAGCTTAAAGGGCTAAAGCGCACGCCAGTGTTGGCTTAGCCCTCGTTATCGAGTTCAGGTTCTTGCTCGTCATCTTCCTCAAACCCCAACTGGGCGCGGATTTGTTCTGGCGTCCAGTCTCTGCCTTTTAGGGCAGCAAGGCTCAGAGATTTCTTCGACTTTGACAACTTGTTGCCCTCATCATCAAGGATAAGCCCATGATGCATATATTTCGGTTCTGGCAGCTCAAGCAGCTCTTGCAAAACGCGGTGCACAGCAGTAGTAAAATATAGGTCTTTGCCGCGCGTTACATGGGTAATGGCTTGGTCCGCATCATCCACCACCACACTTAAGTGATAGGAGGTTGGGGTATATTTGCGGGCTAGAATCACATCGCCCCAAGCGGCGGGGTCAGCTGTAATGGTTTCAACCTCGCTTAGGTCTTCGCTGAGTTCTTGCCATGTAACGTCGCCAATTTTTTCTAAAGCCTTTTTCATATCAAGGCGCAGCGCATAAGCGGCGTCGCTGTCTAAACGCTTGTCGCGATCATAGGGGCTCATATGTTTGCAGGTGCCCGGATAAAGCGGCGCGCCATCGGGGTCTTTTTCGCCCGTGGCATTGGCTTTGATTTGCGAGCGCGAGCAAAAGCAGGGGTAAAGCAACCCCTCAGCATGCAAGGCGTTTAGCGCTTTTTCATAGCCGTCAAAATGCGCGGATTGACGGCGCGGTTCTTCGTCCCAAGAAAAGCCAACCCAATCCAAGTCATTGAGCATTTGCTCGATGCTTTCATCGGTGCAGCGGATGGTATCGATGTCTTCGATGCGCAACAATAATTTGCCGTCTGCCTTTTGCGCCAATTCTTGGGTCAAAAGGGCGGAAAAGGCGTGGCCGAGATGTAACTGGCCGTTAGGGCTGGGGGCAAAGCGGAAAATGGGTTGATCGTTTGTGTTCATGACGTTCTAGTTGCCACGAACGAACAAGAAAGACAAACATGAATCGCGACCTGCTGATTAAACCTTTGCGAAGTGAAGATGTTTTGGCCGCGCAAATGGCCGGGCTGGTGCAAAGTGATGCTTCTTTAGGGGCGGTGTTGGATTTGTGTGCGCCGGTGCCGTTGCGGGCGGAACCGGGCGGATTTGTTGGCCTGTCGCGCATTGTGATTGGTCAGCTTTTGTCTGTGCAATCCGCCGCCGCCATTTGGACGCGATTTTGCCAAGTGCTGGGAGAGGTGACGCCAGAGCGCTATTTGGCGCTTGGCGAAGAGGGTCTAGCGGGCGTTGGCCTATCGAATGCGAAATATCGCACCATTCGGGCGATTGCTAATGCTGAATTGGGGCGCACCTTGCGTTATGACTTGGTGGCACAAGCACCGATTTTTGAATCAATGAAAATGCTCACGGCAATCAAAGGAATTGGGCCGTGGACGGCAGAAGTATATTTGTCATTTTGTGTGGGGCATCCGGATATTTTCCCTGCTGGGGATTTGGCTTTGCGAAAAATAGTTGCGCACCATATGGGCCAAGATGTTACACCCAGCATTAGTGAAACCATGAAGTTGACGCAAAAATGGTCGCCTTATCGGGGCGCGGCGGCGCGCCTAATGTGGCGTTATTATGCGGTGATAAAGAGTAAAGAAGGCATTTTGATATGAGTGAATTGTTTGGCCCAAAATTAGAACCCGCAAATGGCAACCCGCCAAACAAGCTTGTTATTTTGCTGCATGGATATGGTTCGGACGGCAAAGACATGATTGGGCTTGGCAACTTTTGGAACCAGGGGTTCCCCGATGTGGAGTTCTTGGCCCCTAATGCGCCTGATCCCTGCGGCGTCAATCCTTTGGGTTTCGAATGGTTCCATTTGGATTTGGAACGCGGCGATACGAACTATGAAGCTGGGGCCGAACAGGCCCACCCAAAAATTAGGGACTATGTTTTGCAGCGCACCGCTGATGCGGGCCTTGAACTTAAAGACGTGGTGCTTGGTGGGTTCAGCCAAGGGGCGATGATGGCGCTTTACACAGGGCTTCGGTTTGAAGAACCTTTGGCAGGTATCTTGTGCTTTTCGGGCAAAATGGTGGATGCGGACACGATCGGTGATGAGATGGAATCTTCGCCTCCGGTATGCTTGGTGCACGGGGAAGATGATGATGTGGTGGCGGTTGCGGGCAGCCTTGAAGCCAAAACAGTACTTGAAGAGTTTTACGTCAATGTGTCGCTAAAAGTGACGCAAAAAACTGGTCATTCCATATCAATGGATGGGTTGCAGTTTGCGACGGGCTTTTTAAGCCATGTGTTTAAGCCAGACGACCAGATTGAAGTTGAAACTGATTAAGTAAAGAGATCGTTAACAAGCCTTCACACGGGTGACATCTTACGCCACAATGATGGCGTGAATATTAGTGGAGTGATTCTCACCAAAGGAGGAAGGTGTGACAATCCATGTGTCACCTGAGGCTCTTCCAGCGCTCGTGTTAAATGCGGACTTTAGGCCGCTGAGCTATTATCCGTTGTCTTTGTGGTCCTGGCAGGATGCAATCAAAGCGGTATGCCTAGACCGCGTAAATATCGTCAATGAGTATGATCGGGTGATCAAAAGCCCGAGCTTTGAAATGAAGCTGCCCAGTGTGGTTGCGCTTAAGTCCTACATAAAGCCCGCGAGCAACCCTGCTTTTACGCGGTTCAACCTGTTTTTGCGTGATCGATTTGAATGCCAATATTGTGGCTCAAAGCACGATCTAACCTTTGATCATTTGATTCCGCGGGCACGCGGTGGACGCACCACTTGGCAAAATGTGGTGGCAGCCTGTTCGCCCTGTAATTTGCGCAAGGCCGACAAAATGCCACGTGACATTGGCATGTGGCCCAGCCAAACCCCGTTCCAGCCAACGGTGTATGATCTGCAAGCAAACGGTCGCAAGTTCCCCCCCAACCATCTGCACGAAAGCTGGATGGATTATTTGTACTGGGACATCGAACTGGAACCCTAGGCTGATCTTCATATTTGGTCTGCAAATGGCGTGGTTTTGCGCTTCCAGTGCTCACGTACTTTTAGTACGCTGCGCGCTGGTTCTCAATCCTCACCATTTTCGACTCAAATCTGAAGATCATCTTCGCGATTTTATGTCGTGCAAATGCCTGCTTTGAGCCCAATTCGGGCATTGAACCTGTGTAGCAGTTTGACAAACATGCAAACGCTGCAATGTCTCCAATTTAGTACAATTGTGCTATAGCATATTGTTGTGGTTTTCCATTTTTTGTCCGTGCAAAAAAGGAGGTTGTATTGCTCAATACAAACGTGCACTGGCATAAATCGGAAGAAACCGAAGCAGAAAAACCAAATCGCGCGGAAGCATTGAAAGCATCACATCAGCGTGTTGTTTAGTCTGTGGCTAGCTGTACTTTTGACGATGCTGTCCTCGTGGTTGGATTGGGGGGCGGTTACGTCAATCCAAGGAACTATACGAGTTGTTTCAGCGATCGGGTGCACTACTTGTAGCTGCCGCGTTGTGGGTAGAGTGGGAATCCTATCGTATTAGGGTACCATCCCCTACCTACGAGTTGTTAGGCTTGGCTATGACTAAGCGCTATAAAAGCGTCATCGGATTCTTTAAAGTATTCGGATGCTTTCCCGCATTGCTCGGAACGATAATTTGGGCCTACGGGGATTTATTGATGCAGTTTTTTGCTGAACAAATTCCTATAACTGGCGGCGAATGCGTCTGCGTCCACAACTTAAAGCGCGGCGAGTTAGTCAGTGTTAATCGGCATTTCACATTCACGTCCTTGTTTTGGTGTCGCGCAAGATGCAGCATCCCAAATTCAAATTGGTAACAAAGCCCGTATAACAGATACCTTCAAAGAGCCCAGATTGACTTGCAGCATCCTCGTTCCGTAATAACGCCTCGCTGGACCCATTTGAAACGGTGTAAATAGTTACTATATCTTGGATGAGAACTGGATTTACATTGGAGATTTATCGTGAAATTTTTGTTTAATAGTAGAGGGCAACACATCGCAAACTTTGTGAATGGCCAACTGCATGCACCTACTGGGCAAAATATTGGGCACTACCTCAAGAACCAGAATATTTTCATAGACATGCATGGGCGATACCTTGGGGAAATTGTCCACAAAGATCGTTTGCTATATCGACAGAACTCTGGCCATCAATCCATCAATTTTGGGAATTATGGGAACTATGGAAATGTCGGCAACTATGGAAATCCTGGAAACCATGGCTCAATTGGTATGGTCGCCGGCTTCGAAGAAGTGCCAGCAGCAAAGCTTGCGCTTTAGTAGATAATTAATAGGAAGCTTTGCCTGGTGGATTCAACTGATCGCTGCAACACATGCTTTGAAACGCTCGGCAGGTGTTTCGTAATCGAGCGTTTTTCGAGGTCGTTCGTTGAGCTGTCTGGCGACTGCGCTCAACTTTGATTGGCTAT
>Ga0189291_100275_pt1 | contig 27515 bp, 21 predicted proteins | sample UW1redminimetaG_FD_130331 | JGI IMG/M metagenome (GOLD analysis project Ga0189291, IMG submission 130331) | Marine microbial communities from the Costa Rica Dome - UW179B-red mini metaG | ecosystem: Environmental > Aquatic > Marine > Oceanic > Photic zone | place: Costa Rica: the Eastern Pacific... | reverse complement strand
CGATCTTCTCGCCGGGGCTCTTCGTTGTCTTTCTCATCGTCCACTCCTCGGTGGTTACGATGAGCAACAAACCCTCTCTTAGCAAATGACACTATTTGGACCCATAAGCGCTGACTTCAGACACGTAACAAATACGCAAGTTGAGCATCTACTCTAAACACCCGACTCTTGGCCGTAAGTTCGTGCGCCTAACTTAGGCGTAACGATAATTGCGCATTTTCGTGACTTTGAACTGAACACTGCTAAATCATCGATGCGGCCATTTACAGCGAAGCGCATGAACTCTCCGAATGCGAACAAAACGCTAGTTCGCTTCGAAAAAACTAAGGTCCGGTTACCCGATTTCCGGTGGCTACTGATCAAGTGTCTCGGACAGATAGTCCATCAATGCCCGCACCCGACGTGGTTGCACCGCGCCCGCCGGATAGACCATTTGTAAAGCACTTGGTTGTGGTGCGAATGCGTCAAGAACGAAGACAAGGGTGCCCGTCGCCAGATCACGGCGAACGTCCCATTCAGACTTCAGGGCCAACCCGTATCCGTCAAGGCACCATCGCCGGATGACATCACCTCCGTCAGCGATCCGATTGCCATGCACGCGGTAATTCCGCTGTTTGCCATCTACCACAAAAACCCAGTCCTGATCAGTTTGCGTCCCGAACCGCATGATAAGGCAATTATGGTGCGCAAGATCATCGGGATGTTGCGGTGTGCCATTGCGCTTTAGATAATCTGCACTTGCGCAGATCAGACGGCGATTGTTGCCTAACTTCCGCGACTTCATCGTGCTGTCGGAAAGCTCACCGTATCTCAAAGCCAGGTCAATACCACGTCCCACAAGATCAACGTAGCCGTCCGATAAAGTCAGGTCGACCACAACCTCCGGATGTTGCAACATGAATTGGTCAAGCAAAGGGACAATCTGACTGCGCCCCAAATCGTTTGGTGCGCTCACGTGGATGGTTCCTGATATTTTCTCGACACCCAGCTTGATCCGCGCCTCCGTCTCTTCGGTTTCTGCCAGAATACGTCTTGCACCGTTCACCAGCTCGCGGCCTTCATCTGTCAGGCTGATTGAGCGGGTTGTCCTCGTCAAAAGCCGCGCGCCGTAATGCGCCTCAAGGGCTGCAAGTCGGTCTGTCACGGTTGCAGGTGACAAGCCAATCTCACGGCCAGCCGCAGCCAACCCGCCCTTTTCGACGATCTGCAAGAACAGCTTGAGGTTTTCAATCAGCATTGCTTTTCCATTATACGGCAAAGCCGAATTATCATTTCACATTTTGATCAATTATGCGGGCATGACGCAAGTGCTAAATCACGTCCAACGAAAGGAGGGCATCATGCACCTTGATCACATTACAGTCCGCACACGCGATCTTGCCGGAACACGGGCATTCTTTCTGGAGGTCTTTGAAGACCTAGAAGAGCACGAACGACCAACGGCGATCCGCCGCATTCCGGGCCACTGGCTCTTTGCAGGCGACAAACCAATCATCCATCTGATCGGCGCACGCGGCTATGGCGCGGATACGGCTGCCGAAGCCTTCGATCACATTGGTATTCACCTCGATGGTTATGGTGATTTCCGCGCCAAGCTCGAACGGCTGGAAATTCCGTATTCCACGATGGACCTGCCAGAGATCGACGAACGCCGCCTGTTTTTCCGCACACCATCCGGCCCATTGCTTGAGGCCGTTTTCACCGAACCCATGCCAACAGAAAGACCAGTCCAATGACACTGAAATCAAAAATGCCGCTACAGGTCTGGATATTGACCTTAGCCGCCTTCGCCATCGGCACCGCAGAATTTGTGATCGCCGGTATTCTCACACAAGTTGCTGAAAGCCTGAACATTTCCGAGGGGCAGGCAGGTCACTTAATTACGGCCTACGCGCTTGCCATCGTGTTCGGCGGTCCAATCCTGACGTTATGGTTGGCGCGCTACCGCAAACGGGTGGTGTTGATCGGCTTGATGGCGCTGTTTGTTGTGTCCAACTTAATCACCGCGTTCTCGACCGATTACACAACCTTGATGATCAGCCGAGTAATGGCCGGCCTGACATAAGGCCCATTCTACGGGATCGGCGCTGTTGTCGCGACGCGTCTGGTGTCCGAGAAAATGGCCGGACAGGCCGTGGGCCAAATGTTCGCAGGCCTGACGCTCGCCAATGTGTTGGGTGTTCCCGGAGGAGCTTGGATCGGGAACATCTATGGGTGGAACATCACCTTCATTGTCGTCGCAATCCTCGGCGCACTGGCTGCTGTTGCCATCGCAATCGCGATCCCAGCCCAGGGCGCTGAGGAACCAAAGTCTGTACGTTCGCAGCTTGGCGCATTCCGCAACCCACAACTTCTGGCCAGTTTAATGATCACAACTTTGGGCTGGGTCGGCTTCATGACCTTTTATGGCTACATCGCCCCTATCGCTGAAAATATCGCAGGCTTTGAACGTTCGTCGCTAACATGGATCCTTGTGATAGTCGGGTTGGGCTTGGTCTTGGGCAACACGCTGGGCGGCAAAACCGCGGATAAAAACCTGAGCGCATCCCTGATCGGTTGGCCCGCAGCTATGATTGCCTCTTTGATCGTCGTCGGCTTGGTCGCATCGCAGCCTTACCTGTTCGTCGCGGCCGCCTTTGTCTTCGGCGTTGTCTCATTCGCCAACGTGCCACCTATGCAGATGCGCGTCATGAAACACGGCGGCGACGCACCAGAGCTTGCAGCGACGGCCAACATCTCGGCCTTCAACGTGGCCAACGCCTTGGGCGGGATCATCGGTGGGATCGTTGTCGATAGCACCTATGGCGCGGGTTACATCCCCTTCGCCGCGATCATCGTTCCGACCATCGGGTTGGCCTTCATCATCTGGCAAGAGCGCAAGTCGCGCTCTTCTAACGTCACAGCTTAACCTAATACAAAGGAATAGACCCATGAAAGCCGTAGGATTTACACGCTACTTGCCTGTCGAAGATACCAACGCGTTCCTCGATCTGGATATTGAAAAACCAACCCCAACTGGCCACGACATCCTTGTTGCCGTCAAAGCGGTCGCGGTGAACCCGGTCGATACCAAAGTGCGCGGGCCAAAAGACAAGGTTGAGGAAACACCCCGCGTCATTGGCTACGACGCATCCGGCATAGTTGAGGCGGTTGGCCCCGATGCCACCCTCTTTAAGCCCGGCGATGAGGTCTATTATGCGGGCGACATCACACGGTCCGGCACCAATGCAGAGTTCCACTTGGTTGACGAACGCATAGTTGGCCACAAACCCAAATCGCTGTCACATCCCGAAGCCGCAGCTCTGCCGCTCACCACGATTACGGCTTACGAGGCGTTCTTTGATCGCTTAGGGATCGACCGCAATGGCGCAGACAAAGGCCAATCAATCTTGATTATTGGTGCCGGTGGCGGTGTTGGTTCTATCGGTATTCAGCTTGCGAAACAGGCGGGGCTGACCGTAATCGCCACTGCATCGCGCCCCGAGACGACAGCTTGGGTCAAAGAACTGGGCGCGGATCATGTGGTCAATCACCGCGAAGACATGGTGGCACAGGTCCACGCTTTGGGCATGCAGCACGTCGATCACATCGCCATTTTCAACGACATGCGCCACTGGGAAACCGCCGTGGAATTGATCCGTCCGCAAGGGGGCATCGTGTCCATTGACGATACTGATCTGCCCATGCCGATGGATGGCATGAAGATGAAAGCCGCCAGTTTCCATTGGGAATTCATGTTTGCCAGATCAATGCACCAAACGTCTGACATGATCGAGCAGCACAAGTTGTTGTCCTATGTCGCCGAACAAATCGACGCTGGACACATCAAGACGACCGTCTCCGAAGTCCTATCGCCCATTAACGCCACCAACTTGCGCGAGGCCCATCGGTTGGTTGAGACGGGTCAAGCCAAAGGCAAGATTGTTGTCGAAGGCTATTGAATAACAGGCTGAGCGATCTTCGATCACTCAGCCTTAATAAATTGAGCCAAACCTGCCTTTGGTGCGTCATGCAGCATCTGGCAAAATGGGCGCTTCGGTGAATTCCACGCGCATTGATCCAATGTCTGCCTTCAGATTCAGTGCCCTGCGCTCATCTAGATAACTGGGGCCCACCCATCTAATTTCCGCACTTGGACCAAACGCTTCCGACATTGGTAACGATAACTAGGAATTATTGTTCCCAGTTATCGTAGCGCCTAAGAAGGATACTTTTGTTACAATTTCACGGTTGCAGTCGTTCGTAAACGACGCGGCGAAGGTCTCAAAAGAGCCCATTTTACCGGATACTGCGTGGTGCACGGACGTCTGAAAACCGTTGCGAAGCGGTCGTTCGAAGGCGTATCCGGCGTTGATCCATTGAAGGATCGTATTTTATCCATAGTTTAAGAGGTGTCTTGTGCACGATGCATGCAACATGAAAACGCCTTCTGGCGCGCTCTGACGGGCGTTTTGCAGTTGCGCAGATTTGTTCAAGTTGAAGTGCGTTGGAACCAGAACGACTTGGTGGCCTCACCGACCTTGAAACGGGAAGCAATCATCAGTCCCGCGTCGCACTGGTCAAGAGTTAGCGCGTTGAACGTTCGCTAGGGGCAGTGGCAACACCAGCCATTGTTCGTCAGTTACCGACTAAGGTTTGACAAGCCGCTGATCTAAACAACTCTATCAACCGACTTTCGCTGCGTTGGATTAAGATTTCTCAGTCGCGGCCAATGCTGAGGCGCAGAGCCGGCATCGCGATGCATATCAGCTTTGGCCAGAGCCAGCGTGGTTTCGAAAAGTCGCCCATCTCTTAACGGATAACGCGATTTGGCTGCATATGCGCTGATATGCGAAATCATTGGGAGTATGCCTAGGCTGCGGAACTGGCGCTATCAATGACGGCAGAGGCCTCGATGCAAGGTTTTCCTCTGCGAAACCGATCTACCGAAAAACAAGCCATGCGCGTGTCTGTGACGCCCGAAACGATTGCGCGGGACAACAGATCTGCCGCCCCCGGACCGCCTGCGATCCCGTAGGTCCACCCGGCAGTGAACCAGAGGCTTTCGACATCGGGGTGGGGGCCGAGCAAAGGGCCACCATCTGGCGCCGGATGAAGATACCCGGCCCATTGCCTTAGAATGCGCAAGTCGTGCGTTTGCGGAAAGATCTCGACGACGTTGCGGGCGTAGCGGGGGATCACATACTCTGATGACTTCAAATTGCGCTTTGCGGTCTCGCCACGTAGTTCGGTCCCGCCGACGATCTCGCCGCGTGCCGTTTGATGCAGGTATGTCATGCGGTCCACCAGCGCGATGGCCTGTTGGATCAGGGGACGCACCGGCTCTGATGCGCAAGCCTCGATTCTGAAGGGCGAGGCCTCAATCTCGACGCTTGCCATCTGTGCGATATCACCAGATTGTCCGCCCGCTGCAACAACGGTCAGTTCGGCCTTTACATGATGATCCCCGACCCAGACACCCGAGACGCGACCATCTGTTCGCTCAACGGCAGTTACCGCTGCACCGTAGTGAACAGGTACGGCTTTGTCCTGACACGCGCGCAACGCCGCCTTCATCACAGCGTGATGCGGCACCGTACCACCATCATCAAGATAGATTGCAGCACTGATCCGGTTGGCATCCAGTGCTGGAATTTTCTTTGATAGTGCGTCTGGTGTCATCAACGTACTGGGGATTGAAAACGACTGATGCGTTTTTGAAGCTGTGCGCAACATATCTACGGACTGTTCGCTTTCCGCAATGATTGCATACCCGCGCGGCGTGTACATCACATTGTGGCCCAATCGGCGAGACAGGGTTTTCCACTGGTCGATAGAATGTTGAAACAGGCCCGCCCATTCAGGTGACGAAAAACCGCCCCGCACCAGTGTCCCGTTGCGCCCCGATGCGCCGCCTTCCCAATACCCTGCGTCAAGCACCAGTACATCTCGGCGGCCCAATTCATGCAGAAATGCCGCGAGCAGCAGACCCTGAATACCCGCACCGATGATGACGATCCCTGTTTGCTTGGGCAAATTCATTTATCGACCTCTGTTAAGTCAGACAGCCCCGCCGCCTGTCCGAACGTCAGAGCGCGGCGGGGAGGGCGGAATGTGGGCAAGGGCTGGTTTTCCTGCTGCTCGCCAGTATGGGCCGCACAAAATGCGTCCAGTGTGAACCAACAAGGAAAGCCTTGGCACGGCCCCATGCCGCAGGTTGTTAGGCGCTTGAGTTCTTCCAGATGAGTGGTTCCGGCGTCTAGCAGATCGAAAACTTCATCTGCCGTCACATCCATGCAAGGGCAAACGAGTGCTTTGCGATCCGGCTTCTGACTGACCGTAATTCTTTCATCGGGGGTGGTTGCGAAACCCGAAAGGGTTACGTTGGATGGCATGTCGCCTGCCAACAAACGAAGATCACCGTCTGCACCCGCCTGAAAGCCAAGCGAAGGGTCGGTTTTGTAGGGTCCTGCGTGGACAATGCAATCAACCCTTATGGTGCGGCCATCTATGATAGCCCCCTCAACGCATTTGCGACCTGTGATTTTGGTAAGGCGCGCGGCATCAACGAAGTCTACCACGTTGCATCCCAAGGCTTTTAGGCCTCGTGCGACAGCGCGGCCCTGAGCGGTTCCCACCACAAGGATGTTCTGACCGGGCGCTACCCCGTGTCTGGCTGCCAGATGATGCGCCATATGCGGATCCATAACGCCGGGCAGATCGGCCCCCGCAACAGGTGGTGGCATGGACCGTTTGCCGATTGCGAGCACGACAGATTTGGCATGGATTACCGCCGCTGGACGGTCTGCTGCCGTTGGAGCAGACAGGGCAACACGCCCGTTTTTAAACAGGCCGAATACCTCATGTTCCGTCCGGACGGTAATGTTTTTCGGCAGTTCAACCGGTTTGGCGTGGGTTTCCCAAACAGCACCGCCAAGATCACGCCCGCGCGTGACCATCAGGACATTACCCTTGGCCGCGAGTGCCGCAGCTATTCCCGCAGGTCCCCCGCCAATCACCAATACGTCAACATCAATGCGCAGTCCTTCGACTTGCTTACCGTGGGGATTGCGCGAAATATCCACCTCGCCGGCCACGTGCCACAGTGCTTTTTCCCACAGATGCCACAGGCGGGTGCCATCGCGGATAAAACGCGGGTTTTCAAATCCCGCACGCAGCCATTTGCGCGGGATTAGGTTGGACAGCGAGAGCACATCAAAACGCGGGCTCGGCCATGAATGCTGGCTCACGACATTGACGCCTTCGCGGAGCCATGTTTGATCGAGCCTGACATGCGGTGTGCCCTCTACCTGGGCAAGCTGACCCGCCACAAACGATCCGGACAGGCCCCTTGGAGCATGAAATTTGCGCGAATGTGCCAGCGTCTTGATCCCTGCGCCGTGTAGCGCGGCAGCGATACTGTCGCCCTTACGGCCGTGCAAAAGACTGCCATTCCAGCGAAACCCGACTTTATTGTCAGAGGCATGAGCAAGACGAAGTCCACCCGGCATTATGTTTTCCGCCGCTGAAAAAGCTGCGTGGGTTCAGTCGAGATGGAGATGAGCCTGCCATATGGAAAAAATGGTTCAAACGTGCTGTCGTCGTTTGGTTTTTCAGAACCTGTCAAGACGAAGCTATCCATTTCAAGAACCACCCGTTCTGTTCATCGCGGACAAACGGTCGGTGATACGGTATGCCGCAACGGCCGCAGCCATGAACCACGGTGTCCCCGTATAAAGTGGCCGGGTCTGAAACGTCAGCCCATCTAGCGGTGTAGTGCCTTCCCCCGCGCCCAGCATTTGCAGGCCTATCTTCTTGCCCAGATAGGTCGAAAGCGCAACGCCAGAGCCGCAATACCCCATCGCATAATGGATGCCCTTGTGTACGCCGACATGGGGCAACTCATCAAATGTATAGGCTACCGTACCCGACCACGCATGGGACGTTTTGATAGTGTCCAACTGCGGGTAGATAAAGCGCAGCATGTCCACAAGCCGTGGTGCCGCCTTTGCGGGGGGAAGGTCCCAGACACTGGCGCGGCCCCCGAACAATATGCGCCGCCCGTCGGGGGAGGCGCGAAAATAGACCACGAGCTTGCGCGTATCGACAACGGCGCGCCCGCCGGGGATCAACTGCCGGATTAACCCTGGGTCCATCTCCTCGGTCGCGATGATCGCACTTGCAATGGGTATCACGCGTCGGCGCAACCACGGTGTCAGCTTGCTTGTATAACCATTGGTCGCGACCAACACTTTGTCCGCCAGAATATCACCGCGATCCGTCGTGACACGAATGCCGCTTCCTAGAGGGGTGAGTTTTGTCACAGGCGTGTTGGCACACAGCGTTGCACCGGCCTGCTGCGCCCGATCCGCCAGTGCCGTGACCAGCTTTGTCGGCTGCACCGATGCTGCCATCGGATAGAGCGCACCGCCGACATAGGAGGGGGAGCCGAGGTAGTCGGGCAATTCTGCTTTAGAGACCATCTGGTAGGGAACTGCAGCGCCCTGCGGCTGGTTGGTCAGTGTTTTGCACAGGCTGTCAAAATGCGCATCGCTGTGCGCGGCAAGAAACCGGCCGTCTTCCTGCCAGTCGACATCCAGCGCCTCGCTTGCGACCAGATCCCGAAGGGCCGCATAGGCATCAATCCCCACTTTTTTGATCGCAACGGCGCGGTCGTGGCCGTAACTGGCTGACAATTTTTCGAAACTGGGCTTGATCGTTGTGCCAACCTGCCCGCCGTTGCGCCCCGAACATCCTGCACCCATTGCACCGCTATCCAGAACGAATGTGCTGACACCGCCCTTGGCAAGCTCGGCCGCCGCCATCAGTCCGGTGTATCCACCCCCGACAACCACTGCATCGCACCGCTGCGGCAGGTCAGCGGCCATCTCTGACCGTTGCGAGGTGTGGGATTTGTCCTGCCAGTAGTTGCCGAGAGGGCTCTTGCTCATGTCACTTACCTTAATGCGATCCACGCGCCGACGTGCCTCCAACAGCCACACCGAAACGGGGCATGTAGCTGAGGGGGCCCAGGCGTAGTGCTCAGACTGGAATATGGAGGATTTTAACCTCCTGATACTCTTCCAAACCCGTCTCGCCACCTTCACGCCCGTTCCCCGACTGCTTGTACCCACCGAACGGGCTGCCGTATTTGAAGGGGCCACCATTGATTTGCACGCCGCCCGCCCGAATTTTCCGCGCCACACGTTCAGCCCGCTTCGGATCACCGGTCTGGATATAGGCATGAAGCCCGTAGGGGGTGTCATTGGCGATTTTGATTGCGTCTGCTTCGTCATCGAACGGAATGATCACAAGTACGGGGCCAAAAATTTCTTCCTGCGCGACGGTCATGTCATTGCTGACATCGGCGAAAATCGTGGGCTTGGTGTACCAGCCTTGCTCGAAACCCTCGGGCTTGCCCGTTCCGCCGACAAGCAGCGTGGCACCTTCGTCGATGCCTTTTTGTATGAAGGTCTGCACCCGGTCATATTGTATCTTGTCAAATTGCGGGCCGATGTGATCGCCTTCTTTCGTGGGGTCACCCACCTCGGTCGCGTCACCGGCGGTTTTTGCAATTTTCAACACCTCATCATAGCACGAACGCTCGACCAACATCCGGGTCGGCGCATCACAGCTTTGCCCGGTATTATACATGCACCCGCCGACCGAGTCCGTGACCTGTTGCTCCAAATCACAATCCGCAAACACTAGGTTCGGTGATTTGCCCCCCAGTTCCAATGCGACCCGTTTGATCGTATCGGCAGCATCCTTGCTAACCAGTTTGCCTGCGCGGGTTGAACCGGTGAAGGACATCATATCAACGTCAGGATGGCGAGACAGTGCCGCGCCCACGGTCGGCCCGTCGCCTTGCACAAGGTTGAATACACCCGCCGGATATCCCGCGGCGTCGATCATCTCTGCGTAAATTGCAGCGGCGATAGGTGTATGCTCGGATGGCTTCAAAACGACCGTGCAGCCCGCCGCGAGCGCTGGAATGACCTTGGCGGCGACCTGATTGATCGGCCAGTTCCACGGTGTGATTAACCCGCAAACCCCAATCGGTTCACGCAGCATGATGTCGCCATTGTCTAGCACGCTCCGTTCTTCCTGTTTCTCCAAAATCTCGATGAATGCTTCCAGATGCCCGACACCTGTGTCGGCCTGGGCTTCTCGTGCCATCGAAATAGGGGCGCCCATCTCTGTTGACATGGCAACCGCGAGGTCCTCGAAACGTGCTTTGGTTTGCACAAGTAGCTCGCGCAAAAGCGACAACCGCTCTTCTTTGGAAGTTTGGGAAAAGGTCTCGAACGCGGCCTTGGCTGCTGCGACCGCACGATCCACATCCGCCTCATTGCCCAGAATAACGGTATCAAACTGTTCATTGATGGCTGGATTCATCACGGGAAATGCTTGATCCCCTGATGGCGCGATCCATTCTCCGTTCACATAATGTTTCCCCAAATCCATCGTTTTGTATCCTCTCATGTTGAAGTGACAGAAATCTCTGCACCCCTGTGCATGGTTTCTAGTCTGGCGGAACATCGGGCACCATCAGTGGCATAACTCTCGCCATTTCTGATTTTCCGATCTCGTATTCGCGCACAGGATAGTTGAGAACGGGCCCTGGGAACAACTTGACGGATTGTTTCTGCGCCATAACTATATCTTATGGATGCAATGGTATTGGCCTCCGAACGCCCCGTTTCGATGGCATGTTCGAAAACACCCGAGCAGTTTGTAATTTTGCTGCGATAACAATGGACTTTGGGGTTTTCGTACTCTTTGGCTTGGTTTTCTATGTTCGCGCAGGGCTGGTTCTGGTCAACCGGAAATGCCCTACCGTTCCGATTGGAACCAAGCGTTGAGCTTTTTGACCAGACTCGGTTTGACCGTTTCGGGGGCATATTCGAAAAACACCGCAGTTTCACGGTGGTGGACCACCGACCCCAGCCGCACCAGATCACCGATTGCAAGATTGCCTTTGATCATCGGAAGAAACCCGATTGCGATACCTTTGCCCAGCATTGCGGCCTGCATGGCGTACATATAGTTGGTGTAGGTATACCCACTAAACGCGGGATCAACGCTATCACCCGCCCGCTCAAACCAGGTTGGCCAATCGCAGGAAGCTTCTGACCCCAGATCGTAAAAGATCAGGGGCAGGTCCCTGAGTTGAGCGGCGCTAAGGTCTTGCGAAACATCCAAGTTATACTCTTCTGCAAAACCGGGACTACAGACCAAGCTGAGCGCTTCTGGAAACACCGCCTGCATCTTGCGGCCTTTCCACGGATCTGGACGCCACGTGATCCGGATGTCGACATCATCGGGGTCCAGATTATCAGGCCGTTCCGAGACGATTAGCTGAAGGTCTATGCCGCCGAGGTGCTCGCGCAATTGCTCGAACCGGGGTTGCAACCACATGCTCGCGAAGCTGAAACCGCACACCATTTTGAGGGACCTGCGGGATCGCGCTTCGGCAACTTCCACCAGAGACTTCGTTATGGGGCCGTACCCGACCTGAAGGGATTGATAGAGATTGTCACCACTTCTGGTTAGAGATAAGCGATTGTTTTTTCGCTCGAACAACTGGCACGAGAGGGATGCCTCAAGTTCCATGATCCGCTTGCTTATTGCAGGCTGGCTGACGCGAAATTCCTTTGCAGCCGCGGTGAAACTACGGGTGCGCGCAGCTGCTTCAAAATAGGGTAACGCACCAAAACATGCGCGGGCCAAAACGATCTTATCCATAACCTATGGTTATGCGACGAAAACGATCTGTCAAGTTGTCGTTTTAGCCGCGCCCCGACTACTCTTGAGCTCAATACGACCTCAGCGGTTCGGACATGAAAACGAATTCGCGGTTTAAAATGGTCAAGATATCATTGGGAGAAACAACTATGCACGGTGATCAAAAAACTTCTGTCATTTCACATGGAAGCCACAGCCGCCGCAGCGTCCTGAAGCAAGGCGCTGCCATCGCTTTGGCGACGACGCTGCCACAGATTTCGTTTGCGGATACCCCGCAAAAAGGCGGGCGCTTGCGAGTGGGCCTTGCTCACGGTGCAACGTCAGATTCGCTCGACCCGGCCGTGGTGAACACGCACGGCTACCTTGGGGTCTTGAACCAGTCGATGAACAACCGGTTGATCGGGATTGCGGTGGACGGCACACTGGAACCTGAACTTGCGCTGAGCTGGGAAGCGTCGGATGGTGCCAAAACCTGGGCAGTCAAACTGCGTCCGGGCGTGGAATACCATGACGGGCGGACAATGAAGGCCGAGGATGTCATTGCCTCTCTGCGCTATCACGGCAAAGAGGACAGCACATCGTCGGCAAAGACTTTGCTGAACGATGTCGAGGATATGAAGGTCGACGGTGCCGACACAGTCGTCTTTACGCTGGCCAACGCGGATACGGATTTCCCACATATTCTCGCCGATACGAACTTCATGATCCGTCCTTCGGTGGACGGCGAAATGGATTGGCAGTCGAATGCGTCTACCGGCCCCTTCATTCTCAAGGAGTATGAGCCGGGGGTCCGCGCGTTTTTCGTGAAGAACCCGAATTATTTCAAGGAAGGGCTGCCGCACTTTGATGAGCTGGAGCTTTTGACGATCGCGGATCAGTCTGCACGCACCAATGCTCTCATCACCGGCTCCGTCGACGTCATTGACCGCGTCGAATTCAAGACATCCCATCTGTTGGGCCGTAACCCCGGCGTGAAGGTCGAAGAGACGACTGGCATGTTGCACTACACCTTGCCGATGCGCAGCGATACGGCACCTCTGGATGATAACAACGTCCGGCTGGCGCTGAAATACGCCATCAACCGCGAAGATTTGCTTGAGAAAGTGCTGTATGGACATGGTGTCGTCGGCAACGATCATCCGGTGAGCATCAACAACCCGTTCCACAATTCCGAATTGCCGCAGCGGACCTACGATCCAGACAAGGCCAAATTCCACCTCAAAGAAGCCGGTTTGGATAAGCTGTCGATCCCGATCCATTTGGCAGACGCAGCGTTTGCCGGTGCCGTGGATGCCGGTGTCCTGTACCGCGAACATGCGGCCGCTGCGGACATCGATCTTGAGGTCGTGCGTGAACCAAACGACGGCTATTGGTCAAATGTCTGGATGAAAAAGCCTATGTACGCCAGCTATTGGATCGGGCGCACATCCACGGCGGCGATGCTGCGACTGGGCTATGCGGCGACGGCGGACTGGAACGAGGGTTTTTTTCAGAACGAGAGGTTCAACCAGTTGCTGACGCAGGTGACCTCCGAACTTGATCCCGAAGTGCAGCGCGAAATGTACTGGGAAATGCAGGCACTGCTGAATGAAAAGGGCGGTTCCGTCATCCCGATGTTTGGCAACTACGTCTTCGCAGTTTCGACGAAACTCGGGCATGGCAAGATGAGCGGCATCGCCGATCTGGACGGTCAAAAACTTGCAGAGCGGTGGTGGTTCAACGAAACCTGAGGAGCCGCTGCTTCTGGAACAAAGCTGCGGGGGCGTGAAGTCGCACTGGCAGTCATCTTCTATGACCTAAGCCGCAAGGAACGAATTCGAAATGGCCCCTCAGAATCTGCTTTTCATTATCTCGGACGAACATAGCCGCCGGTACAACGGGTGCTACGGCGATCCTATTGCAAAGACACCTTTCATTGATGGCCTTGCCGCGGAGGGGACACGCTTTTCGCGGGCCTATTCACCGTCGCCCACTTGCGTTTCCGCGCGGGCGTGTTTGGCGACAGGGACCTATGTTCACGAGAATGAAAATTTCAGCAGCATCGAGGCTTACGATGGGACGCGCCGCACGTGGGCGCACAATCTGCGCGAGGCAGGCCACGAGGTCGTGTCATTCGGCAAGCTGGGGTTTCGCACCGCTGAACAGGACAACGGTTTTACCCGTGAGTATTTGCCGATCCACAATCAGAATGGCATGGGGTGGGTCCGAAGCCTTTTGCGCAACCCACTGGATATTCCAGAGAAAAACGCGGAAACGCTAGGCTTTGCCGATCATATCGGCGTAGGTGAAACGGATTACACAAAATATGACCGGGTCGTGACAGATACGGCCTGTGCATGGATGCGCAAGCAGACAACCCAGCCAGAGAAAACTTGGGCGATGTTCGTATCTTTGATCAGCCCGCACTATCCATTGATTTGCCCACGTGAGTTTTATGACCTCTACGAGGGCGTCGAGATGCCCAAGCCGTATAATCAGGACGAAATCATGAAGCATCCGGTGCTTCAGGAGTATGCCAAATACTACAATTACAATGAATATATCGACGCGGAACTGACCGACAAAGCGCGGCGCGCCTACTATGGTCTGGTGTCCTTCACCGACTACCTTGTCGGTAATCTTCTGACCACGCTCGAAGACTGCGGTCTGTCTGACGACACACGCATCGTTTATACTAGCGATCATGGTGAAATGCTGGGCAATCACGGCATTTGGACTAAGATGGTCATGTACGAAGACTCTGTCGCGATCCCGATGATCGTGAAGGGGAAGGGAGTTCCGAAGGCAGCTGTAAATGAAACGCCTGTGTCGCTCGTAGATATGTACAAGACTGCCGTGCTGAGCTGCGGGAGCAGTCTGAGCGACGCAGAGAAGGATCTGCCCGGCACCGATCTGATCGAACTGGCACAGGGCGAGAGTAGAGACCGCTATGTCCTGAGTGAATACCACGACGGCGGCTCCTCGACGGGTATGTTCATGGTGGTGTCGCAACGTTGGAAATTGGTGGCTTATCCCGGTCATCCGCCACAGCTTTTTGATCTGCAAAATGACCCCAACGAAGATCATGACCTTGCAGACAATCCCGACTACGCGGCACAGCTTGAAGAAGCACAAACAGCCATGCAGAGCTTTCTTGACCCTGAAACAGTCAATGACAGGGCGATGAGCAAGCAGGGTGAAATTGTTGCGCAAATGGGGGGTGCGGAAAAAATTGTTGCACGGGACGATGCTGACATATTTATCGAACTAGACGCGCTTTATGAGAATTGCGAGCAGTTGCGCACACCTGCGGCCCTTTTGGCGGCCCATCCCGGCAAGCGGTACACAAAATCCAAGGATGTGGTGACGGGAACGGGTTTCCCGAATACTGCGATCCGAAATTTGTTTCCGTCGCTCAAGATCACCGATTCAGGACAAAGGCGCATCTATTTCGACAATCCTGCTGGCACACAGGTTTCCGGTGGGGTCATTGAGGCCGTCAGCGACTACTATCTGACCTACAACAGCAACTCCGGCGTTTTCAACGCAACCTCACAGGCTCTCGACAAGATGCTAGAGGAGCTTCAGCCCAAACTTGGCCAGTTTTTCGGGACGGATGATGCTGATGAAGTGCTGGTCGGATCGAGCATGACCGCGCTGACGTTTCAGATGATGCATGCGCTGAAGCCGCGCATCAAAGCGGGGGCCGAAATTATCGTGTCTCGTGCAGATCATGAGGGCAACGTATCAGCTTGGCTGCATTTGGCCGAAGATACCGGGGCGACGGTGCGGTGGCTTGATCCCGATCCTGACACTTTCCGGCTGAACCCCGACAAGCTCAAGACGCTGGTAACAGACAAGACGTTTTTGGTTGCATTGAATTACGCCAGCAACCTCAGCGGTGCCATCAATGACATCGAAGCCTTGGTCGCAGTCGCAAAGGAGGCGGGGGCACTAACTTATGTCGATGCCGTCCAATTCGCACCACATGGTTTGATCGACGTTCAAAAACTGGGTTGCGATTTTCTGGCGTGCTCACCGTACAAGTTCTTTGGTCCGCATCTAGGGTTGCTCTGGGGTCGCCGTGACCTGTTGGAAGAGGTTAAAGCATACAAGGTGCGCTGTGGTACAGATGAATTGCCTTATAAGTTTTCTATGGGCACACCACCTTACGAATTGATGGCCGGTTTGTCTGCCACGCTTGATTATCTCGGATCGGTGGGGGAATTGGTCGGCGGCAGTGGCGATCTGCGTTCAAAGCTCGCGGCGGGTTTCAAACATTCGGAAATCTACGAAGACGGGCTATCAGGCCGGTTGCTTGAGGGCTTGGGCACCATGAACAGCGTGACCCTGCACGGCCCGGGGCCAAACGCACCGCGAGCAGGGCGCGTGCCAACCTTTTCCTTCACGCATGAAACTCTCAATCCGAGCGAGATCGCCAAGGCGCTGTCCGAGCGTGGGATCTACTGCCACTGGGGCCACAATTACGCCTTTGAACTAACACAGCATCTGGGACTGGACATTGACGAAGGCGTCGTGCGGGTTGGGTTGGCACATTACAACACGATGGCCGAAGTTGATACATTTCTTGAGGCTCTTGCAGAGATTACTAGAAAGGCCACCTAATGCTGACGCTCCTGACGATGATCCTGAAACGGCTGGCACTAGGCTTGCTTACTTTGTTCTTCGTCTCGATCGTGATCTTCTTTTCAGTCGAGCTTTTGCCCGGCGATATCGCACAGGAGATTCTTGGACAATCTGCCACACCGGAAACATTGGCCGCATTGCGCGAAGATCTTGGGCTAAACGAACCGGCACTGGTACGCTACGCCATGTGGCTGGGCGATTTTGTTACCGGTGATTTTGGCGTATCCCTCGCCAATGGCCGGAACATTTCCGAGATCCTAACCGTCAGGTTCGGCAATACGCTGTTTCTTGCGGCCTACGCGGCGGTGATTGCTGTACCTCTTGCCGTAAGCCTCGGCATCGTCGTGGCGCTGTACCGCGAAACGATCGTGGACCGTCTGGCAAACATTGCAACATTGTCCTTGGTTTCTTTTCCCGAGTTCTTTGTTGCCTATATCCTAATTCTGTTTTTGTCCGTAAAACTGGGCTGGTTCCCAACACTCGCGAATGTGTCTGAAAACACCACGTTTGGGGAACGGCTTTATCTGTTGTTCCTGCCTGCACTGACACTGACGCTTATTGTCATGGCGCATATGATGCGAATGACGCGCGCGGCCATCATCAACTTGCTGTCCTCGCCCTATATCGAAATGGCAATCCTGAAGGGCGTATCGCCCTTGCGGCTGTTGGTGACACATGCGCTGCCAAACGCCTTGTCCCCCATTATCAATGTCGTCGCACTGAATCTTGCGTTCTTGATCACCGGTGTGGTGCTGGTCGAAGTCGTGTTCGTCTATCCGGGTCTTGGTCAGCTTCTGGTCGATAGCGTTTCTAAGCGGGACCTGCCTGTTGTTCAGGCATCCTGTTTGGCCTTCGCAATGACGTATATCCTGCTCAATTTGATTGCGGATGTTCTGTCCATCGCGACCAATCCCAGATTGTTGCACCGCAGATGAGAGGGTCCATGCGCAATACACTTTCAACAGCCCCGCCAACTGCCATCTTCGGCATGATCGTGGTCGTCTTTTACCTCGTACTCATGCTTTTTGCGCCGGTGCTGGCACCCTACAGCGAGACCGAGCTTGTCGGACGGCAGTTTGAGCCCTGGGGCGGTGCTTTCCTTTTGGGGACCGATAATCTCGGGCGCGATTTCCTGTCCCGTATGATCTATGCGGCACGCAATACCGTCGGTCTCGCATTATTGACCACAATCGTCGCCTTCCTGCTGGGCGGGATCGCCGGGCTGATCGCTGCGGCACGCGGGGGATGGGTCGACCAGATCATATCGCGGCTCGTCGACGTTATCATGTCGATCCCGTCGCTGATCTTCTCCCTTCTGCTGCTGACCATCGCAGGCACGAATGCGCTGACACTCATCCTTATTATTGGCGTCCTCGACAGCACCCGCGTTTTCCGTTTGGCGCGTGCGGTTTCAATGAACGTCGTTGTGCAAGACTTTTTCGAGGCGTCTCGGCTGCGTGGTGAGGGCCTGCTTTGGCAAATCCGCAAAGAGATTTTGCCCAACGTGATTGCGCCGCTCATCGTCGAATTTGGTCTGCGCTTCTGCTTTGTGTTCCTGACAATCTCGGCGCTGTCCTTCCTCGGTCTTGGTATTCAGGCACCCTATGCGGATTGGGGATCAATGGTGCGCGAAAATGCGACGCTGATCTCGTTCGAGGACATCACGCCGCTTATTCCCGCAGGTGCCATCGCGCTGTTGACCGTGTCTGTGAACTTCATCGTAGATTGGTTCTTGCGGCTGTCTTCCGGCATCAAGATCACGAAAGGCTGAGGATATGGCAGACGAGACCTTGCTAAAAATTCGTGATCTGCGCATTGAAGGCTATTCCGCCGACGGATGGACCGAAATCATCCATGGCGTCGATCTGGACCTGCACAAGGGCGAGGTGCTGGGCCTTATCGGTGAAAGTGGTGCGGGAAAATCAACGATGGGACTGGCGGCGATGGGGTATTGCCGTGATGGGTGTCGCATTTCGGGTGGCACCATCGACTTTGGAGGGACAGACATGCGCGCCCTGTCACCGCGCGACCGGCGTGGCATGTTTGGCAAAAGAATTGCATACGTCGCGCAGTCAGCCGCAGCCAGCTTTAACCCCGCACACAGGTTGATGAAACAGTTTGCCGAAGGTCCGAAAATTCACGGCACCACGTCCGGGTCACAGGCTCGCGCGAATGCGATCCAGCTGTTTACCAAACTTCAGCTTCCCAACCCGGACACAATCGGATTCAGGTATCCCCATCAGGTGTCGGGCGGGCAATTGCAACGGGCGATGACGGCGATGGCGATGTCGTGCAAGCCTGATCTGATCATCTTTGACGAACCGACAACGGCCTTGGACGTGACGACCCAGATCGAAGTCTTGTCGGCGATCCGCAATATTGTTGAAGAGTACAACACTGCGGCGATTTACATCACCCACGACCTTGCCGTCGTGGCGCAAATGGCTGACCGTATCAAAGTATTGTTGCGCGGTGATGAGGTCGAAGAGGCTGACACGCGCCAGATGCTCGACCATCCAATGCAAGAGTATACCAAAACACTTTGGGCAGTCCGCTCTATCGAGGCGAAAAGTAAGCCCGCGATACCGGAATGTCAGATACCGGCCGTCGCGCTCAAAGGTGTCTCTGCGCAATATGGCGCAGTTCCGGTGCTTGATAACATCGATATCGAGATACACTCTGGCCGGACGCTGGCCGTTGTTGGCGAATCCGGATCAGGTAAATCTACTGCGGCGCGGGTGATTACAGGACTTTTGCCAGCCAAGCAGGGTAGCGTCCAATTCAACGGATCTGATGTTCCGGCCGGACTGGATCAAAGGGATCGATCACAACTCAAGCGAGTTCAGATGATTTATCAGATGGCGGATACTGCCCTTAACCCACGCCAGCGGATCAGCGAAATCATTGGTCGTCCGGCGCAATTCTACCTTGGGCTCACCAATGCGCAAACCAAGGCGCGCGTGCGCGACCTTCTTGCCCAGATAGAACTCGAACCCGATGAGTATTATGATCGCTATCCAGGCGAGCTTTCGGGAGGGCAAAAACAACGGATCGGTATCGCCCGTGCTCTTGCCGCTGATCCGGAAGTTATCATCTGCGATGAGGTAACATCAGCACTGGATCAACTTGTCGCCGAGGGTATTTTACGCCTTCTGGCACGACTGCAAGAAGAGCAAAACCTTGGATACATGTTCATTACCCACGATATTGCGACCGTTCGCGCAATTGCGGACGAGGTCGTGGTGATGCAAAACGGCAAGATCGTGGAGCAGGGAACCAAAGCGGAAATCTTCTTGCCGCCACATGAGCCGTATACGCAAAAGCTGTTGGAGTCTGTACCGGATATGGATCCTGACTGGCTGACCATCCTTTTGAAGGCAAGAGACTGAACTGGGCCTTCTCGAACGCTGGAGTCAGCAAGCAATTCCAGATTTGTTCAGAGGTGATGCTATCAAGTCTTGTAGACGATTTGCTCTACAATCTGGGAAAAGATCGACTCGGAGTAGTTCGGTCGCTGTTTTTGCCGCCTACCAGCCAAGGTCGAAGCCAGCTTTGATCGCAATGATGCGTTGGACGCCTCCATCCAAATCATCACCGATGGAGGCATGGACAGACTGTCTGCCTGACTTAAGGCTTTAGCCTACGATGGTGTGCAACTCGCGTGCAATCAAATATGAAGGTCCGCAAAGCGCATGAAAGCCGCCTTCTGAGCAAACGCAGCGAACTCACCCTTCGTCCCGCAGTGTGTGAGTTAAGGAGGGCTGCAGCGAATGGCAGAAATCGCGCAACGTATCTGCAGAAGAAGCGATAATGGGTCCCATTATCGTTACCGGCTGATGTGTCCGATTTCACCGATCTCAAATGCTGTGATGGACTGCATGGACACCTCAACAGGAGTCCATAATGCCCCCTCTCAATCACACCGCTTTCGTCAATGCCTGCCGCGATGAACGCAGCGTCGGACATCACACACTGCGGGCTTATGCCCAGGATCTGCGCACCTTTGCGCGCTTCACCAAAGACCATCAGCTCGCCGACCCACTGTCGAAAGACGACATCCTCGCCTACCATCGCCATTTGCGCGATGAGTTGGACGCGAAGCCCGCAACCATTGAGCGGCGGCTTGTCACCCTTAAGTCGTACTTTGCCTGGCGCGCAGAGCGGAGCAGCGCCCTACCCTCGCCTTTTGCGGACGTCCGCATCTCTGTCCGCATCCCGCGGCGCTTACCGCGTCCATTTGATCGGGAGACGCTGAAAGCCGTCCTGCACGCAGAACCCGGGCCGGCCAATGCACAGCCTGCAGATCAGCAGGTTACAATCTTGATGATTAAGCTGCTGATTGTGACGGGCCTCCGGATCAGCGAACTCACCAATCTGAAGATCCGCGATGTCTCAGCCGACGCCTCCCAAATGATTGTGCGTGGCAAAGGCAACAAGGAGCGAATTGTCTTTGTGCCGAATGAGGAGCTGCAGGCCGCGTTTCGACGATACTGCGTAAATCGGGCCAAGCACGGGTCATTGAAATCGCCGCTCTTCCTGAACACAATTGGTCGTCGGCTGCGGTCGCAAACGTTTCGTAAACGCCTGCGGGTGCTATCCCATCGCTTGGGGATCGCGCCGCATTTGACCCCGCACCGGTTCCGGCACACAGCGGCGACACTGCTAATCGAGGAAGGTATCGATATCCTTATGGTTCAGGCCCTACTTGGGCATGCAAACCTTAAAACGACTTTGATCTATGTGAGGGTTTCGAATCATGCCCTTCGACAAGCCTTGAAGCGGGTCGATGTGCTTGGCGAGCTGGGATAATAAACGCCCCAAGGCGGCCACTAGATTCTCGATTGGTCAATGGAGGCTTTGCACTCTACCTGCCGGTCACCTACGTGTCGGTCCCAATTTCCCGAAAGCGGGCCATAGTGGGCCAGCACAAGCATGACCGCTTCATTGGGAGTACTCGAACGAATGGCATTAAAGGGTGCCTCGCAGATAGCTACCCTCGATGCGGCTCCGATAGCATTTATGCCCAGTCCGTTTGTTCAAAGTAATGTAAACAGAGCGCAAAGTCAGCTTTCCAAATGACCATTTACAGAAGATAATTTATTGAACAGCCGAAGCAGTAATTTAAGATGGCATGATTTGCCAGTGGAGAAGGCACCATGAAAATCACGCATTTGCGTATTTGCAACTTCCGATGCTTTGGGGGCGTCGAGACAGAAATCGCGTTAGACGATACAACATTCATTCTTGGACCGAACGGCGCCGGTAAGACAGCGGTGCTGCAGGCGCTGGCAAGGATGTTCAGTCTCGATCCCGCACAGCGTAAGATCAGAACCTCCGATTTTCATATCCCCGCCGACGAGGCGCACGATGCGGCACCAGAAGAGCGCAGTCTTTGGATCGAGGCCGATTTCGAATTTCCAGAGCTTGAGTTGGAAAACGTCGACATGCCCGCGGTGCCCGGCAACTTCGCGCATATGCTCATGGTGGACAATGATGAGGTCGTCCGCGTCCGCTTCCGTTTGGCAGCAACTCTCGATCAGGACGGTGATATCGAGGAAACCTTCACCTACGTTACCGAAGCTGACGAAGACGGGTTGCCCGTAGAGGAAAGCCGGGCCTCCAAGCAAGATCGCAACGCCATTCAGGTGCATTACCTCCCTGCTCGCCGCGATCCATCGGACCATATTTCTTACTCCGCCAACGCCTTAGTGGGCCGGGCATTGCGAGCCGCCGATTGGAGCGTCGAGCGCACTGAGGTCAATGATCTTACAGCGCAAATTACCGATGCCCTAAGTGGGAACGCGGCCATTGAAGGCATCAGCGACTCGCTGAGCGACATCTGGGGCCAGCTTCACAGGGGCGAATTTTTCGCCAACCCGTCAATCTCTTTTGCGCAAAGTGAGGTCAACGCGCTTCTCCGCCATCTGAGCCTTACCTTCACGCCAGGCCACGGCGAGTCGCTCGTCGACTTCTCACGACTAAGCGACGGTCAGCAATCCTTGCTGTATATCTCTCTGGTGCTAGCAATGCGCGAGATCGGCGACAAGGTGCTCGCCGGTGAACTAGAAGCTTTCGACATCGACAAACTGCGGCCTGCCATCTTTACCTTAATCGCAGTCGAAGAGCCGGAAAACAGTCTTTCACCGCACTATCTGGGGCGCGTAATCCGCGCGATTTCCGAATTTGCAAACGGCCAGAATGCACAGACCCTGGTGGCTACGCACGCCCCATCACTTTTGCGTCGCGTCGCCCCTGAGACTATCCGCTATCTGCGGTTAGACGGCGATCGTCGAACGGTCGTCGCTCGAGTTGTTCTCCCGGAAAATGAGGACGCGGCAAAATATGTGCGTGAAGCCGTACACGCCTTCCCCGAATTGTACTTTGCCCGGTTCGTCATTCTGGGTGAAGGCGACAGCGAAGAAGTCGTTCTGCCGCGGATGCTCGCTGCACGCGGCGTTCTCACGGATGATGCATCGATCTCGGTTGTCCCTTTGGGCGGGCGCCACGTCAACCATTTCTGGCGGTTACTGCACGGGCTGGGCATCCCGCACGCGACTTTGCTTGATCTCGACCTTGCCCGCTTTCAGGGTGGCTGGGGCAGGATCAAATACGCTGCGAAGCAACTTCTGAAATATAGCGACGTGGAGAATGCGGGCATTGACGAAGATGAAATAGCAGCCATTCCAGCTTGGAATAGCGAACAAGGACTTTTGATCGATGACGATGATTGGTTCGAGTATTTCAACGAGCGCGGCGTCTTCTTTTCGTCGCCGCTTGATCTCGACTTTATGATGATCGAGGCGTTCGCCGAAGTCTATCGAGTTGAAGATGACGAGTGCGAAGAACCAGATGAGACAACGCTCAAGGCTGTCCTCGGCAAAAAACACGATACCGTGGCAGGGCAATATACTGACGACCAGCTTCAGCTGTTCGATGCCTACCACCGTCGCTTCAAGTTAGGCAGCAAGCCAGCTTGGCATATCCGGGCAATGGCAGCGATTGATGATGCAGAAATTGCTGCGGACATGCCCGCGGCCATGACCGCGCTAATCGACTATGTCGAAACCGAACTCGAAGGCTTACCTGAATGATTGCAGTGGAACGATGGTCGCCCGTGGATGGCTTAACGCTTGAGCCGAACGCGTTGGCTGCTGCAACAGAGATTGCGCGCAATTTGGCCCTCACCGCAGGTCCCGGCGCTGGCAAGACTGAAATGTTGGCGCAACGTGCCGACTTCCTGCTTCGCACTGGAACTTGCCGTTACCCTCGCCGGATCCTCGCCATATCGTTCAAGACTGATGCTAGCCACAATCTCAAGGCACGCGTCCGGAAACGCTGTGGACCTGGGCTGGCTGCGCGATTTGATAGCCACACCTTCCATGCCTTCGCTAAACGGATCATTGACCGGTTTCGCCCGGTGCTGAGCGGACGCGATGCGCTAAACCCTGATTATTCGATTGGCACGCGCCGTGTGCAACACCAGTCCATCACGTTCGCCGACATGGTGCCGCTCGCTTGCAAGATCATCGAAGACAGCCTAGCCGCCAGAAATGCGGTGCGACAGACCTATAGCCATGTCTTCCTGGATGAGTTTCAAGACTGCACGGATGAGCAATATCGCCTGATACTCGCTTGTTTCGGCGACACCCCGACAATCCTGACGGCTGTTGGCGATACCAAGCAAAGCATCATGGGCTGGGCCGGAGCGCTCGAGGGTATCTTCCATACCTTTGCCGACGCTTTCCATGCGCTGCCGCGCAATCTCTATCAGAATTTCCGGTCCGCACCCACGCTCCGACGCATGCAAAATGCGATGGTCAAAGTGATGGATCCGCCAGCCGCGCTCGAAGATGCGGATATCGTCGGCGACGAGGGCGAAATCAGTATCCTTCGTTTTGAAGATGATGACGACGAAGCCAGCGGCTTGGCAACGCATATCGGCAGGCTGATCGAAGATGGAAGCGAGCCTTCCCAGATCGCAATTCTTGTCAGCAAACAACAAAACCTCTATTGCCAGCGCCTCGTAGTTGCTTTCGAGGCAGAGGGGATTCCGTTTCGAGAAGAAGACACAAAGCAGGATCTGGCGTCTGAGCCGGCTGCCTGTCTGCTGATCGACTTTCTTTTGATCGCGAGCGACGCGCGGCAACCTGCCGCTTATCGTCGATTGCTTGATCTAGTTGTGTTCAACCATGGCTATGATGAGGAACGCGAATATCAGTTGCGGTCACGCTGGGATCGCTTTGTCACCGAAACCAAACGGCAGGTCGCTGCAAACGAGATCAATCTTCGGCAGATCAACGATCTGAAAGCTCTTACTGTCGCGCTCGTGGACGTTGTCGGGCGTGACAGTCTCGTCGCTTTATCACCGGACTATCAACACGGCGATCGCCTCAATCAACTCATCAACCAAACCCTCGAGCATGCGCATTTGCTGTTGCAGGGCCATGTGGACACGGCAACTGCTTTAGCTTCATTTTCTGGTGACAACGCGGTTCGCATCATGTCGGTGCATAAAAGCAAGGGACTAGAATTTGATACGGTCGTCATTCTTGGGGTCGAGAAAGAGACTTTCTGGGGCGATCCGTCAGCGGAACGTGCAGCTTACTTTGTTGGGATCTCACGCGCCAAACGACGGCTGCTGCTGACCGCGTGCCGTCAACGCCAACGTCCGAGTGGAGCGAACCGCTGGACTAGCAAGCGTAACGAGTATGATGAATTTCTTGCTTACGTGCCATGACCGCGCGTAGAAATCCGCTGGTCGAGCCCTCCCCGGAGCCTGACCTGATAATATGTTAAACATGCTGTGAACAGGACGCTCCATCTCAGCCATTGATGCTTACCGTCCGATCGATGAGAGGCAGGAGGCATTGCACCGCATCTGACGCCGCGCTGGTTCCGGCACTCTGCGGCAACGCTGCTGATCGAGGAAGGTATCGACATCCGCATGATTCAGGCCTTACTTGGGCATGCAAACCTTAAGACGACTTTGATCTATGTGAGAGTTTTAAACCACGCGCTGAGACGCGCGTTGGAACGCGCCGATGTTCTTGATGCGCTCGGGTAGCAACGACCTGAAGCCCCCAAGATGCGCGTTATTTTATCGTACGGTGCCGCTCCTTTCAGTATTCTTAGTTATTTACTCGGCGCAAAATGTAGCGGAACAATCCTATGCCTGATAAAAAAGTCCAAACCGCTGTTGCTGCAGGTATGGCATGATCTAAACCAAAGAGCTTGATCGGAGCGATCTTCAATTATGTCAGCCACCTCCATCTCTTCTAATTTTTTTCGCCACTTCAACAGCACCTCAAGTGCATTGGAACCTCGACAGTAGATTATTATTTCACCCTGATTTTGCCCCGGTAAAGCAGTTCCATACCTTGTAGAGAGCTGCAAAAAACCATCTCTCAACCAACCATACGTACTATGAATTTTCGCTTCTGCAATCCATTGAAATCTTTCTGGACCCTTGACTAGAATATCGCAGTGCCCTCCAACTTGCGTATCATGCGAGGCCATCACCTGGAACTGAGCTAGCTGTTCCACAATCTGAACGGTAAGCTCGTCCTCTGATTGTTTTTTGTTCAAATGGCGGTTTCGAACCAATGTGTCGTAAGCATACTCAAGCATCCCCTCCAGCGCTTCAGTCCTGACTTCGTGGTTCGGCGCCATTTGATACTTAAACGCATACCCACCAGCCTGCCCTTCTGCAAATTGTGCAAGAAGTCTCAAAGTTCTTAGATCATTGGGGTCAATGAAGTCTTCATCAGTGAAATGCATTTGTCTTTTTCTTTGTTGTACTTGTTTTTAGAGAAAACACTGGAAACACGTCAGTCTCTACGCCTTCAATGACCCGACCCGTCTCTGGATGGACGAGTTCGTTAGAGTCCAGGGCTGATGTGAAATTATCATCCGACAGAAGAAACCTTTTTCCAAACGCGTCGATAAATATTGCCTCTACAGAAAAGATACCGATTGGAGAGGATGAAAGAAAAAGGATTGCTTTCGCGAACTTGTCAGCGTCGTGGCCCTTCCCAGCAAGCATCATGAGGTCCAAGAACATAAAATCGGAAGGCTTATCGTTTGCTTTTGTTGCAACGGCGTCAATGATACTCTCGGCGGCTGCGCGAACTTCGTCAGACAGCATATTCAAATACTTGTCGCTTTCCTCTGACTGACCGTAGGCCGAGTCAATTTCGTCTCCAACAGCTATAGTACCAGCGAGTGTGCCCGCCGCTGTACTGAGATCACTGTATTCTCCGACACCTGATGAAAGCCCAATTGTGCCACCTCCATCCAAGATTTTTACAACCACGCCTGCGCCTATGGTACGTCCACCTTCGCGGATTGCAAACCGCAAGCCCTGCTCCATCGCGATCGGTGCGATCAGCTCAACATTAAACTTCAGGTTGTCGCCAGGCATCACCATTTCTGTACCAGAAGGCAGCTCGACTGTGCCTGTTACATCCGTCGTGCGGAAGTAGAACTGCGGTCGATAGTCTGCGAAAAACGGCGTATGACGACCGCCTTCTTCTTTGGTCAGAATGTAAGCCTCTGCCTCGAATTTCGTGTGCGGCATCACCGACCCAGGTTTACAAAGCACTTGGCCTCGCTCCACCGCGTCACGATCAATACCACGCAGCAACGCCCCGATGTTGTCGCCAGCTTCACCGCGGTCCAGCAACTTTCGGAACATCTCGACACCAGTGCAAATCACCCTCTTTGTGTCCTTGATGCCGACGATTTCGATCTCGTCGCCGACACTGATTACACCACGCTCAACACGGCCAGTTACGACAGTACCACGGCCAGAGATCGAGAATACGTCTTCGACCGGCATCAGGAAGGGCTGATCCACCGCTCGCGCAGGCGTTGGGATGTATTCGTCCACGGCCTTCATAAGGTTGCGGATTGATTGCTCGCCGATTTCAGGGCGCGTACCGTTCATCGCGTGCAGCGCCGAGCCTGGAATTATCGGAATATCGTCGCCGGGATAATCGTAGGATGAAAGCAGCTCGCGGATTTCCATTTCCACTAGCTCAAGTGTCCGTCGGCAGAGTTTTTGGGTCCAATGGCGGTTTAAATTAAGAGAGACTTTGGCTCATCTGGTTGTTGATATTATGCAGCGTGCTTGCGGTGTTGCAAGCGTCGCGCCTCGAAGGTCT
>Ga0189291_100274_pt1 | contig 27535 bp, 26 predicted proteins | sample UW1redminimetaG_FD_130331 | JGI IMG/M metagenome (GOLD analysis project Ga0189291, IMG submission 130331) | Marine microbial communities from the Costa Rica Dome - UW179B-red mini metaG | ecosystem: Environmental > Aquatic > Marine > Oceanic > Photic zone | place: Costa Rica: the Eastern Pacific... | reverse complement strand
TGCATCGGATCGACCACCTACAAGGAATACCGCCAGTTCTTCGAAAAGGACCGGGCCCTGGTGCGGCGTTTCCAGAAGATCGATGTCGCCGAGCCGACGATCCCCGATGCGATCGAGATCCTCAAGGGCCTCAAGCCCTATTTCGAGGAGTATCACAAGGTCGGCTACACCGACGCGGCGATCAAGGCCGCCGTCGAGCTGTCCGCGCGCTATATCACCGACCGGAAATTGCCCGACAAGGCGATTGACGTGATCGATGAATCCGGTGCTGCGCAGATGCTGCTGCCGGAAAAGAAGCGCAAGAAAATCCTCACCGATGCCGAGATTGAAACCACCATCGCCACCATGGCGCGGATTCCGGCGAAGACGGTGTCGAAGGACGACGAGACGGTTCTTGCCAATCTCGACAAGGAGTTGCGCTCCGTTGTTTATGGCCAGGACACGGCCATCGATGCGCTGACCGCGGCGATCCGCCTGGCCCGCGCGGGCTTGCGCGAACCCGACAAGCCGATCGGCTCCTACCTGTTCTCAGGCCCCACTGGTGTCGGCAAGACCGAGGTTGCCAAGCAGCTTGCTGCGTCGCTCGGCGTCGAGCTGCTGCGCTTTGACATGTCCGAGTATATGGAGCGTCACACCGTCAGCCGCCTGATCGGCGCACCTCCGGGCTATGTCGGTTTCGACCAGGGCGGTCTGCTGACCGACGGCGTCGACCAGCATCCTTATTGCGTGCTTTTGCTCGACGAGATCGAAAAGGCCCACCCGGATCTGTTCAACATCCTGTTGCAGGTGATGGATCACGGCTCGCTCACCGATCACAACGGCAAGAAGATCGATTTCCGCAATGTCATCCTGATCATGACCACCAACGCAGGCGCCTCCGACATGGCCAAGTCGGCCATCGGCTTCGGTTCGTCCAAGCGCGAAGGCGACGACATGGAGGCGATCAACCGGCTGTTCACACCGGAATTCCGCAACCGTCTCGATGCCATCATCCCGTTTGGCTCGTTGCCGGTCAGCGTCATTCACATGGTCGTGCAGAAATTCGTCATGCAGCTTGAGGCCCAGCTGGCCGAGCGTAACGTCACCTTCGATCTCGGAGAGGACGCGGTCGCCTGGCTCGCCGACAAGGGCTATGATGAACGTATGGGCGCGCGGCCTCTGGGCCGGGTGATCCAGGAAAACATCAAGAAGGAACTGGCCAACGAACTGCTGTTCGGCAAGCTCAAGCACGGCGGCACGGTCAAGGTTTCCGCCGGCACCAAGGCCGATGGAACCAGGGGGCTGATCCTAGAGGCAATCCCGGCGGAAGTTCCGGTCAAGCCGAAGAAGGAAGCGGTTCCGGCCAAGAAGCGGGCCCGTGCTCCGGCCAAGGCCAAGACCACGACGGCAAAGACCACCCGCAAGCCGTCATCCGGCAAGGGTCCGGCGAAGGCGAAGAAGCCCGAACCGGATGCGCCTGATCAGGCCGAGGCAAAGGCGGCGGTGGCTGAAAAGCCAGCGCCGAAGAAGCCCTCAAGCGCGGTTCCCAAGGTACCGCGCAAGAAGTAGGCGGTATCCAAGGCGAATAGATTGAAACACCCCGGTTGATCCGGGGTGTTTCTGTTTCAGCGGTCTGCCAGCCCGCGAGACCGACCTTTGCGTAGGGGGCTTAAAAACAGGTTGCAGCGCCGAGCGATTTGTCTGACAGAGGGATATGAGTATTTCCTCCGGCCAGCACGGTGCCCATTGGTTTTTGAAGGGCGCGCGCGGCATTGCTTCGCTTCCCGCCATCATCCTGATGAGCGCCTTTGTCGGCTTCTGCGGCTTTGCCGTCGAGGCGGGCATTCCGCTGGGTGAGACGGTGTTCATGACCGGCATGATCTGGGCGCTGCCGGCCAAGGTGCTGCTGGTCGGCTCCATACTCGCCGGCGTGTCGCTGCCTGCCGCCTTCATCACCGTGGCACTCTCCTCCATTCGTCTGATGCCGATGGTCGCCGCGCTGATCCCTGAAATCCGCACCGAAAAGACCCCGACCTGGTTGTTGTTGCTGCTCTCGCATTTCATTGCGATCACCGCTTACGTCTTCACCATGGAGCGGATCCGCGATGTGCCGCGCGAGCACCGTGTGGCGTTTTTCGCGGGGTTCGGCGTCACCGTCACCTCCGCAAACATCGTCCTGGTCTCGGTGATCTACTCGACCGTCGCCAACCTGCCGGCGATGGTCGCCGGCGCCCTGTTCTTTCTCACGCCGGTCTATTTCCTGACCTCGATCTGGGCATCGACCCGCGACCGGGCAGGGCATATCGCCATGGTGATAGGCCTCGCGCTGGGGCCGCTGTTTCATCAATGGGCGCCGGAACTGGATATTCTCTATGCCGGCGTCATCGGCGGGACGATGGCGTTTGCCGTTGACCGTCTGTGGAAACGCGGAGCCCGGCCATGATCGGCTACGAGACATTTGACGCCTGGTGGTGGCCCTACGTCTTCATCGCCATTGCCGGCTGGCTCGCCACCGATATCTGGCGCTGGCTCGGCGTGCTTGTCGGCAACCGGCTCAGCCAGGATTCCGCCGCGCTCACCTGGGTCCGCGCGGTTGCCACCGCACTGCTTGCCGCGGTGATCGCCAAGCTCATTCTCTATCCGTCCGGAGAATTGAAGAATGTCCCGGTGGCGCTGCGTCTGATCGCGGTGACGGCCGGATTTGCGGCCTTCATGATCGGCGGCAAACGGATCTGGATCGGCATCGTCGTGGCGCTGGGGTTGTTGATCGGCGGTCAGGTGCTGATCGATCCGGCGTTGTTCGCCGGATAGTCTGGCATCGGCGCATTACTTCTCGAAGCGCTGTACCACCCAGGAATAGCTGTCGGTGACAACGTGAACCGGTTCGCTGACCAGCGCCTTCAGGCTCGCGGTTTCGGGAAGCGCTTGCCTGACCAGGTTGAGCACGCGGGTGGTCATTCCCGGCTCGGGTTCCGCCACCGGATCAGCCAACGGTGTGGCCTCGGTCACTGAGGCGCTGTCCGGAGCGGCCACCGGAATGTCGGCTTTCGGCACCGGGATGCCTTCCGGCAGCACGCTTGCCAGTTCCAGTGCCGTTGAGGCCGGTGCAACTGGCGCGGACGGTTCACCGGCCACCTCGGCCAGGCCGCCGTCTCCCGGGGTCTGGCAGACAGCCACCACCACCGGGTAGTCGAGATTGGAGTAGGTCTTCAGCCTGTCCTCAGACCCCGCGTCACAGGCCTGGACGGTGGCCCACTGCCTGTCCACCGTTTCGACGAAGTGGCACTGCGTGGCGGTGTCGTCGCAACCGAGAATCGTCATGATGATGAGGGCGGCCTGCATGAATACCTCAAGAATCTGAATATCGGTTGCTCATGCCCCGGCAATGCCGCAAAAACAAGGCAGATGCGTCGTGCTGCCGTCCTGTTGGCGCAATGGGCCGTCAGTTATGGACACGAAGCTATTAGCAATGTTGAATGAACGCTTCCAACGCCTTCATTTGGCAGCCCAATCAGGAGATACCATCCAGTGACCGAATTGACCCAGGACGGACGCCAGGCTTTGGCCGGGATTGCGGAGCGCCACGGCGTCAGCCCGGAAGCTGTCGAACACGTGCTGTTTGCCCTGATGGCCGGGCAGGGAACCCAGGCCCAGTTCAACCATCCTGATCTTGGCGGCATGGGGCAGTGGTCGCAGGGCGGCATGACCATGGTCGGCGACATGTTCAACAATGCGCTCAAGGCCAGGGTCGACGCGATCTGTTCCGATGTGGCGCAACTCATGCGCCAGTCGGAACTGTTGCACCGGCCGTCGGCGAATTCCTCGCAATCACAATCACAATCGCAGGGAGCCCAATCCCAGGGAGCCCGATCCCAGGGAGATAACGTCAGCCTTTTTGTTGCCGGTGGATCGTCTGGCAACTGGTGGCCTGGCGACCTGGGTCATGCGGCATCAACCGGTGCACAGAACCAGATGCGCTATGCATGGTTTCCTGACACCGCCCGGCTGGCCATCGACACCGGAAATGGAGCGGTTCGGGTCTATGACACGGCCGATCATCGCATTGGTGGGTTCTCCCAGCAGCAATCGGGCGACCAGTCTCTGAGCTTCACGTCGCAGCACGGCCTGGTAAAATTGTCGGAGTTGCGAGAGGTAAAGGTGGATGAACCGGCCGACACCCGGCCTGAGGCCGCCAGTCAGAATAATGCGCCGGCATTGTCGGAAGCTCTATTGAAGGCAGCTGTCGATACACGGACTGCGGACGCACCCCCAACTCCAGCCAAACCCGCGCCTGCCCAACCGGAAATCATGCAGCCAGAGGTTCAGCAAGCCGCCAAGCCAGTCGTTGCGGAAACGGCGGAAGAAACAGATATTTTCGCCAAGATCGAACGTCTGGCGGCGCTGCACGCCAAGGGCATCCTCACCGACGCGGAATATCAGGCCAAAAAGGCCGAAATGCTCGCACGGATCTGACCCGTATCGAAGAAATGCCGCGCTCAGATGGCTTTGCCTGAGTGCGGCATTACACCATCAGCGACGCTCAGAGCGCCGCGCGGATTTTGTCGGCGTTGGTTTTGAGCACGCCTGCATCTTCCATGGTCCCGGTATGCGGCTTCAGCGAGACGCCGTCAAAGCGCGGAATCACATGCACATGCAGGTGAAACACCACCTGGCCACCCGCGGGTTCGTTGAACTGCTGGATGGTGACGCCATCGGCGGAAAATGCCTTGATCACGGCGCGTGCCATCTTTTGCGTGGTTTCCATCACCCGCGCCAGGCTGTCCGGCTCGACATCGAGGATGTTGCGGGCGGGGGGCTTGGGAATGACCAGGCAATGCCCCGCGCCGCGCGGCATGATGTCCATGATCGCCAGCGTGTGTTCGTCCTCGTAAAGACGTTCGCAGGGCAGCTCGCCGCGCAGGATCCTCGCAAACACATTGCTGTCGTCGTAATGGGGCGCGGTCATGGGCGGGTCTCCGTTGGATCGTGTCAGCGAGTTTGTATCGGCTCGGCCGCAAGGGTCAAGCGTCCCGCGCCGTCAATCGCTGCTGGCACCGGGCTCGCCGCCGCCCTTGCGGAACGGCCCGTGGTTGCTCAGCACCTGACCGACATGCTCGACGTCGCGCCGTTCCCGCTCGAGATAATCGGCGATTGCGCGCCTCAGCCCGGGATGATCGATGTAATGCGCCGAATGGGTGGTGGCGGGCAGGTAGCCGCGCGCCAGCTTGTGCTCGCCCTGCGCCCCGGCCTCGACACGGGCAAGGCCCTTCGCAATGGCGAAATCGATCGCCTGGTGATAGCAGACCTCGAAATGCAGGAACGGGTGATCCTCGACGCAGCCCCAGTGCCGGCCATACAGGCAGTCGCCGCCGATGAAGTTGATCGCGCCGGCTATGAACCGGCCTTCACGCCGCGCCATCACCAGAAGCACGTCCTCGGCCATGCGCTCGCCGATCATCGAGAAGAAGGTGCGGTTGAGGTAAGGCCGCCCCCATTTGCGCCCGCCGGTGTCGATGTAGAACGCATAGAAAGTGTCCCAGACCTCTTCGGTCAGATCCTTGCCGGTCAGCCATTCGATGGTGATGCCGTTTTCGAGTGCGGCCTTGCGCTCTTTCCTCAATTGCTTGCGCTTGCGCGAGGCCAGCGTTTCGAGAAAGCCCTCATAGCTGCCGTAACCGGTATTCCGGAAATGGAACTGCTGGTCGGTGCGGTGCAGGTAGCCCTCGGCCTCGAAAGCTGGAATTTCTGCCTCGGGCACGAAGGTGGCATGCACCGAGGAAAGCCCCAGCTGTGTGCACAGCGACCGTCCGCCCGCGGCCAGCGCCCGCCTGCGGCTGTCCTCTCCCGGACCGGGCCTGACCATCAATCGGGGGCCTGTCGCCGGTGTGAACGGGGCAGAACATTGCAGCTTCGGATAATACCGTCCGCCAGCGCGTTCGAACGCATCCGCCCAGGCGTGATCGAAGACATACTCGCCCATCGAGTGGCTCTTGATATAGGCCGGCATTGAGCCTTCCAGCGATCCGTCCGGAGCCCGCAAGACGATGTGCCGCGGCAGCCACCCGGTTTCCGCCGAAACCGAGCCGGAATCTTCCAGAGATGACAAGAAAGCGTGGCTGACGAAAGGGTTGTAGACGGTTTCGGAACCAGATGGCGCGCTCTCTGTGCCAGTCTGTCCACGCCGCGCGGCGCCACCGAGACCGCTCCACTCCTCGGCCGTGACGGCCTGCATGCCCTCGATCGTCGACAGTGTGAAATCTGAACTCTCGGTGGTCATGAAACTCCGTCCGGCGCGGACTTGCGCCCGGTGCCACTCTGCCCTTCAACCTGTTGTCCATAACTTATGAACATCGCGCCGGTTTCCAAGGTCAGACGTCTTCCGTGCTGTCCGGATCGAAACTTTCGAAGGTCATCTGGTCGGCATGGGCCTTTGTCTGCGCGCGGGCCTGGGCATCGCGCACCGTCCAGGTGATGATCGGAACGCCCTGTGCCCGCTGCGCCTCGATAAAGGCGTTGGGCAGATGGTGCACGCAATAGGATATGAAGGTCAGACCCAGCTGCATGGCTTCTTCGTGAACGAAGAACCGCTCCGGCTTGACCCCTTCGGCGGTCAGGCCGAGCGGACAGGTGGCGCCGCTGGCCTTGAGATCGCGCAGCAGCCAGTGGTCGAAACTCATCAGCGCCACCGGCCCGCCATAGTCTTCCAGGCATTCGACCACGGCGTCAGCAAACCCGTCATCGTCGCCGGCACGGCCCTTCAGTTCGATGATCAGCGGAACCTTGCCTGCGGTCTGCCTGAGCAGCTGCGGCAGTGACGGGATCCTGTCCGCGGTGCCGCCGACCGTCAGCTGCCCCAGCTCCTGCGAGGTGCGCGCCCGCACATCGCCGCGAAGCCCGCACAGCCGCTCCAGATCGTCATCGTGAAATACAACCGGCACGCCGTCGGCTGCGATGTGAATATCGCACTCGATGGCGTAGCCGGCATCGATCGCGCGCTGGAACGCGCTTGGCGTGTTTTCCCAGACGCTCTGGTTCATGTCGTGATAGCCGCGATGGGCTATGGGACGGGCTGTCAGCCAGCCAAGATCGGGGTTGGTCTGGGCCATGCCGGAATTACCGGATCTCGATCACGGCGTCGATTTCGACCGCCGCATTGAGTGGCAGGCACGCCATGCCGACCGCCGCCCGGGCATGTTTGCCGCGTTCGCCAAGCAGCTCGGCGATCAGGTTGGAGGCGCCGTTGATGACCAGGTGCTGATCGGTGAAGGCTGGATCGGAGGCGACAAATCCGTTGAGCTTGACCACCCGGACGATCCGCTCGAGATCTCCGCCCAATGCGGCCTTTGTTTGCGCCAGAATGTTGATTGCGCAGAGTTCCGCGGCTTTCTGCCCGGAGGCGACATCGACATCGCGGCCGAGCAGGCCCTTGACCGCCAGCGCGCCGTTTTCGATCGGCAACTGGCCGGAAACGAACAGCTGCGAGCCGGAAATGACATAGGACACGTAATTGGCGGCCGGTGCTGCCGCTTCGGGAAGCACGATGTTGCGGGCGGTCAGGCGGGACTCGATGGTGTCGGTCATGAAAGGCTCCAAATTCGGCTCTGTTAGGGTTGCTCAAGCGTTTTCGCGGTTCCTGCAAGTTCCGCCTCGCTTTTGCCGTCTCTGGTCATATAACATCGGTTTTGGATTCGACAGGAGAAAACCTGATGCGCATGCTTGCAATTGTGTCTCTCGCCCTGGTGGCGGCCACTTCGGCACAAGCCGGGCCTGCCGCGGGAGCCGGCGGGCTGGCCGCGCACCGCGCGGTTTACGACCTGTCGCTCAAGGATGCGTCCGAACGATCCGGCATTTCCGGCATGGTCGGCCGCATGGTCTACGAGTTCAACGGCTCGGCCTGCGAGGGCTACACGGTCAGTTTCCGGTTTGTCACCGAGATCGCCACCGGCGAGGACTCCCGGATCACCGACCAGCAGACCACCACCTTCGAGGACATTCGCAACCGCACATTCAGCTTCGTCACCAGGTCCTATGTCGACCAAAAGCTCGACCATGAAGTGCGCGGCTCGGCCGAGGTCAGCGGCGAGGGCCTGGCGGTTGATCTCGAACAGCCGGAAAAGCTGGCGCTCGACATCGCCCCTGCGCGGTTTCCCACCGAGCACATGATTGAAATGATCAGGAAGGCCCGCGACGGCGAACAGCTTTACGAATCGCGGATCTATGACGGGTCTGACGAAGGCGACAAGGCGATGATCACGACGACGGTGCTGGGCAAGAAACAGCCCGTCGCGGTCAGTGATACGGAGGCCAAGAAGGCAGGCGAACTCGCCGATGATGCCTACTGGCCGGTGTCGATGTCCTATTTCGAGGAGACCGCCGAAGGTGACAGCCTCCCGGTCTATTCCATCGCCTTCAAGCTTTACGAGAATGGCGTCACCCGCGATCTGACCATGGATTACGGTGACTTCGTGCTCGAAGGCCAGCTGGCCCAGCTCGACATGTTCGAATCGGTGCCCTGCAAGGAATAGCGGCCTTTCCGCCTGATCTGCAGAGAGGCCGGCGACAAGACCCGTACATTGAGACCGACGGCTTCGCTGCCCACGCATGTTCCACTTCGGTCGAGCCATTGACGTGCGAGGATGGACTGTGACGGCGCGCTGTGGCATGAGGCCCGCTCTTTGGCGGCAGACTGACGGCAGCGCTGCGCTTTCAACTCAACTGCAAGACATGATGGAGCATCGGCTATGGCCAATGCGCTGGGGCTCGATTTCGGCACGACAAACACGGTTCTGGCCCAACAGAGCCACGGGGCGGAGACGGAATCGGTCACCTTCAATTCTCCCGCCGGAACCAGCAACTCCATGCGCACGGCGCTGTCCTTCATCAAGGATACGCATCTGGGCGCCAGCGCCCTGCAGGTCGAGGCAGGCCAGGCCGCCATCCGTGCCTTCATCGACAATCCCGGCGAGTGCCGGTTCCTGCAGTCGATCAAGACCTTCGCCGCCTCGCCGCTGTTTCAGGGCACGATGATACATGCCCGCCGGTTCCAGTTCGAAGACCTGATGGAAGTCTTTCTCAAGCGGCTCGAAAGCTACGCGGGCGACAATTGGCCGTCACCGGTCAAACGCATCGTCACTGGGCGTCCGGTGCATTTTGCCGGCTCGAACCCGGATCCCGAGCTTGCCATCCGGCGTTACAATGAGGCGCTCACCCGGCTTGGCTTTCCGGAACTGCATTATGTCTATGAGCCGGTCGCCGCGGCGTTCTATTTTGCCCGGAACCTGAGCCATGACGCCACCGTTCTGGTCGCAGATTTCGGTGGCGGCACCAGCGATTTCTCCCTGATCCGTTTCGAGACCGAAGCCGGGCGCATCCGCGCCATTCCCGTCGGGCAGTCCGGTGTCGGGATTGCCGGCGACCAGTTCGACGCCCGCATGATCGACCATCTGGTGGCGCCCGAAATCGGCAAGGGCAGCCAGTTCAAGAGCTTCGGCAAGCGGCTTGATGTGCCGGGAAGCTATTACCGGAACTTCTCGCGCTGGAACCAGCTCTCGATCTTCAAGACGACAAAGGAATTTGCCGACCTGAAGGCGCTGGTGCGCCAGGCCGTGGAGCCTGACAAGCTCGAACTGTTCATCGACCTGATCGAGCATGATGAGGGCTACCAGCTCAACCAGGCGATTTCGGCAACCAAGATGGCGCTGTCTACGGATGAAGAAGCCGGGTTCCATTTTGCCCCGCTGGGAAAGGCCGGGGAGAAATCGGTCAAGCGGCATGAGTTCGAGGCCTGGATCGCCGACGATCTGGCGAGCATCACCGCCGCACTCGATGACGTCCTCGACAAGACCAACACTCCGGCGGCAAAGGTCGACAAGGTGTTCCTCACCGGCGGCACCTCGTTTGTGCCCGCGGTCCGCCGCATCTTCACCGAGTGTTTTGCCGCCGACACCATCGAGACCGGCGGCGAACTGATCTCGATCGCCCACGGCCTGGCGCTGATCGGCGAGCGCGACGACATCGCCCACTGGACGGTGGATGCCGCCGCATGACGGTCCCGGGCCGGAGGGCATTGGTCGGGCTCATCGTCTCGGCATGAAAAAAAAAGGGCGCCCCATGGGAGCGCCCTTCGTGTTGGTAAAGCTGTTTCGGGTTACTTCTTGGTGACGAAGAAGTAGACCACGCCGCCGAGCACTGCTCCGATAACCCAGGAGAAGCCTGACAGGAACGCCAGCGCCGGTGCCCACACGGTTGCCACCGAGAAAACCGAGGTCAGACCGAAGGCGATCAGCGCCCGCCTGTTCCAGCCATTGTCGTAGAAATACTGACCGCTCGGGTCAGCCGAAAACAGGTTCTGGATGTCGAGCTTGCCATTCTTGATCATGTAGTAGTCGACAATCATGATGCCGTAGATCGGCGCCAGGATCGCGCCCAGCGTGTTGACGAAGTTGAAGATCCCGATCTGGCTGATCACCGAGACCCACAGTCCGCCGATCACCAGTGCAAAACCCGATGTAATCAGCCCGCCGATGCGGAAATTGATCTTGGCTGGATACAGGTTGGCAAGGTCATAGGCCGGCGGAATGAAGTTCGCCACCAGGTTGATGCCGACGGTCGCCGCGAAGAACATGATCGCCGCAAGCAGGGTCAGCGGCAGCGAATCCACCCGCGCGATGATGTCGGTCGGATTGGTCAGGGCCTCGCCCCAGATCGCCACGGTACCTGCCGTCACGATCAGCGCGATGGCCGAGAAGAAGGCGATGTTCAGCGGCAGGCCGGTGAAGTTGCCCTTCTTCATTTCGCCCTGGCTTTTGACGAAGCGGGAAAAGTCGCCGTAATTGATCACGACGGCAGCAAAATAGGCGATCATCGTGCCGACAATGGCGAGAAACGCCGTCAGCGAGCTTCCCTCATAGCTTCCCGTACCCTGGAAGATCGTCCCGAGCTCCGAGAACAGGCCGCTTCCGGCTTTCCACCAGATGATGCCTGCGAGGATGATCATCACCGCGTAGACAAACGGCCCGGCGAAATTGAGAAACTTGGTGATCCATTCGATGCCGTTCCAGAACAGCCAGATCTGGAAGGCCCAGACCATCAGGAACGCGACCCAGTCGAGACCGCCCATGCCGAGGAAGACGGCATCCCCGGATGCGCCGAAAATCGCCTTGAGCAGCAGGGCGACCGCGGTCGACGCGAAATAGGTCTGCGCTCCGTACCAGAAAATAGCCACGATGGCGCGCAGCACGGCTGGCAGGTTGGCGCCGCGGATGCCCATGCTCGAGCGCGCCATCACCGGGAATGGAATGCCGTATTTGACGCTCGGTTCACCCATCAGGTTGACCAGCCACATGACGAATACGCCCGCCACCATGATTGCCGCGAACACCGTCCAGCCGCTCAGCCCGTAGGTGAGAAACAGCGATGCCGCCAGCGTGTAGCCGAACAGGCTCTGGACGTCGTTGGCCCAGACGTTGAAGATTTCGAACCAGCCCCAGGTCCGGTCTTTCGTCTGGATTGGCTTCAAATCCTCGTTGTAGAGGCTTGGGTCGTGGTCCTTGACCACCAGATCTTCACTCATTGCAGTCCCCCTTCTTGAATATGGTTCAGCCGGTTTCGCCCGAATTAAAAATTTGCAATACTTCATAGACGTGCATTATGCCGTGCAAAATAACGTCCGTAATGCCGTGCAAAATGTCAACAGGAATTAATCCCGGACCAACCCAATGAGGAAAAGGTGTGAAAATCGGATACGCTCGAGTCTCGACCAAATGGTATCAAAGCGAAGTCAAGCTGGCGCAATTGGAAGGGCAGGGCTGTGACAAGGTCTGGAGCGAAACCGCTTTATCCCACGACCGTCCGGACGACGGGTTCGAGAAGTTTCTCGCGCAGGTTTCGCCCGGCGACACCGTCGTCACCACCCGTCTGACCTCGCTTGCAGATTCCTCCGCCGATCTGCTGCGGCTGCTCGAGAAGATCCAGACGAAGGGCGCCTTTTTTCGCTCGCTGGCCGAGCCCTGGGCCGATACCAAGGCCGACGGCGGCCAGCGTGTCATCGAGACCATCCGCGGCCTGATCGAATTCGAGATCTCGGTCGCCGACGTTAACAGCCGGGTCGAGCAGGACCGGCCAAAAACCTTCGGCGTCTCGGCCGGCCGGCCGCAGAAACTCTCGAGCCAGCAGAAGCAAAAGGCATTGTCGCTGCTCAAGGTCGGAAAATCCGCCGCCGCCATCGGCCGCATGCTCGGCGTCAGCCGCTCCACCATCTCGCGGCTGAAAAGCGGCAAGGCCGCGCCCGGGGATGGATCCCCGGATTGAATGGTTCGGAAAAAGGCAGCCGCGTGGCTACTTGCGTGCCGGAGCGTAGCTGTTGATCAGCCCGGCGACAAACCGGCCCATGTCATCGGACATGACGTCATTGTGCTCGAACACGAACCCCGTCGCATCGACGATCATCGGCTTGCCGGAAACGGCGTCGAGGTGATCGAGCGCATAGGACACTGCCCGGTGCGGCCCCAGTGTCTCGTCGCGGCCGGTATAGTCCATCCATTCACGGTTCTGATCTTTACGGGCTGTCGCAAGTCCGGTCCTGCCGCCGACATACCGCGACCAGATGGCAAACGGATTGGCAGTGTCGCGCCGCGACGAGGTGGCGACCAGCACCGTCTCGAGTCCGTCGGGGTGTGCGAACGGATGCCCCTCGACGCCCCTGCCGGGGATGAACCGGTAGACGCTGTGCGCGGGTTGCAACGCAATGGTCAGCTCTGGTCCGGATCCGACCGGTCCGCCGCGCAGCAGGTTGCGGCTGTAAACAGATCGGTTGATCACCCGCGTTCCGAAACTGTGACCCAGGGCGACAAACGGCAGCTTTTTTGGATTGGCAAGCGGAACCAGGCGGTTGGCGATCATGTTGCCAACCAGGTAGCCGACTTCGTCGGCATCGTCGGCCTTGTTGAGGACGCTGCCGATGTGGCCGATCTTGTCGATCAGGTCGATCGGATTGGATGAGAACCACGCCGACGGCCAGGTCACGCCGATGATGTAGGGCTTGAAGGGCCGGTTGGTGGTCTTCGAAGCTGTTGCGATTGCTTCGCTGATGGCATTGTAGCGGCAGATCGAGACCTGCTGGTCATTGTGCCAGCCCATCGCCATGTACATCACATGGGTGTAGCGCCCGGATGTGAGAGCTGGTTTGACGCGGCTCTCGAAAATCCCTTCAAGCGCCTCGATTCCGGCTGAGAATGTGGGTTTGCTGGTTCGCTTCCGCCCGGCGCACATGCGGCTTTCACCGTAAATGCTGTGCCAGGCGCACGCGTTGCGGCCCTGGTAGTCGTAGATATGGGAAACATAAAGCGGTTTGGGGTGGCTGAATGTCGACTGGAAGAACCGGTCCCTTGTGCTGGTCCCGTCTGCTCCGGCAGGGTCGGTTTCAGCAAAGCTTCTCAGATAGCGCGAATGAAACCCCTTCTTCGCCTCGATGTGTTTCCGGTAATCCTTTTCCATGGCGACGATGATGCCGTCCTCGATGGTGTCGGCGATCATGCCCTTGGCCAGCCGGTTGTAGGCAGGGCTGGGAAAGCGCTTCAATCCCAGCTCCCGCATCAGCAGCTGATTGTCTTGAACCGACGGAGAATTTGAATCGCACAGATCATGATGCGCCTGATCGCCATTCTGGGGCGGCTGGATGCCGCTCTTGAACTCGGTCAGCTTGTCCGTGGCCCCGGCTGCCGGGCCAAAAGCCATGAAACCGGCCAGGGCGAAGACTGCCAGCCTGTAGATCCTCATCGTTGCCTCCGTGCTACTCGTCTGGTTTTGTTCAGCTTTGTCGAAGTTTGCTGACAACCTAGCCGTGTCCAATTGCCCGGTCAAACGCCTTGGGCCATGCCTGAAATCGAACCTGGGGGCGGACGGATGGCCGGATCCAATTTCGCTTCCTGGTGCTTTAACCCTTGCAAAACCGTCCCGTTGGCTGTAACCGGGCCGCATTCCACACGTGGGGCATGGGTTGGTCCGGGAGAAATCCGGATCGGTCCGCCGGTGGCGCTTAGCGCTCACGCCCTGCGGAGGTTCAACCGGAAACAGGAGTACAAGGCATGGCAATGCCCGAATTTTCCATGCGCCAGCTGCTTGAAGCAGGCGTCCACTTCGGCCACCAGACTCACCGCTGGAACCCGAAAATGAAGCCGTACATCTTCGGCGCTCGCAACAATCTTCACATTCTCGATCTCGGCCAGACCGTGCCGATGATGAACCAGGCTCTCAAGCTTGTGTCCGACACCGTGTCCAAGGGCGGCCGCGTGCTGTTCGTCGGCACCAAGCGTCAGGCGTCCGAGATTGTTGCCGATGCTGCCGCCCGTTCGGCTCAGTATTACGTCAACGCCCGTTGGCTCGGCGGCATGCTGACCAACTGGAAGACCATCTCGCACTCGATCCAGCGTCTGCGCAAGCTCGACGAGATCCTTTCGGCCGAAGCTTCGGGCTTCACCAAGAAGGAACGCCTCAACCTCGAGCGCGAGCGTGAAAAGCTCAACCGTGCGCTCGGCGGTATCCGCGATATGGGCGGCACCCCCGACCTGATGTTCGTCATCGACACCAACAAGGAAGGCATTGCCATCCAGGAAGCCAAGCGTCTTGGCATTCCGGTCGTTGCGATCATCGATTCCAACTGCGATCCCGACGTTGTCGATTACCCGATCCCGGGCAATGACGACGCTTCGCGCGCCATCTCGCTCTACTGCGATCTGATCAGCCGCGCCTGCATCGACGGCATCGCCCGTCAGCAGGGTGCATCGGGTGTTGATCTGGGCGCCATGGATGCGCCTGCCGAGCCGGCTCTTGAAGCCGCTCCTGCAGAAGAAGCGCCTGCACAGGCGTAATTCCGGGTTTCGGACAAAACCGGCCCGGCCAAGCCATTGCGCTTTGCCGGGCTGTCACATTTCAATGGCATGGTTGATATGCCGACGAGCGATTCCGTGTTCAATGTGGCCGTTGTGGCCGGACCGGACGCCCCAAGAATAAAGAGGCTGTTATGAGCATTACCGCTGCAATGGTGAAAGAGCTGCGCGACAAGACTGGCGCCGGCATGATGGACTGCAAGAAGGCTCTCGGCGAAACCGAAGGCAACATGGAGGCCGCAATCGACTGGCTCCGCGCCAAGGGCATTGCCAAGGCCGACAAGAAGTCGGGCCGCACCGCCGCAGAAGGCCTGGTCGCCGTCGCCGCGGAAGGCAATTCGGCCGTCGTGGTCGAAGTCAACTCCGAGACCGACTTCGTTGCCCGCAACGACGGTTTCCAGGAGCTCGCCCGCTCGATCGCCAATGTCGCGCTGGGCACCGATGGCTCGGCTGAAACTGTCAGTGCCGCAACCGTGCCGTCCACCGGCAAGTCGGTCACCGACACGGTCAAGGATGCGATCGCTCATATCGGCGAGAACATGAACTTCCGCCGTTCGGCCAAGCTGTCCGTCGACACCGGTGTCGTCTCGACCTACGTGCACAATTCGGTCGCCGACGGCCTTGGCAAGCTCGGTGTGCTTGTCGCCGTCAAGTCGACCGGCAACCCGGAAGCCCTGGCCGCCATCGGCCGTCAGGTCGCCATGCACATCGCCGCCACCAACCCGCTGGCGCTGACTTCGGACGATGTCGACGCGTCGGTCGCCGAGCGCGAACGCAACGTGTTCATCGAGCAGGCCCGCGAATCCGGCAAGCCGGAAGCCATCATCGAAAAGATGGTCGAAGGCCGTATGCGCAAGTTCTACGAGGAAGTTGCCCTTCTCTCGCAGGCTTTCGTCATGAACCCGGATCAGACCGTTGGTGAAGCCGTCAAGGCTGCCGCTGCTGAAGCCGGCGCACCGGTCGAAGTCACCGGCTTCGTCCGCTTCCAGCTCGGCGAAGGCGTCGAGAAGGAAGAGAGCGACTTCGCTGCCGAAGTCGCCGCCGCCGTAAAAGGCTGATGCAGTCACCGTAAAGGTGTATTGCTGAAAAAACCGGAAGGGCATCGCGTGACAACGCGGTGCCCTTCGTGTATCCGGGCCTGACACAGAAATCCGGACAAATCGATGACTTCCAAACCCCTCTACAAACGCGTTCTACTCAAAGCCTCGGGGGAAGCCCTGATGGGCAGCCAGGGATTTGGCATTGATGTAGCCGTGGCCGACCGCATCGCCGCCGACATCGCCGAAGTCCGTGCGCTCGGCGTTGAAGTCGGTGTCGTCGTCGGTGGCGGCAACATTTTCCGCGGCGTTGCTGTGGCCTCGAAAGGCGGCGATCGCGTTACCGGCGACCACATGGGCATGCTGGCCACCGTCATCAATGCGCTGGCGCTCGCCACCTCGTTGCGCAAGCTCGGCATCGACACCGAAGTGCTTTCCGCGATCTCCATGCCGGAAATCTGCCAGAGCTTTTCCCAGCGCGCAGCCTTGCATCACATTGCCAAGGGCAGGGTGGTGATTTTTGCCGGCGGCACCGGCAACCCGTTCTTCACCACAGATTCGGCGGCCGCCCTGCGAGCCGCCGAAATGGGCGCCGAAGCCATCCTCAAGGGAACCCAGGTCGACGGCATCTACTCGGCCGATCCGAAAAAATTCCCCGACGCCACCCGGTTCGACACCATCACCCATGACGAAGTGCTCAACAAGGGCCTGGCGGTGATGGATATTGCAGCCGTTGCGCTGGCGCGCGAAAACTCGATTCCGATTGTCGTCTTTTCGATTCATGAAAAGGGCGCATTCGCAAAGATTATGGTCGGCGAAGGCCGGGCCACCATTGTTCGCGATCATTAAGCGCGGTTTGTGCACCCCGCGCACCGCGATGAAGACTGGTTTATTTGCAGGAAGGACTGGTGATGAGTGAAGCCGCTGACATGAAAGAACTCAAACGCCGCATGGAAGGCGCGATCACCGCCTTCAAGGGCGATATCGCATCTTTGCGCACCGGTCGTGCGTCAGCCAATGTTCTCGATCCGGTAATGGTCGAGGCCTACGGCTCCCGCGTGCCGCTCAACCAGGTTGCCAACGTCACCGTGCCCGAGTCGCGCATGCTCGGCGTCTCGGTCTGGGACAAGCAGATGGTCGGCGCAGTCGATCGCGGCATTCGCGAAGCCAATCTGGGTCTCAACCCGATTATCGACGGAACCAATCTTCGCATTCCGCTGCCCGAGCTCAACGAGGAGCGCCGCAAGCAGCTCGTCAAGGTGTCCCACACCTATGCCGAAAACGCCCGCGTCGCCATCCGCAATGTCCGCCGGGACGGCATGGACACGCTGAAGAAGGCCGAGAAGGATGGCGACATCTCTCAGGATGACAGCCGCCGCGAATCCGACCAGGTTCAGAAGATGACCGACGAGAAGATTGCCGAGATCGACCTCTTGCTCGTCGAAAAAGAAAAGGAAATCATGCAGGTTTAGGCGCGACTCACGCTACAAGTCGGGAAATGGCCAGAACAATGCGATCCGAAACAGCTTTCACCAAGCCGAAGCATGTTGCCATCATCATGGATGGCAACGGCCGTTGGGCCAATGCGCGCGGCCTGCCGCGTACAGCCGGTCACCGGGCTGGTGTTGAGCGCGTTCGCGAGGCTGTGCGCACGGCCGCAGAGGCGGGTATCGAGTATCTGACGCTGTTTGCCTTCTCCTCGGAAAACTGGAGCCGGCCGGAACAGGAGGTGTCCGACCTCATGGGACTGTTGCGGTTTTTCATCCGCAAGGACCTTGCCGAGCTACACCGTGAAAACGTCCGGGTGAAGGTGATCGGCTGCCGCGAGACAATCCAGCCCGATATCCGGGCGCTGCTCGTTGATGCCGAGGAACGGACCCGGGACAATACCGGGGTGACCCTTGTCATTGCCTTCAACTACGGCGCCCGCAACGAGTTGGTGCGGGCAACCCGCCGGATCGCCGAGGCCGTGCGGTCGGGTCAACTCGATCCGGACGCAATCAACGAGAATACGATAACTGCCTATGTTGACACCGCCGGCATCCCCGATCCGGACCTGGTCATCCGCACCAGCGGTGAGCTGCGGCTTTCCAATTTCCTGTTATGGCAGGCCGCCTATTCCGAATTCCTGTTCATGCCGTGCCTGTGGCCGGATTTTGATCGCGAGGCATTTCACAGTGCGCTGGCCGAGTACAGCCGTCGCGACCGCCGCTTTGGTGCGGTGTCCGCACCCGACCTTGCGGTAGGTTCCTGATGTCGCGTGAATTGCGCCTGCGGATCATTTCCGGGGTGATCCTCGGCATTCTGGTGCTCGCTGCGACATGGGCCGGCGGGATCTGTTTCCGCGGCCTTGCAGTCGTCATCATGGTGTTGATGCAGTACGAGTTCTCGACCATGGCGGCAGCCCCGGTCAAGGCACCGCTCGCCAATGCGATTGGCTGGTTGTCGATCCTCGCCGCTGCGGGTTTCATCCTGACATCATTGCCGTCGATGGCTTTGGCCGCGATTGTCATCGGCACCGGCGGGGCGCTTGTGGCCGGGCTGAAGCGCGGCGGCGCCTGGTCGGCAACGGCGGTCCTGTATGCAGGGTTTTCCGGCCTGGCGCTCGCCGAGTTGCGCGGCGAGGGGCTGTTCGGGCTGTTTGCCATGCTGTTCGTCTTTGCCATCGTCTGGTCGACCGACATCCTGGCCTATTTTTGTGGACGCGCCCTGGGCGGTCCCAAACTGGCACCCGCCATATCGCCGGGCAAAACCTGGTCGGGGGCCATTTTCGGCACCGCCGCGGGCGTCGGCGCCGGCGTTTGCGTGGCATTGGCCGTGCGCCAGGGCGGAGGGATCATGATCCCGCTGGTCGCGCTGGCTCTGTCTGTTGCCTCCCAGATCGGTGATCTGTTCGAGTCCTGGGTCAAGCGCCGCTTTGGCGCCAAGGATTCAAGTCACCTCATTCCAGGGCATGGCGGTGTGATGGACCGGGTCGATGGTCTTGTCTTTGCCGCATTTGCAGCCTTCCTTCTGGGCAACCTGTTGCCGCTGGCCGATCATGCCGGCATCGCAGACGAGCTTGCCGCAAGGTTGCTCGGGTTATAAGTCGTTCAGACGGGCGGTTTTGACCACCCTGAACCAAATGGGCGCCGCCAGGGTCGCGTCATGAAAGGATCCGACGTCATGGAATTTCTGACCTTTTCGGCAGGAAGCATCCTCAGCGCCTTGCCGCCGTTTCTGCTGGTGTTGACGATTGTGGTGTTCTTCCATGAACTCGGGCACTACCTGGTCGGCCGCTGGTGTGGCATCAAGGCGGATGTTTTTTCCGTAGGCTTCGGGCCTGAACTCATTGGCCGCAATGACAAGCATGGCACCAGGTGGAGACTCTCGCTGATTCCGCTGGGTGGTTATGTCAAGTTTCGTGGCGACGAGAACGCCACCAGCCTGCCCACCGGCTCTGATGGACAAGCCCTGAGCGCGGCTGAACAGCCAGGGTCCTTCCCGGGCGCAGCCTTGTGGCGCCGCGCAGCAACCGTTGCCGCCGGCCCGCTGGCCAATTTTATTCTGGCCATCATCATTTTTGCCGTGATGTTCAGCGTCAACGGCCGCATCATCGCCGATCCGGTCGTTGCGCAGGTTCAGCCGGGAAGTGCCGCCGAAGCCGCCGGGATCCTGCCGGGCGATCGCTTTGTTGCCATAGACGGCGTCGAGATCGAAATTTTCGATGACGTGCAGCGTTATGTTTCCGTTCGCCCGGAACTTCCGATTACCGTGACCATGGAACGACAGGGCGCATTGGTCGATGTGACGTTGACGCCGGAGCGGACCGAGATTTCCGACAATTTCGGCAACAAGATGGAAGTCGGCCGTATCGGTGTCGTGACCAACAAGGATTCCGGTAATTTTCGGATCCGCGAATACGGTCCGCTCGAGGCAATCGGCGAAGGGGCGGCACAGAGTTGGTATATCGTTACCCGCACCGTCGATTATATCGGCAATATCATCACCGGACGCGAAAAGGCCGATCAGCTTGGCGGCCCGATTCGGGTTGCGAAATACTCAAAGGACATGTCGACGCTCGGCATTGCCGCGCTGATCCAGCTTGCGGCGGTCTTGTCGGTATCCATCGGACTGCTCAATCTCATGCCGATCCCGATGCTTGATGGAGGTCATCTGGTATTTTATGCCATCGAGGCCGTCCGCGGCCGTCCGCCGGGAGAGGCTGCACAGGAATGGGCCTATCGCTTCGGCCTGTCCGTCGTTCTGGCGCTCATGCTGTTTTCGACATGGAATGATGTTTCCATGCTGATTGGTTGAATTAGGATGGCTGGCCGTGCTAACGGTCTGTTAACCTTGATGTTGCTCAGACGTGGCGGAAACGTCACGTTTGCAAAGGAAGTAAACAGAAATTAACTTCGTGCCTTGCTTGTATGACAAAAGCGGGTAAAACGGGCACCAGTCATGACTCACGACGTGTGTTACCGTATGGGGCATTCGAGTAAAAAAAGGTAATAAGATCAATGAAGGCCGGTTCAAACCTTTTGAACGCAGTGTCAGCAGTTGCGCTGACCGCGGGGATCGTGGTGACAGGTGCAGGCGCGGTGACGCTTGCCGGAGTTACCGTCGCAGAGGCTGCGGTCATCAATCGCATCGACGTGCGCGGAAATTCCCGCGTTGATGCGTCGACCGTCAGGGGCAATCTGACCATTACCCCGGGTTCAAGTTTCAACAACAACGACATTGATGAATCGGTGAAGCGCTTGTTCGCCACCGGCTTGTTTTCCGATGTGCAGATCAGCGTCTCCGGCTCGACCCTGATTGTGACCGTCGCGGAAAACCAGATCATCAACCAGGTGGTTTTCAACGGCAACAAGAAGATCAAGGACGCCGCACTCAAGCAGGTCGTCCAGAGCCGTCAGCTTGGCGCCTACAACGATCTTATCCTTCAGGCCGACGTTCAGGCCATCCGTGACGCCTATTCGGCGATTGGCCGCAGCGATGCGACCGTGACCACCCGTCTGGTTCCCGTCGATGGTGGCCGCGTAAATCTCGCTTTCGAGATCAACGAAGGTGACCGCACCAAGATTTCCTCGATCAACTTCGTTGGCAACCAGGCTTTCGGTGACGGACGTCTTGCCGACGTCATCACCACCAAGCGCTCGAACATGCTGTCGTTCCTGACCCGCAAGGATGTCTACGACGAGGACAAGCTGCGCGCCGATGAAGAATTGCTGCGCCGGTTCTACTACAACCGCGGTTACGCCGATTTCCGTGTGATCTCGGCCTTTGCCGAGCTTGATGAAGCCAACAACGAATATGTTGTCACCATCACGGTGGAGGAGGGCGAGCGTTACGTGTTCGGTGACGTCAGCATCGAAAGCACCGTGCCCGGCATCGATACCGATTCGCTCAAGGGTCTGATCGAAAGCCGCAGCGGCTCGGTCTACAGCGCCAAGGATGTCGAGGACACGATCCTGGCAATTTCCGATCGCGTTGCCACTCAGGGCTATCCTTTTGCCACGATCACCCCGCGCGGCGACCGTGATTTCAACAACCGCACGATTTCGGTGGTCTATCTGGTCGATGAAGGCACCCGCGCCTATGTCGAGCGCATCGAGATCCGCGGCAACACACGCACCCGTGATTACGTGATCCGCCGCGAATTCGACCTCTCTGAAGGCGATGCCTTCAACCAGGTTCTGGTGCGGCGCGCCAAGAAGCGCCTCGAGGAGCTCAAGTTCTTCTCCTCCGTCGAGATTTCCACACAGCCGGGCTCTCAGCCTGACCGCGTGGTTCTGATCGTTGACGTGAAGGACCAGTCGACGGGTGAATTCGGCGTTGGCGGTGGTTATTCCAACTCCGACGGCTTTACCGCCACGGTCGATATCACCGAGCGCAACTTCCTGGGCCGCGGCCAGTTCATTCGGGCATCCGTCGGTGGCGGCACCGATACGCGCGAATACTCGATGTCGTTCACCGAGCCGTACTTCCTCGGATATCGTCTCGCTGCAGGCTTCGACGTCTTCAAGAAGACCGATTCGGGCTACAGCGGCTTTGAAGAAGATACGCAGGGCATCAACCTGCGTCTCGGTGCACCGATCACCGAGGATCTGTATCTGACCACAGCGTTCAAATACACCCAGACCGACTACACCGGCATCTCCACCGTTGCTTCCAATCCGGAGCTGGCGGCAATCAACCGGACCATTGCCAACGGTGGCCACGATATCGCATCGCTGTCCTATACGCTGTCCTACAGCACGCTGGACGACAACCTGCTGCCGCGTGAAGGTATTTCCGCACGCATCACCCAGGAATATGCGGGTCTCGGGTTCGATTCGGACTACTTCAAGACCACCGCGAAGGCCAGCTACTTCCACATGCTGTCGGAATCGGGTGATCTGATCGGTCAGGTGTCGGCCGGCGCCGGCAACATCACCGCAACCGGCGGCAACAACCTTCGCGTCTTTGACCATCTCTACGTTGGCCAGGAAACCATCCGTGGTTTCGACACGAGAGGCATCGGCCCGCGTGTCTTCAACGGCGCCACCGATGTTGGCTCCGCAGGCGGCACCACCTATTTCAACGGTACCGTTGAAGTGTCTGCGCCAATGCCGATGCTTTCGCGTGATCTTGGGCTTCGCCTCAACCTCTTCGCCGACGCTGCAACGCTTTATGGCAACAGCATCAGCGCGGCTGATTTCGGAACGCAGACCCTGGTCGGTTCCGACATGGAATGGCGTACGTCTGTTGGCGGCGGCATCACCTGGGCTTCGCCTTTCGGTCCGCTCCGCGTGTACTACGCCGAGCCGGTCGTCAAAGAGAGCTACGACAAGATCAAGAAATTCGGCTTCGGCGCCTCGACGCGCTTCTGATTTTTGGCACGGGTGACGGCAACGTCACCCGGTCTTTCCTTCCGGTCTCTTTATGGACAAACATCGCTTCTTCCCTCCGCATGAAGGCATATCGCTTTCCGACCTCTGTGGTCTTTGCGGAGCGGAGTTGTCTGATCCGTCTTTCGCCAATCGGATGGTGACGGGAATCGCGCCTTTGTCGCGTGCTGACAGCTCCGAGGTGTCGTTCGCAAACTCCCGCCAGGCCTTGCCGGATTTGACCAGATCCACAGCCGCGGCCGTGTTTGTGACAAGCAAGCTTGCCGGCGATGTGCCGTCCGGTGTCGCAGCCCTGATCTCGTCCGCGCCCCAGACCGCGTTTGCGCGTGCAGGCGCTGCCTTGGTGCCAACGGCGGTCAAGCCGCTGCGGTTGACCGCCGGAGACGGCATCGCGGCGACCGCCGTCGTCGATCCGACCGCGAAGCTGGAAGATGGTGTTGTCATCGAGGCGGGCGCAGTCATTGGCCCAGGTGCCGAAATTGGCACAGGCACGGTGATCGGGGCAGGGGCCGCAATTGGCGCCGGCACCCGTATTGGCCGTGATTGCCATGTCGGCCATGCCGCAACCGTCCAGCATGCGTTGATCGGCAACCATGTCATCATCCATCCCGGTGTTCGCATTGGTCAGGACGGTTTTGGCTATACTCCCGGCCCACGCGGGCTCGAAAAGATACCCCAGATCGGCCGGGTGATCATTCAGGATCACGTCGAAATCGGAGCGAATACCTCGATTGACCGCGGCGCGCTTGACGACACGGTCATCGGCGAGGGCACAAAGATCGACAATCTGGTACAGATTGCCCACAATGTCCGCATCGGCCGGCATTGCGTCATCGTTTCCCAGGTCGGCATTGCCGGCAGCACCACGCTGGGCGATCGCGTCATGATTGGCGGAGCATCCGGCATCAACGGCCATGTGAAGATCGGCGATGGGGCACAACTGGCAGCGCTTAGCGGCGTTGCCGGTGATGTTCCGGCCGGGGCTCTGTGGGGCGGCCAGCCGGCGCGTCCGATGCGCGGGTTCCTGCGCGATGCGGCAGCCGCCAATGAACGGGCTTTCGGCAAAACATACAAGAAAAAGGGCGGAACGGATAAATGACGGAAACCTCCACGACAACTCTGGAATCGGTAGATATTCGGGAAATCATGGCGCTGTTGCCACATCGCTACCCGTTCCTTCTCGTGGATCGGATCGTGTCCATTGATGCCGACAATTCGGCTATCGGCATCAAGAATGTGACGGCCAGCGAACCGCATTTCACCGGTCATTTTCCCGGCAACCCGATCATGCCCGGCGTGCTGATCATCGAGGGCATGGCCCAGACTGCCGGCGCGATCTGCGCCAAGGCAACCGGTGCCGGCAAGAACCTCGTCTACTTCATGACCATCGACAATGCCAAGTTCCGCAAACCGGTCGTGCCCGGTGACCGGCTTGAGTATCATGTCACCAAAATCAAGCAGCGCGGCAATATTTGGCGGTTCCATTGCGAAGCAATGGTCGACGGGTCCAAAGTCGCCGAGGCTGATATCGGAGCCATGCTGGCTCCCGGAGAAAGCGAGTCCTGATGACAATTTCTGCGCCCGCCGCCCTGCATCCGGCCCGCATTCATCCCTCCGCCATCGTCGAGGACGGCGCCCAGCTTGGCATGAATGTCGAGATTGGCCCGTTCTGTCATGTTGGTCCCAAGGTCAAGCTTGGCGATAACGTCCGGTTGATGAGCCACGTGGTTATCCAGGGCTGCACGACCATTGGCGACGCGAGTGTGATTTTTCCCAACGCGGTGCTTGGCTGCGCCCCGCAGAACATCCACTACAAGGGCGAGGACACCGAGCTGGTCATCGGCCGCTCCTGCACCATCCGTGAGGGTGTGACCATGCATCCCGGAATGCCCGATTTCGGCGGCAAGACCACCATCGGCGACAATTCCATGTTCCTGGCCTATTCGCACGTGGCGCATGATTGCCACGTTGGCTCCAATGTCATCCTGTCCAACAATGTCATGCTGGCCGGCCATGTCACCATCGGTGACCGGGTCATCATGGGCGGCGGCGCCGCGGTGCACCAGTTTGTCCGCATCGGGCATCATGCCTTCATTGGCGGGCTGGCTGCAGTCAACAATGATGTCATTCCGTACGGCATGCTCAACGGCAATCCCGGTGTGCTGGCTGGTCTCAACATTATCGGAATGCAGCGGTCCGGTTTCGACAAGCCGGCGATCCACGCGGTGCGGCGGGCCTTCAAGACGATCTTCGACCCGAGCACACCGATCCGGGAAAACATCGCCAAGGTTCGCGACCAGTCCGACAAGAACGATGCCGTGGCTGATATCATCGCTTTCATCGATGCCGAAAGCGAACGTGCGCTGTCCTCTCCGGCGCGGGGCCAAAGGGGCTGAAGCCGGTGAGCGGTGCAACCGGTGTCCCCGAAATCACCGGAAGGCTGGCGATCATTGCCGGCAAGGGGCGGTTTCCGGTTCTGGTTGCAGAAGCTGCGCGGAAATTGGGTCATGACCCTTATATTTTCCGGATCGAGAAGGAAGCCGATCAGGATTGGTCCGGTTTCGACAGTTCGCCGATCAGCATCGCTGACCTGTCGGCATTCGCCGCAACCGTGCGCCGCGAGGCAATCGGTTCCGTTGTGCTTGCCGGCGGCATCGCCCGGCGCCCGGCTCTGCGCGAAATTCGTCCCACCTGGCGGTCTCTTTTCGGCTTTGCCACGTCGTTGCGGCTGTTTGCCTCCGGTGGCGATGACAAGCTGCTGCGATTTGCCATCAGGGTCCTGGAAAACGAAGGCCTGAAGGTTCTTGCTGCGCAACAGGTCGCACCGGGGCTGTTGGGCTCGCCCGGCCCGCTGGGACGTGTGCATCCCACCAATGCCGATCTCAGGGACATCGCCGCAGCGTCCGAAGCGGCACTGGCGCTGGGACGGCTGGATATCGGGCAGGGCGCGGTTTCCGTCGGTGGGCGTGTGATCGCGCTTGAGGGACTGGAAGGCACCGATGCCATGCTTGCCCGCGTGGCGGATTTGCGTGCCAGCAAGCGGCTGTCATCGGGTGGTGGCGGTGTTCTGGTCAAGTTGAGCAAGCCGGGGCAGGATGAACGCGCCGATCTGCCCACCATCGGACCCGGGACCGTGGCCAGTGCGCATGCGGCGGGGCTTTCAGGGATCGCCGTGGAGGCAGGCCACAGCCTGGTGCTTGAGCGTGAGGTCCTGGTGGCGGACGCTGACCGGCTCGGATTGTTCGTGACCGGCATAGACCGGAAAGAGGGCGAGGTGAACCCATGCCCGCATTAAGGCTGGCGGTCGTTGCCGGCGAGCCCTCGGGCGATATTCTCGGTGCCGAGCTTGTCCGGGCGCTTGCGGTTCAAGCCGGGGAACAGCCGGAACTGATCGGCGTCGGCGGTGAACGGCTGATCCAGGAGGGATTGGTCTCCCTGTTCGACTACACCGAATTGTCCATTATCGGCTTTTCCGCTGTCCTTGCCCGGCTGCCGAAACTGATCATGCGCATCCGCCAGACTGCCGAGGCAATCATCGTGGCAAAGCCCGACTGCTTGTTGATTATCGACAGTCCGGATTTCAGTCACCGGGTCGCGCGCAAGGTCAGGCGGGCGTTGCCGGATCTCAAGATCGTCAATTACGTCTGTCCGACCGTTTGGGCCTGGAAACCCGAACGCGCGCCGGCGATGACGGCCTATGTCGACCATGTCTTGTCGATTTTGCCGTTCGAACCCGAAATCGTCAAAGCTCTAGGCGGTCCGCCGCTGACCTATGTCGGCCACAGGCTGATGGACGACCCGGGCCTGAGCGCCGCGCATCGGGCCCAGAAGGCCCGCAGGCAGGATCCGTCATCCAAGGGGCCGCCGATGTGCCTGATCCTGCCCGGATCGCGCCGCAGCGAGGTTTCCCGCCTCGGACCGGTCTTTGGCGAAGCTGCCGCGCTTCTGGCCGCCATCAATCCGGAAATGACCTTCGTCCTTCCCGCCGGCACCCATGTCGAGCGCCAGGTCCGCGATCAGGTTCTGGGCTGGGACGTGCCTTGCCAGATCATCACCGGCGATGCCGCCAAATGGCAGGCTTTCGGAGAAGCCGATGTTGCAATTGCCGCCTCGGGCACGGTTCTTCTTGAATTGGCGCTGGCAGGCGTGCCGCATTTGTCGTGCTACAAGCTCGATCCGCTCTCGCGGCTGTTGTCCAGCATGATCACCACATGGACTGCGGCCCTGCCCAATCAGATCGCCGGCCATGTCGTCATTTCCGAAGCCTACGACAGTCAGGTTCGTCCCGAGCGCCTGGCGCTCGAAGCACAGAAACTGGCCGGGGATACGCTGTATCGGGCCGCCATGCTGGCTGATTTCGATCTGATCTGGTCGCGCATGGAGACCGGCGAGCCGGCATCTGACCTCGCCGCCAGGACGCTGCTTTCAGTTGTCGCTGACAGATAATCTGTGCTTTACGGCGACATCACAGGCCGGTGATGCCTCTGGAATAAAAAAAGCGCCCGAGGGCGCTTTTTCAATTTTGGATGTCTGACAGGCAATCCGGTCAGCGCTTTGACACCGGCACGTAATCGCGCGAGGCTTCGCCAGTATAAAGCTGGCGCGGACGGCCGATCCGCTGACCCGGATCCTCGATCATTTCGCTCCACTGGGCAATCCAGCCGACGGTACGGGCCAGAGCGAACAGGACGGTGAACATCGTGGTCGGGAAGCCCAGTGCCTTGAGCGTGATGCCCGAATAGAAATCGATGTTCGGATA
>Ga0189291_100273_pt1 | contig 27617 bp, 23 predicted proteins | sample UW1redminimetaG_FD_130331 | JGI IMG/M metagenome (GOLD analysis project Ga0189291, IMG submission 130331) | Marine microbial communities from the Costa Rica Dome - UW179B-red mini metaG | ecosystem: Environmental > Aquatic > Marine > Oceanic > Photic zone | place: Costa Rica: the Eastern Pacific... | reverse complement strand
CTTACAGAATTAGTTGAAAGATAAATAAAGTTTCTCGGCTATAGTATATATCCAGATTCCGGCATTCGCTGCGGAATGACGTTGTTTGTGTTTTGTAGCTTTTGAAAACTAATGGTCAACGAACCAGTCTGCCGACAGGCAGGTTATCTAACATCTACAGGGTGACAGTATTTATGGTAACTATCATAGAAAAGGTGATTTCTGCAATCCAATTATCTGTATGTGACTAGCCTAGCTAAATCCAACATTCTTTAATTTCTATCAAAAAAACTTAATAAATCTTTGGTTTCAGTCAATTCATTTTATCTTTGAAGCATGGAAAAATACGATGTAATTATTGTTGGTTCCGGGCATAACGGACTTACAACGGGATGTTATTTAGCAAAAGCCGGAAAAAAAGTATTAGTACTTGAGCGCAGAGATACCATCGGCGGAGCTGTTTGTACAGAAACGATGTTTGAGTCGCCTGAAAATCCAAATGGTTTCCGGATGGATGTAGGGTCTTCTGTTCATATCATGATTCATCAGACCGGAATTATAGAAGAACTGGAGCTTGAAAAGTACGGGTTGGAATACATCGAAATGGATCCGATCATGTCGTATCCCGTTCCAACCGGAAAAGGAGTGATTCATTTTTTCAAAGATGTGGAGCGAACTTTAGAATCAATTTCCAAAGTAGCTCCTGAAGATGTGAAGAATTACAAGGAGTTCATTGAATTCTGGGGAAAGATCAACAAAGGTGTATTGAAAATCTTTACGACTCCACCAACAACTAAGAATATTTTTGCTGAAATGGCACTGAATCAGATCAAAGATGGTGCTATGTTCCAAAAAGGGGAGCAGCTATCGGGATTACAAAAAATCTTATCCAGCTATGGCAAAGTAGTAGACTATGCCTTTGACAATCCGTATATGAAAGCGGCATTGCTTTGGTTTGCTGCGCAGTCAGGACCGCTGCCGGATCATTCTGCTACAGGAGATTTTGTAGGTTGGCAGTCTATGTTGCACGAAAGCGGAGCCAAACATCCCAGAGGTGGAAGTGGAATGTTAACTCAGGCCATGAAAAATTTGATTGAGACACATGGCGGAGAAGTAAAATCAGATCACCCTGTTGAAAAGATTTTGATCGAAAATGGAAAAGCTTTCGGGGTAAGAACAGAAAGTGGAGAAGAATTTCGAGCCGAGATCATTGTATCAAATGCGCACGTGCAAACCACGATGATGAAAATGGTTGGCAGAGATCATCTGGATGATTCGCTTTTCAAAAAAGTGGAAAATATTAACGTCGGGAATGGATTCGGAATGGTTATTCGATGTGCGGTGGAAGAATTACCTCAATATACGGCAGCACCCGATGATCCTTATATTCATAATGGAATCCAGTTGTTGGCGCCCTCTGTTCAGTACATGAAAAATGCCATTGGAGATTATACCAAAGGATTGCCTCCTGAAAAACCGGCCGCTCTTGCAATGACCTTTTCTGCTATTGACCCAGACGTGGCTTTGGATGGTAAGCATACCATGTTTGTATGGGCGCAATGGCATCCATACGAGCTGGCAAATGGAATGCAATGGGATGATATCAGAGAAAGAGAAGCCCAGAAAATTTATGATGTAGTAGTGGATTATGCCCCAAATATGAAAGATAAATTGATAGATTGGTATATTCAGTCTCCACTGGATATTGAACGCAAACATGGATTGTTAAGAGGCAATGTGATGCATGTTGAAATGAGTTTTGATCAAATGTTTATGTTTCGTCCCATTCCGGAAATGAGTCAGTATGAAACGCCTATTGAAAACCTATACCTTTCAAGCGCTTCTTGCCATCCGGGAGGTGGAGTATTCGGTGCAGCAGGACACAATGCCGCGACTGTAATACTAAAAAAACACAAAAAATCATGGTTCTAATTATAAAGGAGTTTATTTGAGATCTGAGATCACTATCCATCTTTCTAAACTGGATGCTAACTTACATGCAATAAAGAGCAGACTAAAACCGGGCGTAAAAGTCATGGCTGTGATAAAAGACGACGCCTATGGTCACGGAGCTGTACAGATCGCAAAACATTTATCAGATAAAGTAGAATGGTTTTGCGTGGCTACTCTTAGAGAAGCTGTTGAGTTACGGGAAGCAGAAGTTGAAAATTCGATTTTAGTTTTCGAAATACCGTTAAAAGAAGATGCTCAAAAATATCGTGATTATAATATAACAGCTTCAGTTTCAGACCTGTCCACTTTTGAGCTATTGGAAGAGGGTACAGAATATCACCTCAATTTTGATACAGGAATGAGAAGGTTGGGCATTCCATCGGAGGAGGCAGAGTTAGCTCTGCAAAAATTCAAACTTCACAAAAACCTTAATTGTACCGGAATATATACGCACTTTTCATCTTCAGATGAACCGAAAGGCGCCACAGTGGAACAGCAACTTGCGGATTTCAGAGAAGTTAGTTTGAAATTTCCTGATTCTTTAATGAGACATACTGCAAATACGGGCGCTATTTTTTATTATCAGGATCTTGATCTTCAGTTCGATGCAGTAAGGCCGGGTGTTTGTTTATATGGTTATATGGCCGGGAAATCGAGATCTGCTGACCTAAGTCCCATCATCGAATGGAAGTCATACTTAATGCAAGTAAGAAAGATCAAAAAAGGAGAGTCTGTTGGATACGGAGAAACCTGGATAGCTCCAAGCGATGGCTTAATTGGAACTATACCTATTGGATACGGAGATGGAGTTCAACGAATATTGAGTGGAAAATTCGAAGTAGAAATTAATGACACTTTTATTCAACAGGTAGGTAGAATAAGTATGGATTATATTGGAGTATTTTCTAAATCCAATAACCTCAAAAAAGGCGACGAAGTTAAATTATTTAATGGAGATTCTCTTAACCCACAAGTTTGGGCAGATCTTTCTAACACTATAGCCTACGAAGTAACTACAGGCATCAATAAGAAGGTAAAGAGAGTTTATGTTCTTAATTAGAATATGATGGTATCTATTTGAACATCAAAAACAAGAGTATCTTCTCGAAGAGCATTTGATGTACCCTCATATCCTAAATTCGGAGGAATTATAAGAACTCTTTTCCCTCCTTCTTTCATCCCGATAATTCCTTCCGTAAATCCCGGGATCAGATTAGTAACTGTTAGCCTTGATGGCTCGGTTTGATCATTTTTATAAGAACTATCAAAAATTTCTGTATTTGTTTTTCTTCCGGTATAAAAAACACGGACTACGTCACGAATGCTTACGGTTAAATCTCCACTTCCTTCTTCAAGTATATACATAGTTAAACCAGATTCAGTAACCACTTTTTGAGCGCCTGTTGTCGAAAATGGTTCCGGGACATTAGAATAATCATCTTCAAAAGAAAACGGGCTGTCATTTCCACATGAAAGAGTAAATACTAAAGCAGATAGGAATAAAAAGTTTCTGAGTTTCAAAGGTCTCGCATTAATTTAATTGTTGTATTCTTAACAACATTGAAAATTCAATTTTAGTGTATCGCTTTAAGATAATGTCTTTAGCGTAAAAAAACTGAAAAAGCTATTCTTCATTATCCCCAAATGCTTTTTTTAATTCTTTGTCTCTTTTTTTAACTGCGAACCGGCTAACTACTATAGAAAATTCATAAAGTATAACTAGAGGAACTCCAATTAATACCTGAGAAATAGGATCTGGTGGGGTTAAGAATGCAGCTAGAACTAAACAAGCTACTATTGCATGTCTTCTGAATCGCTTAAGTAAATCCGGTGTAAGTATTCCGATTCTGGATAATGAATAGCTGAAAATAGGTATTTGAAAGATCATTCCGCAAGACAATACCCAGGTTGTGAACAAACTGAAGTAATTATTTATATCAAAGTCATTTCGTATTGCGTCTGAAATCTGGAATTGAGTAAAAAACTGAAGCGCGAATGGAACCAAAATTAAATAACCAAAGCTGACACCAATTAAAAAGCACAGGGTTATGAAAAAGGCGCTAAGAACTGTTTTTCGGCGTGTTGCTGTTTCAAAAGCTGGTTGAATGAAAGACCATAGCTGGTAGAAAAAAATAGGGGAACCTATGATAAACCCAACAATAAATAGTACACCCCAAAAGGCAAAAAACTGACCCGGTAGCTTTCTGCTTTGCAGAGTAAGATCAACAGCGTCGATCTTTATGATGTCATACATAAAAAAGTCGGCTCTGCTAGGCCCTAGCAAAATTTCATTTATCAAAAAATCTGAAAAGAAAAAAGCAATACCGACACCTATAAGAACTCCAGCCAAACCTTTTATAATACGCCATCTTAGTTCTTCAAGATGATCCAGAAAAGACATCTCAGAAGTGCGATCCTCTGGCTTGGGTGCTTTTGGTGGATCTTTTTTCATTATTTGTCTTTCAGCCAAATCTAATATCCTAAATGGTTACAAAATCATATAATGGAAAACTTTCGCACAGAGCTTTTACATCATTAGTGACAGAGGAATGCGTTTGCTCATCTTCGGGGTTTTGAATCACTCTATCAATAAGTTTCGCCACTTGCTTGAATTCGTCTTCACCAAAACCACGCGTTGTCATCGCGGGAGATCCAATTCTGATTCCTGAAGTCACAAACGGACTTTCGGTATCAAATGGTACCATATTTTTGTTTACGGTAATGGCTGCCTTTCCTAAAGCTTCTTCAGCAATTTTACCATTCACTCCTTTATTTCTCAGGTCTATCAAAATAAGATGATTATCAGTTCCTCCACTTACAATATCATAGCCCATATCGACGAACTGTGCTGACATTGCTTTAGCGTTTTTTATAACCTGAGTTTGATAGCTTTTAAAATCTTCTTGTAGCGCTTCGCCATAAGCAACTGCTTTAGCCGCAATAATATGCATTAAAGGACCACCTTGCGTTCCGGGAAAAACTGCTGAATCCAAAACTTCACTCCAGTTTTTTGTTCTTCCTGATTTGGGGGCAACAACTCCAAGTTCATTTTCCCCGTCTTTACCGATAAGGATCATCCCTCCTCGAGGTCCGCGAAGTGTTTTATGGGTAGTTGTTGTAACTACATGAGCATGAGGAAGAGGATTTTTTAAATGCCCGGTTGCAATTAAACCTGCAGTATGTGCCATGTCCATCCACAAAAAAGCGCCAACTTCATCTGCGATACTTCTGAATGCTTCATAATCATAATCCCGTGAATAAGCAGATGCACCTATTGAAATCATCTTTGGGCTAACAGCTTTAGCTTTTTCTCTGATCTTGTTGTAATCCAGACGACCGGTTTCTTTCTCAACTCCATAAAATTCGGGCTTAAAGTAAATCCCCGAAAAATTTACCGGTGATCCATGAGTTAAATGGCCACCATGTGAAAGATCAAAACCCAGGAGAGTATCACCAGGTTTCATAAACGCTAAATAAACAGCGGCATTAGCAGTAGCTCCGGAATGAGGTTGAACATTTACCCAATCGGCATTAAATAATTCTTTAGCTCGGTCCCGAGCTATATCCTCAACAACATCAACAAATTCACAGCCACCGTAATATCTTTTCCCGGGATAACCTTCAGCATACTTGTTAGTTAAAACACTTCCTGAAGCTTCCATCACTGCTTTGGATGCAAAATTCTCGGATGCAATAAGTTCTAAATTATAGTTTTGTCGATTTGTTTCCTTTTCAAGCAGATCAAAGATCTTAGAGTCCTGCTGATTTAATGATTTCATCCGTAGAATTACTTTTGTGTAAGGGTTTCTATTTTATTGACTCTGCGTTCATGGCGCCCACCTTCAAATTTCGTATTTAACCATGACTTAATGATATCGTGAAGCTGACTTTTATTCAATTCACGACCGGGCAAACACATAATATTGGCGTTGTTATGCAATCTGGTCATTTCAGCAGATTTGACCGAGTAAACCAATCCGGCTCTCACTTTAGGATATTTATTTGCCGTCATGCAAACTCCCTGCCCGCTTCCACATACTAAGATTCCTTGCTCGTGTTCTCCTGAATTAACTCGTTCGGCAACTTGAACAGCAAAATCCGGATAATCCACTGAATCTTCATTATGAGTTCCGAAATCAACGGGTGTATGTCCCATTTCTTCCAGTATTTTATTTACAGTTTCTTTACCGGAATAACCTGCATGATCGCTTGCAATAGGTATGATCATAGGAAAAAAGTTTGTGTGAAATGATTCCTTAAATATCTCTAAAATTTCACTTAGTTTAAAGCGCTCAATTTGGAATACTTGAATCAAACCGGAACTGAACTTGAACTTTCATCAGGAACTTGAAATTGCAAAACTGGCAGCAGAAAATGCATCTGGAATAATTAACGAATATGCATCATCAGGAGCATTTGAAATAGCTTTAAAAGGCAAAAACGATCTTGTTACTGATGCCGATATTGCTTCTGAAAAAGAGATTATCAGAACCATAAAAAGAGAGTTTCCCGATGATTTCTTTTTAGCTGAGGAATCAACTCAAAAAAATGAATTGCCATCCGGGAGGGTATGGATCATTGATCCTATAGATGGAACTACAAACTTTTCACATGGATTTCCTGTGTATTGTATTTCTATTGCTCTTTGGGTTGATGGAATTCCTAAAGTGGGAATGGTTAAAGAAGTTGCAAAAGGAGAGACATTCTGGGCAATAGAAGGAGAGGGAGCTTATCTGGATGGGAAAAAGATTGCAGTTTCAAATATTAAGGATTCTTCCAAATCTCTGATTGGAACGGGATTTCCCTACACTGCTTTTGAACACGTGGACAAATATTTAAATTTACTGAAGAGTTTGATGCAAAATACGCACGGTATCAGGCGACCTGGTGCAGCTTCTTATGATCTTTGTTGCACAGCTTGTGGAAGGTTTGACGGATTTTTCGAATACGGGCTGAGTGCGTGGGATGTTGCTGCCGGCGCATTAATTATCAAGGAAGCAGGTGGAATAGTTTCTGATTGGCAAAATGGGAATGATTGGCTTTTTGGTAAATCTATTATTGCAGGGAATCACGAAATTCATGGATTTCTACTTCAAGAAATTATTAAAAACTTTAAATGATCGAAGAATCCTTACCATGTAAAAGATTGATCGTTACCGTAGCGTAGTTGGTGTCCGGAAATTTTCTGCAAAGTTTTTTATTTGCTGTCAAACCGGCTTCTTTAACAATCTTATTGAAGACTTCCACCTCAACGATATATTGGTCGGAATATCCATGGGTTGCATCATAAGCAGTAGCTGCAGTTTTCCCCAAATTATTTGCTGTTATAGATGGCGGAACGGTATGAAGTTCAATTACTAAAAGACCAAATTTTTCAATATAAGGAGCCCATTTTTGAAAGTGTTCCAGCAGTGAATCTTCAATTGTATTATTGCCAATACGCTTACCTCTGAAAGCAAAAGCTCCTGTTGAGTTGCTGACTCTATGTTCAGTTTTAAATGATGGGGTTTCAAAAACTCGATTGTGATCCAGAAAAGTTCTCATATTTAGCAAGTCTTTGAGATCTACATCATAATTCTCATCTAGTTCCTTAGCAAGCAGATCAGGATTTCCGATATCTCCCCAAATTACTTTTGCCCAAATATCAGCCTGAATAAGATTCGCTTTAGTTATTTTTAATGCGGCTTCATTATAATCAGAACCTACCAATATCAAAGGATGTTGGTCCAGCATTTTTCCTCTTAATGTGTGCTTTTCAATTACATCAAAAATGTGTTGTATAAAAGCTCCATTTCCACAACCCATATCCAAAATACCTTTTGGTTGTTCAGAAATCGGCTGGTTAAAAATTTCAATTATGATTTCATCAACAACTTTGAAATACGCAGAATGTGCACCACCACTTCCCCAAACATTCATTTCACGGTCTACATGCTTTTCGGATTCACCAATTTCTATATTTCGAATTTTTTCAGGATCTCCAAAAATGAGCTCTTCCAAATTCCTAAACATTGGTAAGTAAGACACGGTAACTCCATAAGCACTGGCACGTTTTGCGAAGAACAATCCTACATCTGTAAACTGATAAGTACCATTTTTTTCTTTGAACCACCCCAGTTCTTTAAACATATTCAGAACTTTTTTAAAATTTTCAGGATCTTCATGAAATTCTTCCGGCTTAAAATTAGCTTCCATAAAATATTTGTGGAACATGCCACTCATTCCCAAATAAACAATAACAGGACCAAGTAATAATCCTTCAATATGTTTTAATACTTGATCAAACACTTCTTTCTGAACGGAATCATCAGGATACTCTAATCCAAATCGAGATATATAGTCCTGAAATGCATTATGTAATCTATTAAACTGAGACTCACTAAATTTTCCTAAAGTCGTAGATTCATACATTTTCAAAAGCTGAATAGCTTCTTGATAGAGATAAAAAAAACTGAAGGCAATTTCCGTTCTGTCATTTATAGAATAGTATATCTCATCCTTTTCATTATCCAGAGTTTGAGTTAACCATCCTTGAGACGACAAGATTCTTAAAGCAACATTCAAGTACCCTTCATTTGCATTAAACTCTTTTGATAATGCGGCTAGTGAGGAGGTTTTTTTTTCTAAAAGATGATTTAAGAGATCATGATCATGCAAAATAAACGCGGAAGGTCCGGTACCAATACCATCTAAATGTTGAAAAATAGTTGCTCTATGTATTTTTTGGTTTTTTTTGTTGAGCATTATTTAGCGGGATTTATATCTAGGAATTCATTCAAAGATGTAAGAGGAGAAGGGCCGTTGTAATATTTAAGTGGTTCACCAAATTCAAAACCAGCAAGATGTCCAAAATATCTGGCTCGGGCTTCAAGCTGCTTAAAATAAGCCGGAGTTGATATATAAGTTTCAGGTTCCTTACCTGAATCGGCGACATTAAATTGAGTTTCAAATGCGAGCATTGCTTGCTTTTTTTGCTCCCAGGTAGAACTTATATCAAATACAAAATCGGGCTCAAAAGGACGATCCTGCATGTAATGAAATATATGCGAAGGTCGCCAAGGTGAAAGATTTGAGGTTTCTATTTTTTTTAAGCCTGAATAGAAAAGAGCATCTAAAACCAGCTGAGTTGATTTTCCATGATCAGGATGTCTGTCGTGTGGAGCGCCTGTAATACAAATCGAAGGCTGAGTTTTTCGAACTTCCGAAATGATTTTTTCCTGATTCGATCTCGTATTTTCTACAAAAGAATCTCCTAAGTCCAGATTAACCCGATAATCGATCCCCATAATTTCGGAGGCTTTTTGAGCTTCTTTTTTTCTGGTCTCGGTGTTCCCCCTAGTCCCCATTTCTCCTCTTGTAAGGTCAATGATTCCGACTTTTTTACCTTGTTTAGTTAATGAACAAATAGTACCACCAAGGTTTAATTCGGCATCATCAGGATGTGCAGCAAATATCAATACATCTAATTTCATAAAACTAAGAATTCCGGCTAATTTTATTTTTAAGTTAGTGAAACGTTTTTAAAAGTCGCACGTAAGCGAACTGAATTATACCAAATTATAATATGAGATTTTTAAATAGCTTAACGGAAGGGATAAAGATTGCTTTTCTTGCTCTTAGTATCAATAAAACAAGATCTTTTCTTACGGCACTTTGTATAATCATTGGAATTACAATGGTAACGGTTGTTGATGCTGTAACTACAGGAATGGATGAAACATTTGACAGCAGTATGGCGATGTTGGGTACTAATGTAGTTTATATTGAAAAATGGCCCTGGGATGATGATGTAGAATGGTGGGAGATTGCCGGAAGAAAAGAAATGCAAATTGATTATGTTGAATTCTTATCAGAACGAAGTAGATATGCTTCCAATGTTTCAGCATCTGCAAACAGAAATGTAAATATCAGATTTAAAGAAAATAATGCAGAGAATGTTCAAATGAGTGGGACTACATCCAACCATTTGGAAGTTCAGGGACTAGATATTTCAAGCGGTAGAATGTATACGGAAGAAGAGGTAAGAACAGCAGTAAATGTGGTAGTAATTGGAGCTTCGCTCAAAGAAGCTTTATTTGAAGAGCAGGATGCTCTGGGAAAGCAAATACGGATTGGTGGACAAAGATTTACTGTGATCGGGACCTTAGAAAAACAAGGCAGTTTTTTAGGTCTTGGAGATGCGGATAATGTAGCTTTGATACCTATTTTTGCATTTAGTGAAATTTATGGATTGAGAAGAGGTATTCAGATTGGAGTTAAATTCCCTGACGAAGCCACTTTTCTTGAAGGCGAATACGAAATTGAAGGACTAATGAGGCAAGCAAGACAATTAGATGCAGCTGAGCAAAACGACTTTGCTCTTAATAAACCTGAAGCTTTTAAAGAGATTTTAGAGGGTTTTAAAAACGGACTTTATGCTGTAGGTTTTGGGTTGGTTGCCTTATCGCTTTTAATAGGAGGGATTGGTGTAATGAATATCATGTTCGTTTCGGTAAGAGAGCGTACCAAAGAAATTGGAATCAGAAAAGCAGTGGGAGCAAAATCTTGGGAAATTCTAAGTCAGTTTTTGATTGAAGCTATTGCAATTTGTGTTGCAGGAGGAGTTTTTGGTGTTGCCCTTGCAGCTATTGCTACATTTTTTATCGATCAAGCTTTTACAGCAACTATGAATTTTGATGTAATTGCAGTAGCATTTTTAATATGTACTTTTGTAGGACTGATTTTTGGATTTATTCCTGCTTACAGAGCAGCGAAATCTGACCCTATTGAATCACTTAGATTTGAATAATGAATTTTAAAGAAACTTTTTCTCAAGCATCTAGCTCACTCAGAGCTAACAAAATACGTTCTGCTCTAACTCTTTTAGCGCTAGTAATTGGAGTTTTTTCTGTTATTGTATCAACTACTGCGGTAGCGGTGCTGGATAATTTCTTTAACAATACGATGAGCATTCTAGGAAGTGATGTGATTACTGTTCAGAGAAATCCGGCGGTTCAAATGGGACCAAGAGATGCCAGTTTAAGAAATAGAAAGCAGATCAAATTCGATGACGCTGAAGAATTAGATGAGCGTATGCAAGTTGGAGAGGGAATGACACCCGCAACCAGCTTCAGTTTCACAAAAGTTGTCTATAAAGATAATGAAACGGATCCTAATGTAAGAATTAGGGGTGGCAACAAAGAGTATTTTGCAAACAACGCATATGAAATCGAGGACGGAAGGAATTTTAATGAAGAAGACATTCAATATGCCCGTCAAGTAGCCATTATTGGAAAGGATATTCAGAATGAAATTTTTAAGACTGAGTACCCACTTCAAAAAACAATTCGAATTGATGGTAGGCCGTACACAGTGATCGCAGTATTAGAGAAAAAAGGACAAATATTTGGTCAATCTTTTGATAATATGGTAGTGATTCCTTATACAGCCGGAATTAATGCATATGGCGGAAACAGAGGAATTGGAATTCAGCTAAGAGCCCCGGAAGTCAATAAAATTCAGGAAACTATTGATGAAGTAACCGGCATTATGAGGGTTATTAGAAAAGTAAATCCGGCAGATGATAATGATTTTGAGGTTATTACCAACGACTCTCTAACGGGTACTTTTGATCAATTTACATACATACTTTATTTCGCCGGTTTTGCAGTTGGCTTTATTACATTACTCGGAGCAGGTATAGGAGTTATGAATATTATGCTTGTCTCTGTAACGGAAAGAACCAGGGAAATTGGTGTGAGAAAGGCAGTTGGAGCTACAAGAAAGGCAATAGTTAATCAATTTTTGATGGAAGCCGTTTTTATTTGCCAATTAGGTGGATTAATTGGGCTTATTTTAGGAATTGCTGGCGGGAATGTGATGGCGATATTAATTGATACAGAGGTTGTAATACCAATTTACTCTGTTTTACTTAGCTTTTTTGGAATGCTGCTGGTTGGTTTAGTATTCGGTGTATACCCCGCTTTTAAAGCTTCAAAACTAGATCCGATAGAAAGTTTACGCTACGAATAAACTTTTTGAAAGGAATGATTTAAGCTTCCGTTCCTATTTACTATCTTATAAAGAAAAAAGGGCATAATTATGAACGATGAAATCGTACGCGGTCTTAACGATAAAATTGATCTCGCTTTAGAAAAAGGAAAACTAATTCTTGAAGACGAAGAACTACAACAAAGAATTGAAGATGCCAAAAATATTGCGGAAGATACCGTTCGGAAGCATCCTGTTAAAAGTGTGTTAATCGGTTTAGCTATAGGCTTTTTAATTGGCAAAGCCTTGAATGGAGATGAAGATTAATTATGGATCAACTTGGTCAACGTATTAAGCAAGTTTCTAATGAGCTGAAAGGGTATGTAGAAACCCGTATTGAACTCTTGATTTTAAACCTTAGTGATAAAGGTACACTATGGCTGGGCGATTTAATTCAACATACTTTCAACCTCGTAATTCTAGGTACCGGATTGCTATTTGGTTTAATAGCTTTAGGGTTTTATTTGGGTGAACTTTTAAATAGTATGCCCGCCGGTTTTGGTATAATTGGAGTGCTATTATTTTTATTAGGCTTGATACTTATGATCGCTAAACCAAAAAATGTATCAAGAAAAATTCAAGCTCAGATTATGAAGGATGTAATTGATGCCCTGGAATCAAAAAAAGATCACCAGAATATTAATTTTTTAGAAGAAAAAAAGTCAGAGGAACAATAGGATATGTCTAGCGGAAGAGTATCAGAAATTGAAAAGAAAAAAATCGAGTTAGAAAACGAACTTGTTCGCATTCAGGAAGGAATTGACAAATCTATAGACGGGGTAAAAGAAGAGGTTGCAGATAGCCTGGACCCAAAGAGTATAATCAAAAAATATCCTCTTCATGTTTTAGGAGCATCTGTCTTGATTGGGTTTTTAATTGGGAAACCTAATTCGTCAAGTTTATCAAAAGGGTCAGGATCTTTAATCGGATCAGAAATAAAAAAGGCATTGACAAAAAAAGGGTTGTCAATCTTAGCAGAGATGATTGAAGGTAAGAGAAAATCCCGAGAGGAATAAGAAAGAAATTCGCCTAACCAATTAAATAAGTGATTTTGTAAAAAAAAATCTCTTGAAGCGAAACTATACATTCATCAGTTCGTGTAAGCGAATCATAACATAAAATGATTAAATCAATGAAAAAACTTTTTCTTTTAGCGGCATTTTTTGTGCTTTTTATCAGCACATCCATACAGGCACAACAAAAACGGGTTATTACATTAGAAGAAGCGATCGGGCTTGCTTTAGAAAATAATTACCAGCTTAAACAAGCAGAGAATAATTTAGAGTTAGCTGAATATCGAATAAATAGTGAGAAAGCAGATTTCTTACCGAGCTTAACTTCAAGTGCAGGTTTTTCAACTCAACAGGGACAGCAATTTGTTCAGGAGAGATTGGCATTTACAAATGTAACTTCTTCTGGAGCAAATGGAAGAATAAGTGCCAGCATACCTATCTTTAATGGGTTTGATAACATTCTTACACTTAGATCAAGTGAATCAAGCAAGCTTTCAAGTGAGGAGAATCTAAATAGAGCGAAAGAAAATATTATTTTTGAGACTGCTACAAGATTTTTAACTGTACTTTTAAATAAACAGCAATTAGAAGATGCATTAGAAAGTTTAGAGACTTCAAATAAACTCTTAGAGCAAACAAAAGCGCAGGTTGAGGTTGGTTCCCGACCAAGTGTTGATTTATACAATCAAGAAGCAACCGTTGCTAATGATGAATTTACAATAACTCAAAGAGAGAATGCCTTAAAATTATCCAAACTTCAGTTAGTTCGTTCTTTACAGATAGATCCTTTGATACAATATGAATTTGCAGTACCTGAGTTTAATCCTGAAACTGCAACTACTTCTACAACAGCAGGATTAAGAATTAACTCTTTAATTGAAGAAGCATTATCTAACCGTGCTGATATTAGAAGTTCGGAATACAACATTGAATCGTTAGAATATCAACTTCAACTTTCAAAAGGTAGATTGTTACCAACTTTGAATGGAAGTGCGACTATTTCTTCAAGCTATAGTGACCAATCAAGAGATCCTTTAACGGGCGACGAAGTAAGTTTCAACGATCAATTTTTCGATCAACGTGTTAACAAATCACTGGGTCTTTCTCTGAATCTACCGATTTTCAGCAACTGGAACAGAATGACTCAAATTCAATCTGCTCAGGTCAATCTAAAAAATGCTGAGTTAGGATTAGAGAATACAAAGTTGCAGGTTATTCAAGAAGTTACACAGGCATTAAACGATTATAGCTCTTATTCATCTCAGCTAAAAGCTGCTGAGAAATCTTTGATTGCATCTGAAAGAGCATTTGAAACTCAGCAGGAGAGATATAATGTTGGGGCTAGTACTTTGATCGAATTGAGTCAGGCACAAACTCAATATTTTAATGCTCAATCATCAAGGACCAGTGCTTTATATAATCTGATTTTTCAAGATAAGCTATTGGATTACTATGTAGGAAAGCTCTCAGGTTCAGACATCAGTTTTAATTAATACAAATATTTAAAAAGACGGGTAGGTAAGAAAATGGCTAAAAAAAAATCATCGACAGGGAAAATTCTGCTTTATTTTGGGATTTTTCTGATTGTGCTGATCGGAGCTGGATTTGGGTTAAGGGCTGCTGGAATTATTGGAGGTGTTGAAGAAGGCACTTCGGTTGAAACCACAGAGGCTAAATTAAAAACAATAACGCAAATGGTATCTGCTTCAGGAAAAATACAGCCTGAAGTCGAAGTAATAATTCGTCCGGATGTTTCCGGTGAGATCATTGAACTTGCCGTTAATGAAGGAGATTTTGTTCGCAAAGGAGACCTTTTAGTTCGCCTGAAGCCGGATATTTTTAAGGCTAGAATAGATGAGTTAAATGCGGCTTTGTTAACTCAAAAAGCTCGTTTAGAACAAACAAGAGCTAGTTTAATACAAGCAAAAGCAGCTCATTTGAAAAATGAGGAGCTGTATAAAAAGGATATAATTTCAGAATTGGATTATATTCAAACTAAATCAAGTTTTGATTCTCAGAAGGCAAGTTTGAAAGCTTCAGAGTATCAGGTTCAAAGTGCTGAAGCTCAAGTTCGTAAGGCAGAGGAAGAGTTGCAGCAAACAGTTATTCGAGCTCCTCAAGATGGAACAGTGACAGGTTTAGGTGTGGAATTTGGTGAACGAGTTTTAGGAAACTCTCAAATGGCCGGAACTGAAATGATGCGTGTTTCACTACTGGATAAAATGGAAGTTTTGGTAGAAGTAAATGAAAATGACATCGTTAATATTTCTTCTTTAGATACTACCAGAATAGAAGTCGATGCTTATCCGGAACGCAGGTTTAACGGTATAGTTACTGAAATTGCAAATTCTGCAAGAATAACAGGAGCCGGATCAAACGAACAGGTAACAAACTATCAGGTTAAAGTTAGAATTATAACTCCACATAACCTGGCAATGAATGGTGGTGAACTTGTTAAAAGTGAGACTTCTGAAAATCCTGAAGAAAACTTTTCTCCAAACTTTAAACCGGGTATGTCTGCGACGGTTGATATTGAAACAAAAACGGCCGTAAATGTAGTTTCAGTTCCGATTCAGGCAGTTACTGTGAGAGATTATGCTAAAGACAAAAAAGATCGGAAATCAAAAAATGCCAATGCCGTAGCAACTAATGAAGATTCAGAATCGTCTGATGAAAGTGTTGACGAAGACCTTATTATTAAAAAAGAGGATATCAGAAAAGTAGTGTTTATTGTAGAAAATGGAATTGCGGTAAGATATGAAGTTGAAACAGGGATTAGTGATAACACTCACACCCAAATTCTTTCAGGTGTTGCTGCTGGTGATGAAATTGTAATTGGTAGTTATCGTACTTTATCTAAAAATTTAGCAAATGGTGATAAAGTGAAAGTAGAAAATAAGAAAACAGAATCTCTGGCCTCAATAAATTAATAGAGCACAATGTCAAAAAGAGCAATAATTCAGATTAAAGATCTTACAAGGTTTTATCAAATGGGTGAAACTGAAGTACGAGCATTGAACGGAGTAACATTCGACGTGCTCGAAAACGAGTATATTGCAATTATGGGACCATCAGGTTCCGGAAAATCAACTCTCATGAATATGATAGGTTGCCTGGATACTCCTACAGGTGGCGAATACATACTGAATGATAACCGTGTAAGCCAAATGGATGATGCTGAATTAGCAGAGGTAAGAAATCGCGAGATCGGTTTTGTATTTCAGACATTCAATTTGCTACCCAGAACTACCTGTTTGGCAAATGTTGAACTACCACTAATCTATGCGGGTGTAAAGGCCTCAGAGCGTAAAGAAAGAGCTTCTGAAGTGTTGGCAAAGGTTGGATTAGGTGACCGTTTAGATCATAAACCTAATGAGCTTTCAGGGGGGCAACGGCAACGTGTGGCTATTGCAAGAGCGCTTGTAAACGGGCCGTCAATTTTATTAGCTGATGAACCAACCGGTAACTTAGATACAAAAACCGGTGATGAGATTATGCTTTTGTTTGAAGAATTGTACAAAGCGGGTAACACAATTATTGTAGTTACTCACGAAAATGAAATTGCTGAATATTCCAGAAGAATTGTTAGGCTTCGAGATGGGGTTATTGAAACTGATGAAAAAGTGGAGAATCCTGTTCTTGCTACTCATTAAGAGTTTAATATAATTTCATAAAAAAAGACGCTTATCATTGATAAACGTCTTTTTTTTGGTCAAAGAATGGTGATTAGTTTCTTAAGCCAATACCAATACCTGCATTTCCAGTAACATATTCAGCTGCTGTAGCTTCAGCAAAAAATCTAATGGGTCCTAATTTAAGCTGAAAACCTGCTAAAGCATGAATTCCTGCTTCACCATCTTCCTCATATGATACCGGATCCTGAAGTGTTTGTCCACCACCCAGATCATACGTTCCAAGGATATCTAAATTGAAAGTACTTTTTTGATAACCAAGTCCGCCATATACAGAAATGAATGGAAGTGATTTTCCAACAAGGGCATTAACCACAAAAGTATTCGTTGAAGTTTCAACTACCTGATCATCAGCTCCTTGATTAAATTCAAGATTACCATTTAGATCCGTTTTTGAGAAAGCTGCTAAAATTGAAAGATCAACCGGTAGCAATTTTCCTCCTGGAATCCACTGATTTAAACCATGCTTAAATCCTGCTCCAATAACTGATATAGTACCATAATCACCTAGATCCGTTTCAGGGATGTATCTAACAGTAATATCAGTTGACTTAATTAACCCTACATTTGCCTGTACCATAGCTACAGGAACATAGTTAAAACCTGAACCGCCCGGAATCTGAAATGAGTAATTTCCTCCCTGGTCAGAGATAGTTTGACCTGATCCTTTAGAACCTGAAATGGTACTGGAAGATTGTCCGGTTACAGTAACATTTTGAAGACCTAAAGTAGAAGCATCAAAAGATTGCCCTCCACTGGGAACTTGTGCAACTGCAGCTCTTAGTTGTAAGCTAAAACCTAGAGTTTTAGTTGGAGTTGCTTTTGTTGTCCAACCTGAGTTAAGTCCGGTACCTAAACCTGTAGGTAGAGGTTTTAAATAAGCTCTTGTTAATAAGGTAGCATTTGTTGGACCTGATTCTAAGAATGCCTTAATTTCTTCAAGCTGTGCATTAGCTGGTGAAATTGCCATAAATCCTAACACAAAGCCTCCTAAAATAGCTTTTTGAAGTGTTTTGTAGATGTGTTTCATTTATTTCTCCTGTGATTAATTTGAAATTTTAATATCTGTATAATTTCGGATAGTTTGAATACCCTTTTTGAGGTATTTGAAAATCTTAATTTTCCAGCGATTCAAGCATATTAATATAAGAATTGTATCTGTTCGGGTCGATCTTTCCCTCTTCAAAAGCTGTAATTACACCACAACCAGGTTCATGAATATGAGTACAAGTATTGAATTTACACGATTCTCTTGGTTCCAGCATTTCGGGAAAATAAAGAGATAATTCCCAATCTTCGATGTTAACTAAGCCAAATTCCCTGATGCCCGGAGTATCAGCAACATATCCACCAATATTCAAAGGAATTAGCCGAGCAAAGGTGGTTGTATGTTTTCCTTTATTTGAAGAACTGGAAATTTCTCCAACTTTTAAATTGAATTCAGGATCTATAGCATTCAAAATACTCGTTTTTCCAACTCCTGATGGACCTATAAATGCTGAAATCTGATCAGCAAAAAGGGTCTTTAAATATTCAATAGAGCTTTTATCTTCAATACTGCAGGTGTAAACAGCATATCCAAGAGAAGAATAAACGGCTTTCATTTCATCTACAAATTCAAGATCACCGCTCTTTGCTAGATCCATTTTATTTATGATAATCCCTGGTTTTACTTCATATGCTTCGCAGGTTACTAAAAAGCGATCAATGAACCCTTCGTTAAGTTTTGGCTTTCTGACGGATTGAATAACGAATGCTTGGTCCAGATTAGAAACCAGAATATGCTCACCACGTTTTCCATGAGTTGCTTGCCGAGTAATGTAGTTTTCTCGATCATGGATTTTGAGAATATTCCCGGAGCCATCTTTATTGATATTTAGATCAACTTTATCGCCCACAGTAATGGGATTGGTAACTAGTTTTTTATCCAAACGAAATTTACCCGGTAATCTGCTGCTGATAACATCATTACCAATGTCGACCTTATACCAGCTACCTGTTGATTCTATGACTCGTCCTGTTTTCATTCTAGAAAATACGGAAGAGTATGGGATAGACAAGAACTTAATTTATAAATCTTAACTATTTAATAGATATTGGATTGTAACTGATTTTTAACTTCATTTAAAGATTCTAAAACTAACAAATTTATCATGATTCGTTTTTCAATAGTCCCTCTTTTAATACTGATTTTAAGTGGACTGCAAAATCCTACAGAAGAAGTAGACAAATTTTGGGCTGAAGTGTCCAGAACGGTTGCAGAGGGTGATTTCGAAAACTATTCCAACACTTATCATCTGGATGCAGTGTTAGTGAACGGGATTTCAGGAACCAGTTATCCTATATCAAATGCTTTGTCAGGTTGGAAGAAAGGGTTTGATGACACTAAAGCCGGTAAAGTTAAGGCTAGTGTTGAGTTCAGGTTTTCAAAACGTCTGCATAGCAAAACTACCGCACATGACACAGGAATTTTTAAATATACCTCTCAAACAGAGAATTCAAAACAGAACTCTTCATATATACATTTCGAGGGACTGATGACTAAAGCCAACGGCGATTGGAAAATGATGATGGAGTATCAAGTTTCAGTAGCATCAGAGGAAGAGTGGAATGGACTGGAATAAATAAAAAAGGGCTATTTAAAGCCCTTTTTAGATTAACTGGAAACCGTCACATTTTCTGATTTACCATTTTTTCCTGAAATTGAATTTTTATGAGCATCGCTGACTTTGAAAAATTCTTTAGGATCATGTTCGGGTTTCTCATCCAGCATATGATCGAGAAGTCCATCCATTCTCTCCAAGTATTCTACTTTAAGATCGCCAATTACATCTTTTTCGATTTCGGCTACATCCTTTTCGTTTTTCTTAGGAAGCAGAACTTGTTTGATGCCGGCCCTTTTTGCTGCCAAAACTTTCTCTTTGATGCCACCAACAGGTAGTACCAATCCTCGAAGTGTAATTTCTCCGGTTAAAGCGACAGTACCTTTCACTTTTCGTTGCGTAAAGATGGAAGCAATTGCCGACATCAATGAAACACCGGCAGAAGGTCCGTCTTTTGGAACTGCTCCTGCTGGGACGTGAATATGGAGATCCCAGTATTTAAATGCTTCTTCAGGAATACCCACTTCTTCTGAATGTGCTTTAAGATAGGAAATAGCCAACATCGCTGACTCCTTCATAACATCCCCAAGTTGCCCTGTAATATTCAATTTACCGGAACCTTTAGAAACGCTCGCCTCAATAAATAAAATGTCTCCACCAAAAGGAGTCCAGGCTAAACCTGTAGCAACACCGGGTACGGTTGTTCTTTCGGCAGCATCACTAAAGTATTTCTGTTTTCCCAGAAACTCTTCCACATCGTCTTCAGTTACAGAAAACTCTTCGATTTCGCCTTTAGCCACTTTAGCTGCTACTCCTCTGCATACTCCTGCAACCTGACGTTCGAGATTTCGAACACCGGATTCTCTTGTAAACTGGTCTATAACTTTATGAATTGCTTTATCATCAATTGAAATTTGATCTTCTTTTAAACCATTCTCTTTAATCTGTTTTGGAATCAGATATTTTTTAGCGATCTCGGTTTTTTCTTCAAGAGTGTATCCACTTATGTTGATGATCTCCATTCGATCTTTTAGCGGAGCAGGAATAGTATCTAAACTATTCGCCGTAGCAATGAATAATACTTTTGACAGATCGTATTCAAGTTCCAAATAGTTATCACTGAAGGTATCATTTTGCTCGGGATCAAGAACCTCAAGTAGTGCAGATGTAGGATCGCCTCTGTAATCAGCTCCAACTTTATCAATTTCATCCAACATGATAACAGGATTTCCTTTTCCTGCTTTTTTCATGGAGCGAATAATTCTTCCAGGAAGAGCACCTATATATGTTCTTCTGTGGCCGCGAATCTCAGCTTCGTCCCGAATTCCACCTAAACTGAAACGCTCAAACTCTCTATTTAAAGACCTGGCGATCGATTTCCCTAAAGAAGTCTTACCAACACCCGGAGGGCCATAGAAACAAAGAATAGGAGCCTTCATGTCTTTTTTAAGTTTAAGAACAGCCAGATATTCAATGATTCTTTTTTTGACCTTTTCCAATCCATAATGATCTTCATCCAATACTTCTTTGGCGAATTTCAGATCTAATTTATCATCTGAATATTCATCCCATGGAAGATCCAGAATCCACTCTACATAACTATGAATGATTCCATAATTTGGGGATGCATTCGGAGTCATTTCTAATCTGCGAAGTTCTTTTTCAGCTTCTTCTCTGGCATAATCGGGCAGTTTTTTTGAAGCTAATTTATCTTTCAGCTTTTCAACTTCTTTATGTTCAGCATCGTCACCAAGTTCTTCTTGAATGGCTTTCATTTGCTGGCGGAGATAGAATTCCCGTTGTTGGTCGTCAATATCTGACTTAACCTTAGTTCGTATCTTCTCACTCATATCCAAAACCTGAACTTCCTGCTCAAGAAATTCCATCACTTTATTGAGATTATCAGAGAACTTCTGAATTTCTAAAAGTTGCTGCTTTTTCTCGATGTCTACATTTAAATTTGAAGAAATGAAGTTCAACAAAAAGGTTGGACTACTGATGTTGTTTACTGCAATAGTAGCTTCAGATGGTATATTAGGGGATAGGTTGATGATCCTTGTTGCCGTCTCCTTAATATTTCTTATGGAAGCGTCAAGTTCTACGCCTTGAATATCCATTTCTTTAGGGAAGGGCTTCACTTTTGCTTTAAAGAATGGTTCGCTTTGTGTGAATTCTTCAACCTCAAAGCCCGTCTTACCTTGAATCACAATGCTTTTACTGCCATCAGGCATCTTAATAAGCTTGATGATTCGAGCCATAGTTCCAACTTTATGCAAGTCTTTTGAATCAGGCTCTTCAATATCTTCATCTTTTTGAGTAACAACACCAATAATTTTGTCACCTGCATAAGCTTCTTTCACCAAGGCTAAAGAGCGATCTCTTCCCACTGTTATTGGTACAACAACTCCGGGGAATAACACGGTATTTTTTAAAGGTAATATTGGAAGGTTTTCGGGAATTACGGATTCGGTGAGTTCTCGTTCTTCTTCTTCCGACATTAAGGGTATAGCTTGTTCAAAATCATCAAAACTTGCATCTGATTCATCGAAACTATCAAAACTGTTAAATCTGTCTTTCATAAAATATTTTCAAAAATTTCTTTATTAAGTCAAGTTACGCAAATACGAAGCCAAACTTAGAGGTATCACAAAGCGTCAGGCTTTTTCTAAGGATGACAGAAAGCCAAGGCAAACTGTCAGTTATAAATGAAACTGTAAAACTGCAAATCCGGCTCCGGAAACGTTTGTCGATGAAGTGAAAGAACGCGAAGAAACCATCATTGCAAGTGATAGATCCCAAAATTTGGTTTCTATTGCCGTGCCGATGTTAAACGATCCCGGTAATCCTGGTGTAAACTGAAGTCCTCCTCGCAGTGGAAGAAAGTTCAATGGGCGAAGTTCAGTTCCTACAGAAGTTGTTAATACAGTAGAATTAAAAGCACTATTGCTGATGCCTATGCTCATGTCGCCCATTAATTTAATACGGCTTAGCTCAATGAGAATTCCACCATTAAATGTAGTGGGAAGTAAAGTAGAAAATGAGTTTGTAGAAAATGCCTGTCTGTTTGCTGCAAATGGATTACCATCTCCGAACTTATCTACATAATTTAAAAACTGTCCCGGAGAACCAACAAATGCTTCATCAGCGGTAGCAGGAAAATCAGTTACTGTGGAAGTTTCTTTTACTTCGTCCAAGATCACGGTTTTGTCATTATAATTAACAAACCCAATGTCATTGATAGATAGAGAGATTCGAAAAGATCTTTTTGTTTGCTGACGATTTGAACCTAAAGTGGAAAGATCGTTTCCAAAAGTAAGCAGATATGTAAATCCTACATCCAAACCAATTCCATATCCATGGATGTTTGAAAGTTCATCCTGAAAAGATTCCAGATTCTGATCTGTACTTTCAAGAGCTGTTAATCCCTCAAAATAAGCTTCAGTTGCAGCAGCAATGTTACCTGCTGATTGGTATTCAAAAGTTTGTGACCGATTTATCTCATTGGCTCCATTTGCTCTACTGTAAGTGTTTTTCCAATCCGCTTTTTGATAAGGACCTGCCAAAATAAATTTAGGAGCTATTCCAATCAGAAAATTGTCTAATCGGGAGCTAAGTCCATTTATTAAATTGAGAGATTCAGAATATCCGATCGAAAATTCATGCAGAACCTGATAATTATGTATCAAGTCTTGGTTTGAGATAGTGACGTTATTTTCAACTACTTCCTGATCAGTATACCAGTTTCTACCGGCTTCAAGCCTGGATCCAACTCTTGTTCTGGAAGCAAAAGAGTAAGCATTGTTATTTTTCATCCAGCTTACACCTACTGTAGTAACTTCAAATCGGGATTGGTGCACAGAGCTTAATCGATCTCGCTTGTAATGTGTATTTATGATATTGGAAAGGTCTCCAGCGGTTATATCATTAACGCCGGAAGAATATTTCTCGAAATAGTTGAACGCATTGTCTTTTTGATCGAATACATTTTCATAATTAAGAACTCCATTGAAATATGATCCACTAACTAAAAACCCGATATCTACTTTCTTTTGTCGATCATGGATAAGCAGATTTGCCGGATTATAAAAATTAGCATTATAATCAGTGATATAAGTAGTTCCTCCACCTCCGAGAGCCAAATTCTTTGATGTAAGAACGGGTTGCGCAACAGTAATTGTCGCACATAAAGTACCCAAAATGATAGATGATAAAACCTTCCACATATTTTTAATAACCGTCTTTATACTAACCAATAACTTGAAGTGGCGCTGCTTTTAGCATTAACTTCTTTTGTCCTCTTGACTTGAAAAATACAACAACTTTGGTATCCATTCCTAATCCGCTTCTGCTGATGATCTTTCCGGGGCCAAATTTTGCATGTTCAACCAAAGCTCCAACCTGAAATGGATCCTCTCCTTCCTGTAAATCGTATTCAATGGTATTTCCACTTGCTGATTTGTAAGTCTTACCGCTAACGGGTTTCTCCCAATCATATTCTATGGAAGTTGCACTGGTAGATTTTCTTGCTGAAGAAGATTCATCTAAAGTAAATCGATCCGCTTTCTGAGTGATGGAAGCACCTGTTTCTGTTCTAACCACTCCTGAATCTACTTCATCAATAAATCGGGAGCGTATCTGTCGTTGTTCTTCTCCAAATTTATACCTGTTTCTGGCATGGCTAAAAAACAATCGTTCTTCTGCTCTTGTTATGGCCACATAAAACAGTCGTCGTTCTTCCTCTATATCTACGTCAAAACCAACGCGAGCACCAACAGGGAAGAGATTTTCTTCTAAACCAACAACAAATACAGTTGGAAACTCCAAGCCTTTCGAACCATGAACAGTCATTAGAGTAATGGCAGGCTTATTTTCATCAAATTTATCTGCATCCGTTATGAGGCTGATTTCCTGTAAAAAAGCGCTAAGAGATGGATTCGAGTTTCCCTTTTCGTAATAGGAGATGGCATTCTGGAATTCCAAAATGTTATCTCTACGCATCATAGACTGCTGAGAATTTTCTTCAACCAACGCTCGCACATAACCCGACTGTTCCAGAATACTTCGAGTAGATTCTGTGAGTCCTATCCCGTTCTCCATTTCAGAACGTAGGCGATTTATCATATCCACAAATTCGCGAATCCGAACTTTGGCAGGTTTGTATACATCGGTATTTTCTACATCCTGTAAAATACTCCAGACGGACTGACCTTCACTACGGGCTTTTCTCCTGAGATCCTGAATAGATTTATTTCCAATTCCTCTTGAAGGCTCGTTGATAATTCGAATCAGATTAGTTTCATCATTTGGATTTACCAATAAAGTGAGATAGGCAAGTACATCTTTTATTTCTTTACGTTGATAAAAAGAAAGTCCACCTACCAGTTGATAAGCCAGATCTTTTCTTCTCAATGCCTCTTCAAATACTCTGGATTGATAATTTGTGCGGTAAAGGATAGCGAAGTCATTATTGTTATATCCATGTCGCATTTTGAGCTCATAGATATAACTGGCAACTCGATTCGCTTCATCCCGTTCGTCGTAATTATCCAGAAGAATGATCGGATCTCCGTAATCCTGTTCAGTCCATAGGGTTTTATCCAGTTGTTTGGAGTTCTTTTTTATGATTGAATCCGCACATTGAAGAATTGATTTCGTAGAACGGTAATTTTGCTCGAGAGGGACCTTAGTGGCATTTTCATAATCTTCCTGAAAATTCAGAATATTGGAAATATCTGCCCCGCGGAAAGAATAAATACTTTGGGCGTCATCACCTACAACACATAAATTACCGTATTTGCTGGCAAGCATTCTGGTAACCTTATACTGCGCATGATTGGTATCCTGATACTCATCAATCATAATATATTTGAACCTGTTTTGATAGGCTTCCAGAACCTCAGGAAATTGTTCAAACAGCTCAATCGGTTTCACCAAAAGATCGTCAAAATCCATGGCGTTACTTTCTTTTAAACGGGTAACGTATACTTTATATACTCTTGCAGTAATGTCATCCAGTGTGCTTCCTACGAACCTATTCTGATACGTATCGGGATTGATCAACTGGTTTTTAGCATCACTGATCTTATTCCGGATGGTTTTCGGCTTGATCTCTTTGGGATCAAAGTTTAATTCCTGAAGAATTTGCTTGATTACCGTTTCAGAATCGCTGGTATCATAAATAGTGAAATCTTTACCATAACCGATTCTATCAGCTTCGAATCTAAGGATCTTAGAAAAGATAGAGTGAAAAGTACCCATCCAAAGTTTGGAAGCTTTATCGCCGATCAAGCTTTTAATTCGATCTTTCATCTCACGAGCCGCTTTATTCGTGAATGTAAGAGCTAAGATTTCATTGGGAGCTGCTTTAAATTGTTGAAGGAGATAGGCAATTCGAAAAGTAAGAACACGGGTTTTTCCACTACCGGCACCGGCTATAATCAACAACGGTCCGTTGGTGTGAGTTACCGCCTTTTTTTGCTGTTCATTAAGTCCTTTAAGGAAATCGGGCTTTCCTTTAGGTTCTTCAGATTGTAGGGAAAATGTTTTCATGAATATCTGCGAGGGAGTAATCCTGTCGCTTGTTTATTAGAGAATCTGATATTTTAATTCTTTTATTGAAAATAAAGAAGTTATCACTATTTATTTGGTGAGCTTCAAAGGTCATCAAACTACGACTTTTATTTCTTTACTGTAAAGAAACTATTGAAATGAAGAAGTGAAATTTAAATCCATCATTTCGCTGAAAGCAGGGTGACGGATGTTTAATTAGGAAAATATAGCTAAGAACATTTTCTCCTCAAGCAAATACATCAGCCGTGCATAGCCCGACAGAGGTATCGCTAGCTCTGGTGTTGAATGCCATTATAGTTATTACAAGCTTTCTTTAAATTGACATTATAAATATCACTCAAAATCTTTCAGCTGTTCTTTTAGCTTTTCAAGATTGGCTTCGCCGTCACGCTTTTTATTACGTTCGTTCTGAACTACAGCTTCCGGAGCATTATCCACAAAGTTTGAATTATTCAGCTTACTGTTTACGCTTTTAAGAAATCCTTCCACACGCCCCATTTCTTTCTTAATTCGCTCGATTTCTTTATCCACATCCACTAAACCAAACATTTGTATGTAGATCTCATCATTACCAACTAGTGCAGAAGCACAAGCTTTTGGTTTTTTTAGATCAGCTGATACAAACAAAGACTTGATAACCTGAAGTTTTCTGATGATCCATTCATTGGCTTCAATCTTTTCAGCATCCTCTGATTTGATAAGTACTTCGATGTCTTCTTTTGGAGAAACACCCATTTCTGAACGTATATTTCTAAGCGCAGAAACTATTCCCTGCATACTCTTGAATAATTCTTCGTCTTCAGAAATTACCTTGCTCATGTCATATTCCGGCCAACTTGAAACACAAAGAGCTTCATCCGCCGAACGTTCGTCAATATGTTGCCAGATTTCTTCACTGATAAATGGCATAAAAGGATGGAGGAGCTTCATCAACTGCTCGAACATTCCAAGCGCTACATTCAATCGCTCATTATCAAATTTATCACCGTAATTAGCCGGTTTTGCCAGTTCGATGTACCAGTCGCAGAAGTCATCCCAGATCAGTGAATACACCTTTTTAAGGGCATCGTTCAACTTGTACTTATCGAAATCTTCTTCTACTTCTTTGATGGTTTGATGGATACGAGACATCATCCAGCGGTCTACCAAATTTTCCGTATCAATTTTAGTAGTTGGCTTATATTCAACACCTTCTTCCATATTCATGGTTAGAAAGCGGAAAGCATTCCAAATTTTGTTACTGAATTTACTTCCCTGCTCACAAAGTTTTGAATCGAAGGGAAGATCGTTTCCCGCCGGAGTTGCAAACAGCATTCCCATACGGATTCCATCAGCACCAAATTCGGCAATCAATTCCAAAGGATCAGGTGAGTTTCCTAAACTCTTACTCATCTTGCGACCTTGTTTGTCGCGTACAATCCCGGTGTAATACACATTCTTGAATGGAAGCTCACCTCGGTATTCATATCCGGCAATAATCATTCGGGCAACCCAGAAAAACATAATTTCAGGAGCAGTCACCAGATCATTTGTTGGATAGTAGTAATCAACTTCGTCTTTTTTGTAAAATCCGTCGAATACCGAAATCGGCCATAACCAGGAAGAAAACCATGTATCCAAAACATCTTCTTCTTGTTTCAGATCATCTGCGTTAGGTTTCTTATTTCCGGACTTTTCCTGTGCGGCTTTTACCGCTTCTTTGATTGTTTTAGCAACTACAAAATCATCCTCGTCTTCGCCGTAGTAGTAAGCTGGAATTCTGTGTCCCCACCAAAGCT
>Ga0189291_100272_pt1 | contig 27876 bp, 41 predicted proteins | sample UW1redminimetaG_FD_130331 | JGI IMG/M metagenome (GOLD analysis project Ga0189291, IMG submission 130331) | Marine microbial communities from the Costa Rica Dome - UW179B-red mini metaG | ecosystem: Environmental > Aquatic > Marine > Oceanic > Photic zone | place: Costa Rica: the Eastern Pacific... | reverse complement strand
GATGGGGAAGTCAGGCAGCCTGCCGGGGTGGCAGCTTTGCCGTGGAATCAGTGGCAGCTTTCGCGTGGAATGGGTGGCAGGATTCGTCTGGAATCAGTGGCAACTTTGGTCTGGAATACGCATTATAGTTGACAGGTCGGATAAACGCAAGTAGGCTGCGTACATCATTTCGATAAAACTAGAAATATAGGAGTAATATTGAATGTCACCTCAACTCCAAGACGCTCTAGGCATGTTCGCCTTTCTCGCTATCGAGCTATCGGTTCTATTCATTGGCATTAGCTTGCTGGTCGGAGTTCTTCAACGTCACATCCCACCATCCAAGGTGGAAGCGTTACTGACTTCCAGTGGGAAGCGAGGCTATTTTCTTGCTGCTGGTTTAGGAGCTATAACGCCCTTCTGTAGTTGCTCGACTATCCCCATGTTGAAAGGGTTGATTCGGGCACGGGCCGGTTTTGGGCCGATGATGGTGTTTCTTTTCTCATCTCCGTTGCTGAATCCTATCGTCGTCGGCCTGCTGGTTGCCACGTTTGGATGGACACTTACTGCTATCTATGTGCTCGCCGCTTTGGTGGTCGCGGTAGGTGCCGGATGGCTGCTTCACACGCTTGGCTTCGAGCGTTATGTGCGCCGGACGGCGACACAAGAGAGCAGTGGATGTAGTTCATCAGCAAGCCCGTGCAGTGCTACATCGACCGCATCGAGTTGCGGCACCAACAGCTGCGACACCACTCCGAAGACGGCTTCTTGCGGGGCTGATAGGAAGACAACAGTCTCTACGTCTAGCGAATGCTGTGACAGTCAACCCACTGTCACGGTTAAGAAAGAAGGGAAGTACAGTGGTGTGTGGCGGGAAGCTTGGTCGGACTTTATCGATGTGTTGCCTTACCTGCTCATCGGTATTGCGATTGGCAGCGTGATCTATGGTTTCATGCCCACTGACTTATTGGAGCAGTATGCAGGCCCAGATAATCCCTTTGCCATTCCAGTTGCCGCTGTCATCGGCGTGCCGTTGTATATTCGCGCTGAAGCCGTCATACCTCTGGCAGCGGCTCTGATGGCCAAAGGCGTGGGTGCCGGGACGGTGCTAGCGTTGATCATCGGCAGTGCCGGAGCCAGCCTGACTGAGCTCATTCTGTTGCGCTCTTTGTTCACGCTGAAGCTTTTAGCGGCGTTTTTAGCAGTCATTTTTGCTATGGCGATGATTGCCGGTTACGCCACCTACCTGTTTTTCTGATCAAGGCGGGAGATGATTAATTCGTTAAGCCTTCCTGGGTACCAGTTGGTGGATTCTGATGAGCAGAATGAAGACATACATTTTCGGCTTGAAGCACCTACACCAGTAGCCTGCGAGGGGTGCGGCGTGCAGGGTGAGTTCGTGCGGTTCGGCAAGCGTGATGTTCCCTATCGTGACCTGCCCATCCACGGCAAGCGGGTCACCCTCTGGGTAGTTCGTCGCCGGTACACCTGCCGGGCCTGCAAGACCACCTTCAGGCCCCAGCTACCGGAGATGGTGGACGGCTTCCGCATGACGCTGCGGTTGCATGAGTACGTGGAGAAGGAAGCCTTCAATCACCCCTACGCCTACGTGGCTGATACCACGGGCCTGGACGAGAAGACGGTACGCGACATTTTCAACGCCCGCGCCGAATTCCTGGGGCGCTGGCACCGCTTCGAGACGCCCCGCATTCTCGGCATTGACGAGTTGTACCTGAACAAGCGCTACCGCTGCATCCTGACCAACATCGAGGAGAGGACCCTGCTCGACCTGCTGGCCACCCGCCGCCAGGACGTGGTGACCAACTACCTGATGAAGCTGAAAGACCGGCAGAAGGTCGAGATCGTCAGCATGGACATGTGGAACCCCTACCGGGCAGCGGTCAAGGCTGTGCTGCCCCAGGCCCGTATCGTGGTCGATAAGTTCCATGTGGTGCGCATGGCCAACGATGCCCTAGAGAGAGTGCGCAAGGGCCTCAGAAAGGAGCTGAAACCGTCCCAGAGCCGGACTCTCAAGGGAGACCGGAAAATCCTGCTGAAACGCGCTCACGAAGTCTCAAACCGGGAACGCCTCATCATGGAGACCTGGACCGGCGCATTCCCACAACTGCTGGCCGCCTACGAGCACAAGGAACGTTTCTACGGCATCTGGGACGCTACCACACGGCCCCAGGCAGAAGCCGCCCTGGACGAGTGGATAGCCACCATCCCGAAGGGCCAGAAGGAAGTCTGGAGCGATCTGGTCAGGGCTGTAGGCAACTGGCGCGAAGAGATCATGACCTACTTCGAGACGGACATGCCCGTCACCAACGCTTACACGGAGTCCATCAACCGACTGGCCAAGGACAAGAACCGTGAAGGACGTGGTTACTCCTTCGAGGTGATGCGGGCACGAATGCTCTACACCACGAAGCACAAGAAGAAGGCCCCGACCGCGAAGGTCTCTCCGTTCTACAAGAAAACCATCGGTTACGGACTGCCGGACTTCGCAGAGGAACTCAACTACGGGGTCGATCTATCAACCATCTGATAATGGTATCAGGTTGGTGGGGTAAAGGTGCCCCATCAACCATTAAATCCGTATACCCGATTTAATTTCAGGCGTGATCAATGTCGTCAGATAAAGATTTTTTATTAGCGTCGACCAGTCGTCGGCTTTCTTTGGAAAAGCTTTCATCTCTGAGTCAGTAATAGTCGGTCGCAACACGCTATTTAGGCGACTCCACCAACTTTTTATTGAGATTGGTTTCTTACCCGTGCAGTAATTGACTGCATGCTGTGCGAAAGGTTCCCAGTCTTTTACATGAGACAGATAGTGAATATTGATGTGCCTACAAGCCCCGGCTTCGGATTCTATCCTTAACTGATGCTCGCCGTTTTTCATGGTGATTTTCACTATATCTCTACTTCCGTTAACTGTCGTTCTCGTTTAAATCAATGGCGCCCCATATTAAAAACAGCATCTGCACGATTCGGCCTTCGCTCACGTGAGATCTCTACCAAAAAGCTGTCAAAAAATGTCTCTCAATAATTGTAGCTGTCAGATCATGTAGGTTATTGCAGTGTAGACGAAAAATGGGCGAGTGGGCCTTTTTTTGACAATTTAATGCGTTCGGAATACTGCGGAGCAGAACCGCGTGGTCATATTGGCCGTGGCTGCAGGGAACATCAGCCGCGTTCTTTCCTCGCCACGGGTTCCACCTGTGGTGATTACCTTGCCGCCCGGAATTTCAAAGCTCGTAGGCGCCGTGCGAGCGTTCTGGCGATGCATTTCCCCAGCGATCCCGCCGATCTTCCAGCTAAAGTACAGAGGCACGTTGAAGGCGTCCGCGAAAGCCTTCATGTAGGCGTCGGTCACTGGCCAGTCAAAGACGCGGGGCTCATCCGGTGCACCGTCAACACGGTGGTGGAAGATCTCGATCTTGCTGCGTGGTACGCCCTGCTCAAGCAGCCAGAGGAAGCTGCTGACGCTATCTTTTCCGCCTGAGTGCATTACCAGGTAGTGGTCGTAGCTCAGGATGTCCAGCGTCTTGAAATACGCGTCGCGTGGGTCCGGGGCGTCGGTGATGTCGAAAAGTGCGATCTGGTTTTCTTGTGCGCTCATGGTTTGTCCTCCATTTGTTTTAGTGTACGCGTATAGCGTACATCTGTCAATTCAAATGGTGGGTGTAAGCACTGATTTCATTGTGAAATAGGTTTTTTGTGTCAGCGCCCAGAATGCGCATGATTTTGCCAAGGAACGATCATGAGTGATCTGTCACGTATTAAGATCACCGGTGCCAGGCCAGTGACTCTATTCAAGTGTAAAAAATCGGTCATTCGTTGGTGATGGCCTGCGGCTTTCACGCATGCACCAGGCGTAGCCATATCATTAAAAAGTGTTACCATACGCGTACACTCAAACGATAATTTGACCGATAAGGGCTCTCAGCATGGACCAGATACTCAAGAATCAACGCTTTCGTGAATCCATGCGCGCACTGGATCAAGCGTACTCACCTTTCGAGGTCGCCCGCTGGTTTTGCCTCGGGGAAGAAAGCACGGTCATGCGCCGGCGCACCCGTGGTCCGATCAACCGCAAACTCTACGAGGATGGTCACAAGGATCATCGTGGCGCGACGACAAACGACGTGCTTTGCGCCCAGTTAATGCAGTTCCTGCACAACAAAGGGTATGACCTGGGCTCCATGGAATTCGATGATCAGGGTCATTTGCTGGGAATCAAAAAGCGGCCTTCTATCAAGAAACAGCCAACTGCCGCTGGCTAGGAGATGCGTCATGCGAAAGGTCTACGGCTCTGACTGGCCTCCCGGTACCGTAATCCGGATGTATGAAGAGATTCTGCGAATTCGGAAAAATTGGGGGTCCAACGGCGAGGTGGAAGACATGGCCGGTGAGCCCGTATCGTCCAAATACTACTGGGAATTCCAGGGCGATCGAGCTGTGGTGCTTTCCCGCCCGGATCGTGGCTAGTCAGTCTCTAACCCGAGATACGCTGCCAGTTCACTGCTTAATTTGAAAGCCCTCTGTTTCCGTTGATCGATTCTATCGTCAGCGGTTGCGAGGGCTTTTTTTATGGCTGCGCGTTCTCCTCGAGCAAGGCTGAATGTCTTTAAGGGGCGGCCACCCTTACGGGTTGTTCCAGCAGTGCGATCAGGGTTTCGGCTTGGGCAGCGCTTATCCCAAGCTCGACAACCAGTTCCTTGTTGCGCGACACGACATCGATCCTAGTTATGGCAAAGAGCGCATAGCTTGAACTCGCCGGTGTTGCCCCTAAAGGCAAATCGACTGCTTTGTTGGCACCGCGGGCAGCGATCGATCTTTAGTGCCTGGCTATCTTCTTTCTGGGTAACAAAACCTTCGTCCTCCATGGCCATGAGAAACGGTGTGATCACCGGATCTGTTACCGCCTCTGTGCTGTCCATCTTGGGTACACCGGCCATCTTTTCGGATGCAATTTTGGCGCTCAGCCTGTTCCGCGCTTTGCGCAGGCTTTTCTCGGAGGGTTTGTTCGGGTGGGTGCGGTTTTGCGTCTGCATCTGGGGTTCCTTTGAGTGTCAGGGTAGGCTGGGCGGCACAACATCGGCCCATGATTTTACGTCTTCAGGGTTGCAGTCAGGCCATATCTCACAGGCCACGTACCGGCATAGCTGGTCGAGTAACCGGGCAAACTGGGCGCCGGACATTGTGTTTGGGCTAAGCGACCATGGCTGAAACACCGTGACCAGGGCGTTTGGGTCACCGTGACATGACTGGCCTGCCAAGTCCGCCAGCGTGCCGGCCGGAACGCTCATTACGTCACAGCCAGCGCCAGAGAGGCTTTGCAGGACCTTTATCGCGGTGTGGGCGTCCATGTGCGCGAACATGGGCACCTGATCGACAAGAAGTTGGCCCAGCTTATGGATGCGCTTCAAGTCAGCCGGTACGCGCTGGAAATCCATCGCTGCGTATACTGTTTGACCAAGCGAGAGGTTCAGGCTCCGAAGGGTTTGCTGGTCAACCTCGCTTGCCGGCACCAGGGCACCACGAACCACTTTCAGACCGATCGCAGGCGAAGGGTCTGCCGCATTGAAAGCCGTGTGCTTGGCTATCGCTGGCGGAACATTGTGGGTTGTCATGAATTGCCTCTGGTATCCCGTTACATAGGTACGCTTTGAGCGTACTTACATCCTAAAGTCTTGCTGTCATAAGGGTATTGCTGGAAACCGAGCTATTCAGAGAGGGAGGCCCAAAAAAATCGAGGCGGTTCGTGTGTTTTGGGGTGGCCAGTTAGCGCTAACCGAGCGTTCGGACCGCATACGTTTCTGAAAGGCTATAGCAAGGCAACTTGCTCTCCTGTGGATGGCACCCTGTTCTGTCGTTCTGGGAGTTTGATGCCCTGAGCCTTCAAATAGGCCTTCGCCAGTGTTTTTATGCGATCTGGGGCCTGCTGGTAGTCGCCTTCTTTTTTGCCGGGATCGGTTATGCCCTGATTCTGGCCACTCTTCAATCCCTGCATGTCGATAATGATGGGGTCCGAGCCGTAATTTGTGACTATGTAGATCACAAAAACCTCTTCCTGCTGGCCGTCCCGATCCAGTCGACCCACGCATTGCTTGTGAATCTGTGGGGACCAGTCCAACTCACCGAAAATCACCGTTGAGCAGCAATGTTGTATTCCGTCTGTCCCCGCGCCTGAACGCAAGGACATCACCATTACGTCGGCTTCGCCGTCGATAAACGCCTGTTTGTTTTTCGCTTTTTGCGCAGGCGATTCAGAACCGGTGTACCAGACAACATTTAGTTCAACCAATTCCTCCGCCCAGATCCGGTAAACCTCCCTATGCCAGCCGAATAGAAGAACCTTTTGCCCGGATTCGGCCACCATCTTCACGTAGGCGGCGACGGCTCGAGCTTTGGCTATGCCAGTCATTTCGCGCATCTTCATATCGAAATCTCTGGCCGCCAGCCCTGCAGATTTGAAGTCGCCGGTCAGTGCAGTCATTGCAAGGGATATCGCCAGCTCTTCGTTTTCCTCCACGAGTTTCTGGTTGGGCTCAACCCACTGAAGGTCCGGCTTCAATTGCCGTGCCTCTTGACCAACGTCTGCCTTAGAGCGGCGGAGAACCATGTGAATTTCTCGCAGGTACATGCCCAGGGCATCCGGATCTTTCACGATGCCTTTGCCCTGGTTGTCAGTGGTACACCATTCTCGCTGGAACTCCGTCTTCGTGCCCAGGCACCCTGGCCGGATCATGTCGGCGATATTGAAGATTTCGATGCCATAGTTGTAAATGGTGGTGGCCGTCATCCCAACGCGGACATCGATAGCTGCGCAAATGGATGCGGCCGCGGCGCCTTTGGCTGATTCTGTGCCTCGCCGTAACTGCTGTACTTCATCGAAAACGATGGCTTTAACCCAGCCTTGGGAAAACACATCCACCCAGCCCGCAAGCTGGGTGTACTTCACGATGTAAATACCCGCATCCGGAAGAGAGTAGGGCTTGGTCCCCTTAACCGAATGTATTCTCAGATCAATGTAGCTGGCGGCCTTTTCTGCCCATTGCTCTTGCAGGTGCGGCTCCACCACAACCACCATTGGCAGGGCTCCCGGTATGAGACCAACCGACAAACCCTCGTAGGTTTTTCCCAGGCCGATATCATCGATCAACATCAGCGAACGGACCTGTTCAATCAGGTTCGTGGCTACGGCCTGATAGTCCCGCTGTATCTGGCCGGGCATCAAACCTACCCGGTGCCGGGGCTTAGCGCTGGGAGCGAGGATTCGTTCAGCTTCAGCCTGATCGTTGAAAAATCTCTGGGACTGGTTGTTCAGACGCTGGCGGTCATCACCACTCATGTCCATGGGATATCGAGTCAGAAACCATTCCAGATCGGCAGCAACGTCTGAGGTGCCCTGCAGCCGGAAGGGGGCACTGCGGCTCTTGGAAATCCGGGGAAACAGTTGTTTCAGGCGAATTGCAACGTGAGGCTCGATCGCTTCAATCAACCACTGGTCGAACCTCGCTTCGTAGGACAGGCTTCCGTAAGTGCGCATAGCGGCGGTCATAGAAAAGCAGCTCCCAAAAGCAAAACTCGAACAGGCTTACCGTTAATTAGCTCGGGCAAACCTTGGCTCCGGCCGGTGGCCAGCACCAGTCCGTTAACACGGTCATCCTTACAGTACCGCTCGCACTGGCGGTAAACCGCCCGACGGCTCCATTGCTTGCTCGCTTTGACTTCAAGGCACAGACCGGAACGAGGAAAGAAGAAGTCAACGATACCGTCAGTGAGCTGAAATTCGCGATGAAACACCGCTTCACGCTCAAGCAGGAAGTCCTCAATCATGAGCTGACACCTAGTTTCGTCGGCGTAATCGAACTGACCCGCGGAAAGCAGGCCAATAAGAGCCTCAATCCGGTCCTCTACGCGAGTAGCAACCACTTTCATTCAGTTTGGCCACCACCACCACGTCGAGCATCGGCGATTGCTTCTTCCGTTGCTTGAATCTCTGCTTCCATCTCAGCGATAAGCTGGCGGGTATAAAACGGGTGCTCGGTAATCAGGTCGAGGCCGTCCAGATCCGCAATGATTTGATCAAACGCTGACTTGGAGAAGGCGTACTTCACCTGTTTGCGGCCATACAGGGAGTCTACATTCACGCTGTCGGGTACCAGCCAGCCGTGACGAAGGTAGCCATTGCGCTCAAACAGGTACGCTCTTCCCAGTTCAAAGCCAATGCGAGCATCGGTGTAGTAAAAGCCGCTTGGAAGGAACAGATCGATGCGTTCAAACTGAGCGGCGCTCGGGCGCTCCCAGCGACCAACGATGTTCATGGTTTCCCAGTTTCCTGGGCTGATCTGACGGTACAGGCGAATAACGCCTTCATCGTTGGTAGCGGAGCCGAACAGCCGAGCCACGAACGTGTCTTCAGTCGGGCCAGTCACGCCGATCGCGTCAAATGGCTTGCCGTCTTCCAGGAAGCTGGTGTATGCCGAATCTTGCTGTCCAACCGGATACAACGCTTGCGCGAAGGTTTGGGCCGGCTGAACCGCGCTTTGTCCGATTGCGCCATACACCAGGTTGCACGATCCAGTTTCAGTCGCATCTGGAAGTCCCGGAGTGTCACAGAGATTTCCGGTACCGCCGCTTGGCCACTGGCTCAAAATGATGTTGGAGACCAGTTCTTCCTTGAACGTGTACCCGAGGGTGCCCGGGCTGAACGTAAACGAACCGACGCCGGGGATATCTTTACCGCCAACCAGCTCATCGATGACCGGACGAGCATCGAGGCCGGCCAGTGAAAACTCACCAAAGTTCAACTGTGAGGAATACAGGGTGCTCTCGGAGTTCGCGACAAGCTCGCCAAACGACAGTAGCGGAAGGTAACGCTGGCGGCCGGAATGACCGACCTGAATCGTTTCGGTGCGGAATGAAAATCCGGTCCAGGCCAGTGCCCGGACACTTTGAGGCGAGGACGTCAGTTCGTCGCACTGGAAATCCCCGTTGGTGCAGTTTGCCTCGCTCACCACTCCGAATGTGGAATCATCCGAGCTGTAGTCCGTGTTTGTGGGTACCCCAATCTGAATGTCGGCAATCACCGCATCCTGGTCAGTGCCAACCGCAATGCGCCGGCGCGCCTCGTAATAGATCAGCCCTTCCTCTCGCATCGTTGGGGGAGTCGGTTGCGTACTGTTGGTTTCCGTCGCCAGCTCGGATTTCGCGTTGAACAGTTCGGTTCGTCTCGCGTTCAGAGTGGGAATCAGTGTGTTTTCAAACCAGTGAAGGTCGAAGAGACGAGCGCCATTGACCGGGTAGGTTTCAAAGCCGATTTCCTCGAAATAAGGGGAGTTGGATTCCGCTGTCGATACCCGGCTTTCCAGCTCAGTCAAGCTGGGTGGCTTTGGATCGGTGTTTACCGGGTCTAGGTCATCTTCGTATTCGGGCTGCTGAATGATGATCTCGGGATCGAAACTGCTATCGTCCGGAGTCTCTACCAGTGAGCGGTCAACGTCCTCGGCGATCTGACCCAGGGCCGCGCTTACCTTGTCCAGAATTCGGCTGTCCAGTTCCTTTTTGCTCAGGTTGTCCCGATCGGCGTCCGGTACCGCGGCGTCAATCGCAACAGCGAGCGCGTCGGCCACCTGAACAATGCGGGCCAGCCGCCGATACCCATAGTCCTCCACAGTCGTGCTATCGGCTGGCGGAGTGAGGTAATTTTCTAGGATATCGATATCGCTGCGGATCTTCCCGGCAATATTTAGCGTCGCCTCGGGCTGTGAACGAGAAACGATGGTCTGGCGCTCATTCTCGACAAGCGCCGACATCAGGGAGACAAAGACTCCCTCGATCGGCTGGCCTTCCGTTGGAACCCGGCTGGCAATCGACAGCGCCCATGGAAGCTCGGTACCGGAATCGGTCAGTAATGTATTCGGGCGGTCGTTTTCCACGAGGATGTTCGTTGTTGTTTTCAGCAGTTCGCCGTCTTCAAGGGTAATCGACCATTCGCCCTGGGCGTCTGAAACGGTTTGGGCTTCATCGCTTTCGCATACCCAGTTGTCATTGGCATCCAGACACACGATGGCGCCTTCAAGCGGCTCCGTTGTGGCGACAAGACCGGATACGGCCGGCGTCAATTCTTCCTCGGGCTCGGACACGTCCGGCTGCTCGACAGTTGGTGAATCGTTTTCTTCCGGCGTGGACTCATAGTCTTCAGAGTTATCCCATTCACAACCGGAAAGGAGCAACCCCCCGGATGTAACCCCGATGGCCAGCAAGAATGCTTTCATTGGTGATGAGGTGGTCATATACAGCGTCCCTTGATGTGCTGCTAAATGGTATAGATATATCCCACAGTATATGATAATCCACTCTCAAAATGGTGGTTTGGCCAGCAAACAGGGTCGTTCAGGCCACGCTACCGACACGGACTCGCCCAGATGTCTTGTTCCCTGGTTGCCATAAATGCGTTGTTTGGCCTGATCTCAATATGGCAGGTACAAAAAAACCCGCTCACAGAGCGGGTAAAAATGCGCAAGGTAATGACGAGAGGTTTGCAGTCTTCCAACTCACCCGGACCCTCTGCCGGTGTCCGGGCATTGCCACTCTCAACCCCTATTGATTCATATAGGGCATTGAAGGTCAACATTGCTGTGTTCGCTTTTGACCTATGCATACCTCCTGTCTTTGCAAGTTCCCCGATATCGCCAGCATCACACTAAAAGATTGCCTTTAGGCAGGCGGGTCCCGCCTGAACCGAACACTGATGCCTGTACTTCACGCCGCTGGCGCTCAGTGGGCAGTGCTCGGCGCTGGCCTCGCCTGCTGGTGGTGCTATCCGACAGTGCGGACGACGATGGCTTCCATCTGCCATGCGATCACCAGTTGCAAGAAGAAAATCCCGAGGTGCAGAACAGAGCGGAAGAAGCCCAAGGGAATGAACTGATGGAGGTACGTGGCCAGTCGCCAGGCGATGAAGCCAGTACAAATAGCGTATGCGATGGCGGCGATGAGCAGGCGCAGCGGGTCCACGTCTTGAGTCATGGTGTTGAACAGCACCCACGAGAGCACGCCGCTGAAAAAGCCGGACATAAAGAACAGGGTAAAGTATTGCATGAGCTAAATCCTCTCAGGTTGGGGGGGTTGGGGCGGTAGGCCGCCCCGTGAGTGTTAGGCCAGCAGCAAATCAAGCTGCTCGGCGTCGGTGTGCTTCTGGGTCGCCTTTGGCGCTTTATCTACCGCAGGCTGGGCGCTGGTGGCAATGATCGCCGGTGCCTTTGGGGCTGTGCCGGTGCTGGCGGTGAAGCCCGGGTGGGCTTGAATCGCTTCGAGGCTGTCGATCGGTCCGCGCTCGCGCAGGCGATCCAGGACACGGTTGTAACGCTGATACTGGGCCAATTGGGACTGGTACCCCGGTCTCGCTTTGATGATTCCCTCCCGAATGAGGAAGTTCATCTCATCGTTGTTGGTCTTCTGCCCGTCGGCGAATTCCATTTCCATCCACCACAGGAAGTCGTGGTAGGTGATGCCCAGTGAGCCGTCGGGCTCGCGCAGGCTCGAGATATCGGCCTCGATGACGGCTGAGGTGGCCATGGAGTCGTGCACCAGGCCCGCCGTGTTCCGGTACCACGCCCGATCGCCATCCTCGGTCAGCATCACGTCCGGGCTGCAGCCGGTCTCGGTGCCGATCAGATCGCGCCAGTGATCGCTGAACACCGGCTTGCCGGCCTCGGTGTGGTCGCTGTCGAGATGGCCCATGGTCTTGCCCATGAGTTTCTTGTTGCCGCGCGCTTCCAGGGCGGCCAGCTCCGCATCGGTCGGCAGGGGCCAGCGCTTGCCCTGTGCAATGGCTTCCTTGATCCGGATGAAGCGGCCCGGCTTCTGAACACCATAGCGGGTCCAGTAGAAGTGAATCATAAACTCGTGCTCTGGCTCGAGCAGGCGAGGGAAGCGGCGCTCCACCGGGCGGCCCAGCTTCTGGCTACGACGCATTGCCCGATCGTCCTCGTTTGCATCGACCGACATCACCCATTTTAGGAGTTGAGCAGTCCATTCCGGGCTGTATGAATTGGAAAATACGCGAACCTGGCCGTTCTCATCGAGACCCTTGGAGATCCACGAGCGGTTCTCCGGAACAAAGTGACCTGCACGGATCGCCTTGGCGATGCGAACCAGGTTCTCGTAGTAGGGGAACTTGGAGACCATGTTCTCCAGTGAGTGGTCCTTGGACACCTTCATGCAGGTCCAGCAGCCACCACGTCCACCTTTGCAGGGACTCTTGGATTTGGCAGTGGTCTCGGCCACAGAAAGAGTCTGACACGTGCTGTCCCCCATAGCCTCGTAGTGCGTAATCACCGGTGTGAAGTCCAGCGTCTTGAAGCCAATGGTGCGAGGATTGCCGTTCAGCAGGCGCCACACGTCGGCCTCGCTCCAATGTGCGATCGGTGACAGGGTGTAACTGCCAGTGGAGGCCTGAATAGGGGTTGTGGCGCTCTCGCCGCGGTCGCGCATGTTGATTCCGCGCTCGGTGGATTCATCGAAGCGGGTACCGATCAGGGTCAGGATGTTTTCAGCGCCGTATTCTTTGGCCATCTTTCGGCGCGCGGCATCCATGGGCCGGACCTTCAGGGATACAGAGCATGTCGCGTCTGAGCCGGCCAGGCTGGCGGTTCCCCTACCGCCAATCATAGTCACTAGATAGTGGTCGGCTGGATCGGGGGTTACCCAGATCTGATCGAGGTCCAGACCATGCTTCTCGGCGAACTTCAGCGCCCGGGCGGACATTTTCAGGTTCAGCTTCGCCTGCGCCGGGGCTTCTACCAGCGTGTCGGCCGTGATCAAGCGAATTCGAGGGTTGGTACCTTCGCTCTTCAGGCGGCGAGCCGCCTCAAGGGTCAGGCCCAGCACGGTAGAGCTGTCTTTGCCGTTGGATAAGGCGATCGTGGTGACGGCCATCGAACGCATGGCTTCGGCGATTGCCGTAATGGCGTCGTGACACTGGTCAGCAAAGGTCAATGCAGGAGCGTTTGCGGCGAAGGCAGGGCTCCAGGATTGTACGGCTTGTGCAGTGCTTGTGAGGCTCATTGGTCTGTTCCCATATCTCGATGTCTATGGGTAAAGTGTACGCGTTACGCGTACACTTGGCAACCGTTTGGCCTATTTTTTTAAGGGCTTAGGTCTTCTAAAGAGATTCAGATCTGGCGCTTCGTAGTGATCCGTACATGCTCAACGATAAGGCGATGATTCCTACCAGCAAGGCAGTGGCATGGACCCCATCTTTCGCAATCTCGGTTCCGAATAGCCAAAGGTAGATCTCCCGGGAGAAGACGAGGCCCATACCAAGGACCCAAAGCTTTCCGTAGTGTTCTTCGAGCTGGGAACGCATTCTCTGTGTCCTCTTCTGGTTTAGCTTGCGACCGGCCACCGGCGACGTGCACCATCCCAGTACCAGGGTGCGCGCTTTACGTTCGCCCGTGCGATACGATCGGCGCGCTCTTGCTCGCTCGGAGGGGCTGCCGCATCCGCCTTGTCCGCCAGCGACGGGGCCCTGCTTTCGGGCGGGGTGCTGGTGCCCGCGGATACGGGGTCATGACGATGCAGGGTTTCATTGCTCGAGTCGTCTTCCGCCACGATGCCCGCCTTTACCTGGTCGGCCGGCACCATCATGACACGGGCGCCCATGGCATTGACCATCTTCAGGAGCATCGAAAGCTTGATTGGCTTGCCAGACTCGAAGTTCTGCAGGGTAGACCGCGCTACACCACTGGCAACGCAGAGCTCGCGTTGAGTCAGATCGGCGTTTCGACAGCGCAGGGCGAAGAATGCCTCGTGCAGCTCCGGGTATCCGAACGAGATGTCGAGATCCGGAACCTCCAGGGTCAGGGCCAGGCCAAACGACTCGAGCAGCTTGAACATGGGTTGGCTGCCAGATTTCAGTGGCTGGCTTTCCAGCTTTTGAAGAGTCTGGTCAGTCATGCCGAGCACGCTGGCAAACTGGTACCGCTTGGCGGCGCCGGCGTCGATCCGTAGCTGTTTGAGCATGTCGCCCAGCGGGTGAGCCTTGCTGGCGGTTGCGGGGCTGTTCACTGCATCGGTGAGTTCGTGGAGCAGCTTTCGGCCAACGCGCAGACGCTTGAGCGGTGGTGTCTTTGCAGTTTTCTGAGTTCCGGAATGAGTCAGGTACATCTTCGTCCTCCTGCAGCCTGGCGGCCCGCTCAATCTGGCGGGGACGCCTTGCTGTCTTCACTTTCACTTATTCGGGTCACCCGAACCCCCTTGGCTCGAGTGGGATGTTGGTTCTTCAGCGTGCTCATCATGTCTATCCGGTTTCCCGATCGATTAGTTGAACAGCTTGTAAAAGGCCGACGCCTGGTTGTCGCCAAGCTCCTTGGATACATCCAGGGCATAGTCGCGCAGGTGCATGCGCAAATCGTAAAGCCACTCTTCCTCTTGGTCGGTCAGCTTCAGCTCATCGGCCTTTTGCATCATCGCGACCAGTGTGCAGCAGGTGGTGATCACGCCAGCGAGGACCGGGTGAAGATCCTGATACTCATCTTGAAAGATGTTGCTGACGGTGCGCCGCTGATTGAGATCGTCGCTTACATCGCTGGGCCGGTATGCCGGGTAAATAAACGGGTGGCCCTTATCTGTCACCGCGTATTCCCAGTATCCGCCGTTGTAGTCTGTGATCGTGTCCCGGGCGATGTTCATGGCTGCAAACTCAAATACCATGAAGGCTTTGGTGAAGTAGGCCGGCAGGAAATCCATGCGCTGCTCTGCGTTGGCGACCCAAAGACTGTTGATGGCCGGGTGGGGGCGATACAGGTTGCCCGCTTTGTCTTCGAATGTTTCGGGTTTTGCGATTTGCGCTGTGTTCATGCCAGGCTCCAATTTTGTCGGTTCCATACAAAATAATGGTGTATGCGTTAAGCGTACACATTGAAGCGGAGTCTGGCAAGGTTAAAACGCTAAATATGGATTAAAATTCACTGTGCAGCACAACATATAGTTGGCGAGGAATCCCGAAACGCTAGAAATGCATGCTATTGGGTATCTCTGAGCTGGCGACTGATACGTGATTATTTTCGACTCAGGATTAGCCAAGTGCCTGTGGCAATTGCCAAACCAACGAGCAAGGCCGCTGAGCTGCTGGCGCCGAGCTCCAGCATCGATTGGTAGGTAACCTCGAACGCGATAATAGCCACACAGGCGGTCAACGCAGCGGCCAATACACCGAGAAGAATCACCCACGCCAGGGCTGGGATCACCGGGTTTCCGGTAACTCTGGCAAATCGCAGTCTGTTTGCAGCGGCAAGCAGTAGACCGGTGCCAATCAAGCCTGCAAACATGGCCATCGCCTGTCCTCCTGAGACAAGGGGCTCCCAGAGTGGTGTTGCGGTTGGCGCAACGAAACCTTGCAGTGCCGGGAGCGTTGCGTATACAAACAAAACTGCAATGACGATCGCAGCCCCAACGCCAATTCTCTCGCCTATTGATTCCATGATGTTCAACCTCTTATCTGGCTTGCAGCAACGCGTATTCGCCTTCTCGTAGCAGGTCGTCCCGTTGCGATAGCAAGGCTTCTGTTCCGGTCATTCCTGTCCGCCAGTCCCGCCTTGCTCGAAGCCGGTTGATCAATACGAGCGGTACCATGTGGCGTCTGGCGGCTGCAATGAAGGCGGTACAAAAAACCTCGAACGTACAACACCCTCGATAGTATTCAGTTCGCCACATAAGTTATCACTAAAGATCGAATTCCCACTTTCAGAATATTGTCTACACGCCTAGCTCTGCTTTGCGTGCATCGATACGTTCACGCTGATAGGTCAAAATCTCGCTCGCGTTATCCGGGGTTATCCCTCCAGGATATGCCTCGTGTAAATCAGCCCCCGCCCGTTCAGTCGCTAGGGCCTCCAGGCGTCGACGCTCACTCGCTTCGGGAGTGAGCATGGCCTCTTCACCTTTCATTCTCATTCGAGCCGCGTACTGGGTTTCATAGCTCATAGACGCACCTTCGGTCGGTTTCCAGTGTTGCTGATGTCTACTGGATGGGCTCAAGCCGATCAGTCCGAGGCCTCTTTAGGCGGTCTGCAACGAGAGTCAGAACCACTAAGGCCATGCTCGCTGGTGTCACCCACATGAAGAGATAAGCTAATCCGCCGAAGCCCACCTCAAAGAACGAGATCAGCAACACGGCTCCCGAGTCCGTATCGCTGGGATACATCAGCTTCCCAATGATTGGGACAGAAGTAATCTCTCCAGTCCACACTTGGAACATTCCATAGAGGCCTCGCAAACTGGCAATTACACCGGCCACCGCGCACAACCCGGCCAGCCAATGCACAAAACTTAGAGATTTCTTTCGGGCGCTTTGTTTCATGATGCGTATTCCCATGTTCGGATCAGACGGCTCGCGCCGGGAATGTGTGGCCACAAGAGCTGCATTCCGCCGTGAAGGAGGCGCCTGATTGACACTCTGCCTCTTCGGCCGTGAGCTCATCACCACATTTGGGGCATTCAAGCTTCCAGACGGTTACCGGATAGGCTGCAACCTCTGGTTCACCGCTCGCAGCAGTCACGCCGTGCTTGCGCCCACTTCGCACCAGGTCGTTGAGGTCTTTGTCTTGCATGTTTTCCGGCTCAGATTGTTGGCCGCCTCGGGCCTTATTCAGAACTCTGTTTAACTCCGGAGAGCCCTTGGTCATCAACTCATCCGAAAAAACCGGAACCTTCTTGTCGTCACTCACGTTTTTTGCCCTTCAGGTTGTTTGCTAAATCGCGAATTTCGTCGCTGAACGCCAGAAGCTGCTTGCGGTCCAGAGACAGGCTATAAACCTCGTCGCAACCATCCGTGAACTGCACATGCCCCGAGTCTTTTGGCTCGGTGTGAAAGATGCCAGCATCGGATAATGCCTCCAGAATGGAAGGGGCAGTCACCTTGCCCTGGCTCATTAAGTAATGATCACCAGGGAGTGTTTCTTGATCAAACTCGTATGCCACGTCTCGGTTTCCTCTGTTTATGACTCAGGTAAGATCAGGTGGGTCATGGTCGACATCATCCCGATCGCACCAACAACAAGAGGCACTGCAACGTAGGCCACATCTTTGGCGCCTTTCATTTGCCGTCCACCTAAAATCTGAAAAAAGGGAATTGTCCCAAGCATCGCCAACAAAAAGCCTACGCCGGCCGGAATCATTAGCAGAGCTGTAAAAACACTATCCATAAAGCTACTCCAATTTTGCAGGACTGCTACCGAGTTCAATAGACCTCAACCTAGCACCTGTCAGATACGTCTAGTTTTATACCCTATCTAAGCCTGCCATATATGTCTAGTGGCAATGAATTGATTACCCGTCGGTTCTCCGGTGTGTCCGAATGAATTCCTCGGTCCTGGCGGCACGAATCGCCTTCTCGACGCCTTCAGATGGCTTGATCACCGTTTCCGCGACAAACGTGCCGGGGGTGTCATCAGGCCGGGAAAACGCCTCATTGAGCTGGCGGAAATTCTCTTTAATGCCGCGGGGAAGCAGTATGCCAAGTTCGGCGCGCGTTAGCGCAACGTACAGCACGTGCACAGCTTCTCGTTCGGCGGTGTTCAGCGGGGCGCGATTGACCAGTTTCGATATCAGCGACGGAGGAAGCGCCAGATCCTCGTCGAGCTCCACCTGCAGAAACTGGCGCCCCTTCGATCGGTGCGCTGTGAGCAGCGTCGTCTGGCCCGGTTTGCCCGGGTTCTTCCAAGGCAGCTTGTTTTGCAGGCCTTCCATCAAAAGCGGCAGATGAGACCGGTATCGCTCAACCATCTGAACCATAGTCAGGGTGTCCGGAGTAGCGCCCGGCGATCCGGCAAAATCAACCAGGGCATTCCATGATCCGAGCTGTTTCAGGAGACCGACTTTCACATCCTCGAGGCGGCCTTCGTAAAGGGCGAGCGCGGAATTGAGGCGCTGGAACGTGGCCCAGGGTATCCCGCCGTCAACGTAAACGGGCATATTGCGCAGAAGCAGTTCGCCGGCACGAAACAGGATGGTCAGGTTGGTTCTGCAGATAATCGTGTTGTTTTCTCGCGTGTTCACCGGTTGCAGCCCGCGGGGTTGGCCGCGAACAGGTACCTCTTCACCCAGAGATCGCAAGAGCAGGGTGGCCATTCCCGCAATCTGGTGATTAAAGCGGAACGAATCGTTCAGGTAATGCGTTTTCACGCCGTCATCGATCGGGCTTTGCAGGGCGTTGATGGCACCGCGCCAGGCATGGATCGCCTGATAGGGGTCGCCAATCCAGAGCTTTTGTCCCGACTGCTGGTTTACCAGCGCGTCTACAACCGGATTGGTGTCCTGGTATTCGTCCAGTATCCACAGACTGGCGTGCAGGTCCTGCTGGCGAAGTTGGAATATCTTGAGGTAGCTGTCGTGGTTGATTGGCGCTGGGGAGCGCTCACTGATCATCTTCTTCCACATCGCTTTTGCGTGGTCCGCTATTCGGGCTTCGAAGGCGCCGGCAGCGTCCGCGTTTTCAGGCTGGCGGAGGTGGAGCGGCATAACCGTATCAGGCACATGATCCGGGTCCGGAGCCGGGTCCGCGCTGATCTGAAACGCCTCGATGGTTTTAAGAATGGCCGTTGCCAGTTGGCTGACTGCGGGTATGTCCGGGTCTGACCGATTATTCAGGTAGAGCGATCGGGCTATGGCTGTCGCGTTGAGCGGCTGACCGTCATCGGGGTCAAGCGTTCCCGCCAGCTTCTCCTGATATCGCTTGCTCGGTTCGATCACATGCTGGAATGCCAATGCGTGGCCGGTGATGGCAGAGACGTTCCCGGGCATCCGGGGCGATGCATCCATTCGGGCCGCTCTGTTAAACAGCATCAGGTAACCTGGCGCATTCAGGACGTGCGCCACTTCGACACCGGTGGCCGTCTTGCCTGAGCCTGCGTAGGCAATACAAGCGTTATGGTGTCCATCGAGCATGCCATCAACCACGGCCTGTTGTTGGCTGGTTGGTGGCTGTCGCTTCGGGACTGTCCAACTGGTGCGCAGATCTTTCATGGGTTAATCGATGATGCCCTGTTTTCTCAGCGATGATCGGCAACGCAGGCAGCCAGGTTCACCGTCAATGCCCACGATAGCCGCATGACCTTCATCAGTCCGGGCACCGCATACTGCCCGGGTGCTCTCCTTTGATTCCGGAACTGCATGAGTGATGAACCCATGCCCCGGGCGGTAGCTGGATCGACACCATTCAATGAAATAGCGCTCATCAGCCAATGCGGGTGTCCCCTGGGCGGTTGATGGCAACAATCTTCGGGTTTTGGGGTGCCAGCTTCACTTTTGAGCTCAGCCGAGGCAGCGTTGATCCCGGCTTGTTCAAAATGAGATCCCGATAGTAGGCGTATCGAGCCGGTGAGGATGCCCGAACGCGCATGGCATCAAGCCATCGCTCTGTAACGGGGCAATTCTCGTATTGAACCGGGATTCCCGTTTCAACTGCTGCGGTTGCCGCCTCATCGGACTCGGACGAATTGCCAATCACAAGGGTTTCCGGGTCCGCTCGCAGGGCTGAATGGATGGCATCGGTGTATTGCTTTGAAGTTTTCGGGTTGAGGATCATGTTTCGCTCCCTGCTTTGGAGTGTTGGTTCTGCATGTATCGATCGAGATCCAGGGCGGCCACAATGATGGCGGCGACGATGATCGCAAACGGGCCGAGCACATCCGCATCAACATGGAGCACCAGCAGGAATAACTGCTCGACCAGAGCGATGCCGGCGACGATGCCAGTCAGTGACATTGCCCAGTTCAGAGCGTGGGTTGCGATCGATTTCATCATGATGTGTGCCTCTGGTCTCGGGAGGCTTTAAACCCGCGGAGCTTGCGGGCAACTTCCCCAGCTTCGTTTGCAGGCAGTTTAAACACCGGCCCTGCCGCGCGCAGATCGCGCTCCAGACGTGAGTAAAATTCCAGGCCTTGTGTCAGCTCGTTGTCGGATAGCTTTTCGCCATTGCACAGCTTTTCGTAGATCATTTCGGGGCATAGCCAGATAGCCGATCGAAGGCTGGATTGCTGAGCGCCCGATGCTTGAGCGGTCATCAGTGTTGCGTCAGCCGACTGCACGTTTCCGCGATTAACGGTGCCGAATTTGGCGCGTAGGATGGCCCGAAAGCAGAGCAGGCCGGTAGCGCCCAAAGTGATCGAATACGCAAGAATGGCTGCCCAGTTAACGCCGCCGTTGACAGGCTCGACCAAGCTGGATGACATAATGGTGCCAACGGTGCCGGTCAACATCATCAAACCGATATCCCATGTAAGACGCGTTTTCTCGTTCTCGATCTCTGGGAAAGCTGCAGCGAATCGCTTTGCAATGTTGTCTGTCAGGTTCATCAGTTGGACTCCTTTGCTTGATCTTTATCGGGAACGGGCCATGTCATCATTCGGGCTTGTTCCGGGGCGAAGATGACAATAGAGCCATCTTCCCGGGTGAGTTCGTACTGGCGTGTCCAGACGTTGGTGGTCAGGTCGCCAGTCAGGGCGCACTCTTTTTCGGTGCAGTCGCCGAGATAGACAGTGGCGTTTTCGGTCGTTTGGAAAGCTGGTGCTACGTAAATTGCGGCGAATGCCAGAAACATGACCGCTGCGACGCTGGACCATGTGAGGCCCGTCTGTTTAGTGCTCATTGTCCTCTTCCTTAGCGTCTGGTGCCTGGGGGTTATGTCGGAAGCCAAATCGTTCATTGCTTTTCAGGGTCGCCTTAATGCAGGCCCCGGTGATGTAGAGGTAGCAAGGGGCGCCCGCCAGCGCGGCCAGCGACCCTTGATCCTTGGTTGAAAAGAAATCAAGACCGTAAGCCAGAGTCACAATCGACAAGCCAAGACTAAAAACCGCCAGCAGGGCATAGAGGGTTCGGCGAGTCAGCGCTTCTATCATGATGTGCCTTTCTGGTTGGACAGAGCTCGCATGCAATGGCCACACGGGAACATTCCCGGATCATCAATCACCGGCCCTTCCGTTCGTGTTTCCCGCTTACAGGCAGACCAGAATGAATTCTCAGGGAAATAGTGTGCGGCCATCGTGCTTGGGTGTTTCTGGTACCCGGCCGGACGTTCCACATGAGACAGTTGCTCGGTATCAACATCAACTTCGCGGTTTTCCAGGCGAACGCTGGGCCGGTCAATTTTGACGGTGCACCGGATCTGGCCTTCCGGCTTATCCAGCTCATAGGTTTCCATGACGATGCCCTGTCCAAGCGGCGTCGAAACGCAATCACCCGGTTCGAAGGTTTGCCTGACTGACCCGCGCAGTGGTCGTGGTTCAATCGGAGTTTTGTTCATTAGGTACCTCTCAACAAATCTTCGTCCAGTTTACAGAACTTTCCAGCTACATGACTGTGCACCGATCGAATAGCTCAAGGTGCCGTCCTGCTTGTTCTTCTGAATAAGCGGGCAATCCAATGCCAGTTTCGCCGCTGTCGGTTGCGGCATGGGTGTCTCCATTAGGGCGCCAACGAAAAGCACCATCGCCAGGAGAAATTTAACGCTGGCCATCTGTTCAGTTTTTCGCTTGATGCGACGCTGAACCAGGTTGTCCGCGTTGATGGGCTGCTCGGTATTCCATTGTGTTGTTTTCATGGCTTCTACCCCATATCTTGTGTTCTTGTTGTTAGTGTATGCGTAACGCGTACACATTGCAACAAAAAACAAGTTGGGTCGAAAATTTCAATCGCAGGCTGGGAGGGAGGTTCAGGGGAGTTTTGCGGCTACTTTGGGTTGGACGACCAATACACAAGCCCGCTCGTGGCGGGTTGCCCTGGTTTTAAATGGCGCAGCCGAAGCCTGGCTCTGCGTTGGTATTTGTCATAGGCCTTGGCCATCAGTCTCGGGATGTGCTCTGTCCGCGTTTTTTCGGGCCATCCCATGTGGGCCCATGGAATGCTGTTTGTTGGATCAACGTCAGCTCGAAGCGCTGCATCGACACCATGGTCGTGACAAAACAGCTCACTCAGATACGCCAGGATGTTGAGGGCGTGACGGGGTGATCCGGGTTTACGCTCGAGAACGTGTTCATCCAGGAGCTCGCTCAGGTAAGCCTTGGTGATTTTTATTGCCGACTGGATTCGGATCGCCTCGCGTTGTTCTTTTGCGGGTCCATAGCTGAGGGACGCAAAATTGTGAATGCGGCTTGCCAGGCATAGCGGCGGAGACAGAAACCTCAATGTTTCTCCACCAATGGTGAAACCGTCCCAATACGCCTCGAGGTGTCTTTCTGGTACGCCTTGCAGGGTTTCCATAAAATCGATTTTGTACGGCTCGGCCTCACCAGGGAGGTTTAGGAGAACGATCGCGCTTTGTGGTGTGTTGTCGTCAGGACTTGGATAGGAGGCGCTGCCTTTCCATCGATCGGCGCAGGCTTCAATGGATTGTTTGTCTCGGGCAAAAAAGTCCAGATCCACGCTAGTCAGGGCCTGTGTTTCTTCGTCTGAAAATACCAGCGGGCTCGAGGGCGCTTGAGCGTACTTCATCGACCAGAACATGAGCGCCTGCCCGCCGACGACAAATACGTGATCTCTGGCAGAGGCTGGCACCCGACCCAGAAGATCGTTCACCAGTCTGTATTGATCGACAACAGAACGCTCTCGGTCGGTACCGATGTAGGCGTAAACGGAGTCTTCGGGCTGGGAGGGGGGATTAGCCTCGGACACGCGCTCGAACAGGTGCGGGGGCGGCACCTTTGAGCAGGGCGGCCATGGCTTTACCGTAGCTGGGGTCACGGTAATCGCGCATGCGAGCAGCCTCTTTCTCCGCGTTGTGGCGGCTAAAGATGTCTTGGGCTTTTACTGCTGCGACCTGTTCCATGGGAATTCCGGTGCAAATGATTTATTGAGTTCCAAGATTGTGTGTATATTTTGACCGCTTGTCAAACTGGGGTTGTAAGTCCCAGTCAGTGTTCAGGCGGTGAGTCGCCGCTTATAGCGGCGTATCACAACTTACAGGGCGAGTGCTCTGATTAATGATCGGGAGATCAACGCCTGCGGACTTTTTCATTTCAACAAGTTCCCGAGTCACGAGATGGCAGTTACCTGACTCGTTTTTGTAAAGGGTTTTCCCGACAAACACTTCATTTTCAGTAATCTTGGTCTCAATGGACTCGATATAGGAGATGCCTTCAGTTTTTTCGCGAACTGGATCTCCAAGTATATCGCTGTCGATTGGCCAGGCGGGGCCGCTTGATAGCAAAGCTGCGGTTAGGAGTGCGGTGGTGACGTGACGTTTACGATTGCTCATAGCTGAAACCTCAAAAGAGTAAGTTGTGTTGGGGCGCCTATGAGGGCGCGTGGGTTTCTGTGTGTTCCTCGGACCAGGCCGGGCTCAGTCTTTCTGAGTCAATCGGTCCAATCTGAGCGGAAATGATCTTCGCCAATGCCGGCGCCGATCGGCAGTAATCGGTCATGCCGTGGCTATCCAGTAGTGTCTGGTCCGCCAGCTCCATGGTTGGGTTTTTGATATTCCACTCATGGTTGACCTTCAGTCGCATCTCATACCCGGTGTGCAGACCGTCGTAATCGATGTAATAAGGTTCGCCCTCAATATCGACGCAGAGAACCGTATGATCCGGAATCCCTTCGCCCAACCGGCCAACCGAATAAAGCTGGCTGTTCGGAATCAGTTGTTGGAGGGCTGTGGCCAGTAATGTGCAGCCTCCTTCCATCCATGAGCCGGAAGGCAACAAAGCATACGCCTGGTCAGAGTCCAGGGCGCTTTGAAGATCGTCATTGAACGGGTGATGCGGAATCATTCGGGGTCGCCTGTCTTCGAATTTCGATAGATCTGTCCATTGTAAAGGCGGTGCCGGCCAGAATGGGGCTACCGCCTCCAAACGACGAGCATTCACGAATAGTGGCTGTCCGGTTCCTTCATCAGATCCTGGTTATGCTCAGCGAAGCGCTCAAATTTCGCAATTCGCCGGTCAATCGCCCTGATGTGTTCGGGGTCCGTACACAGATCCCGATAAAATTTGAGCGCCTTGAGGGCATTCTTGTCTTTCCCGCGGAACATAAACACCGGCTCGTTCACGGGAATTGGTTCGCCTGTGTTGGAGTTGATCAGTCGGTCGTCCTTAATATCGTATTTGGGGTCTTGGGTTTTCTGTGGCATGGCGTTCTCCTGGTCATTGCAACGGCTACTCGAATAAGCTTGAGTCAGCTTCGTGAATGGAAAGGGGTTCACGGTGTCCTGCGTCTTCCAGAAACTGGTATACCTGAAAAATCCGGTCGCCCAGATCAGGCCAATCTGGGTCCGCTGCAGGCGCATGGGCGCCGTTGGGTAGCTTGATCAGTCCTCCGGTGGCTTCGATATCTCTGACAAGCAGAGTGAGCTGGCGGATTGCCTCGCCCTCATTCGTTGCCCTGGACAGGGCATTGGATGATTTCGACATAGAGTGATCTCCTGCTGAAAGAACGGAGGGCCTACAGCCCTCCATTGTTGGTTTAACGGTTCATCCAGCGATCTAGGCCGCTTGGCTGGTTTTGGCGTTCAGCCATTGCAGTGCGGGTCCACCCAGAATCAGAGCAATCCCTTCGGAGTCATACACAATGTCTGTATATTCAAATGCCGTTGGTAAGCAGTCGTCATTGATTGCCGTGTGCTCGGCATACGCCATGCAGGTTAACCAGCGATGCAGGATTCCGGCGTCTTTCGCTGCCTTCATGCTGGTGTAATGACTGGTGATGCGTTTAGAGAACTGTTCAAGCGTCAGGCATTCTTTTGGCTTGAGAAGGTCCCCATACGTGGCGATGTAATACCCTGCGTTGGGAACCAGCTTGCTCATGGTGATAGAGCCGATGGTGTCGGGCCTTTCGATAAGAGAGTAGTTCATGGGTTTGCCTCTGCGTTTTTTGTGAACGAAAGCCTTTGTTCTTATTTCTAGTGTATGCGTTACGCGTACACTTTACAACCTAATTCCCATGCAGTAGAGGCAGTAAAAGACAACGACATAACTGATTCTTGGTGGCGGGAGAAGGTCTTTTCGTAAAGCGGTGAGCGTCACTTCGTGGGAATGGCATAGCGTGGAGTGAGCGATCTTGCGGGCCGCTGGCCCTTGCCGTTGCGTCCGGTCGGGTTGGCCCCTCCCGAACACTGAGCCATGCCGCTGCTTGCGGCACGGCTTTTGGCTGGTTGTCAGCAAGGGCGTGGGCCTTCGTCTGGTTCGTCCGAATCATCCAGATCAAGATGGGGGTCGCCTTCTGCCACCATCCATTCGTAAAGCTCGACTTCCAGTTCCGCCAGCCCCGCTTCGTCGGAGGCGGTGCGCTCGTAATTGCCGAGGATGAGGTAGTAATCGCCGTTGTCCAGGATTTCGATGAACTCGGATGGCTCTCCTTGGTCGGCGCCCGCGTTGTTGTAGGCCAGCACTTCTGTGTCCAGCCTTTTCTGAATCAGCTCACGGTCGGCGTGAGGGTTCGTGCCATTCAAGTCCTCGGACGCGATTCCGCAGAACGATGCGGCGATTTCGTCGCCGGTTTTGATCAGATCGCGATAATGGCACCGTTTGCGGCTCTCACGGTACTCAGCGAGGGTCGGGTATCGTTTCTGGTTGCTCATGGGTCTGTCCTCGGTTGTAGTGGGTTAGGCGACCTGATCCGCCAGCAGATAGGTGATCGCAGGTTCCCCCAGGATTTTGAGAATGTCGTCGTAGTCGTACACCCCATCGGCGTATTCAAATTCCATTGGCAGAGCGCCGAAGTTCACGATGGAGTCCTCACAGAAGCGCATGGTTTCGACCCAACGCTTGATTTCGCCAGCCTCGATGGACACCCGCACGTTGTCGTAGTGGGCGGTGATCCGATCGGCCCACTCGGTCAGCGTTACTGATTCCAGTTTGGCGATCAGGAAACCGTAGCTGTGGGTCAGTTGCTGGACGTTGGGCAGCAGGTTGGTGATCTGGAAGGTGTCGTCTGGCATCTTCAGAAGCCACTCGTACTTTTCGGTGGATGCGGTGCCCCGCTCCATTTCATCAACGGCCTTCTCCAATCGCTTCTGTGCGGTCGTGAAGTCCTCGTTCTCCCACGATACGAACTGGCTGGCCATGAGCAGCTCCTTGGCCTGGGCCAGCGTGAACGGTACGTGGCTTTCGGTCTGGGTGTTGGTGGTCATGGCGTTACTCTCCATCGTTGTCTGATTGGTGCGGCAGGAAGGGAATGGCTTGGCTGAAACCGTTTGCCAGTTCGATCACCACGCCGTTAAAGGCGATCTGGCCGGAGCGCATGAGCTTCCAGAGCATGTTGATCGCCTGACCAGACACGGCTTGGTTAATCATCAAGTCCTGCCTCGCCAATGATTCGGCAGCCGAGCAGGAAGGCTTATCTTCCTCGTCCTCGCGGTCGATCATTTCAGGGAAGTGGGCGAGGGCGTTGGGCCATTCGTCGGTCATGGTGTTGTCACCGAAGCGCCCCATGACGACCTGACCGCGATCTTTGTCGCAGCCAAGGTCGAGCCAGAAGGTGTCCATCTGGCTACCGCTGTAAATTACGCGGCCAAGGCTGGTGCGGCTGTGTTCGCGGCTTGGTGTGAAGGCTCTGATCGCGGCACGACGCGCCTCAAGGTTGTCCACGGCGGTAATCACCAGATCGGGCCGCGTGGATACCTCGGAGCCGGTGAATCGAACCGGAAGCGCCTGCCAGTTGGTGCCCATCATCAGGTTGGCTCTTTGAACCACGGCAATGGCCTTGTTCTGGCCGACTTCGTGCGGGTAGAAACGCTGGCGGATCACATTGGACTCAGACACTTCGTCGTCGTCCAGTACGGTAACGTCCAGCCCCTTGCCGCCGAGGGCGACCAGTGCGCTGTGCAGCTTTACAAGTCCGTCAAACAGTTCGGAGCCGTTACCGCCAGCCCCAATCATTAGGACGCGAATAGGCGCTCTGTCGTTCATCAGAGTGAGTGGCAGGGCGCGTGTGGGCTGTTGAATGGCCTGTGTCATGGTTGGCTCCTTACAGGTGGGCTTTGCGGCTGCTGGTCAGGTGCTTCATCCAGTCGTGAAGCCCGCAGCCCATTTCCTTGAGCTTGCTGTTGGGGAAGTTGCGCTTACCCGCCAGCGATTCAAAGAACGCATCCATATCGGGTTCGGCATCGTCGGAGGCGGCGTAGTCGCTGTTCCAGTGGGTGAACGGGGACAGGAAGAACATATCCTCAATACCCTCAATCTGGCCCTGGTGGGGACGGTCTGGCAGGCGGTTCCCGCCCGTACACCAGTTGCCGACATTGCTCTGAATGTTGGGCAGAGAGCAGTGGAACAGGGTGGTGTCTCGCTCTGGGCGCTTGTCACCGCGATAGGCGGCAACGTACAGGCGGGCCTTGTGCAGCAGGAATACCAGCGAGGGCACCATGACGGCATGATCGGTGCCGTTGATGTTCATCAGGGTTTTCTGGCGAGGCCGATACCACATCATCGTCTCGTGTGAACTGGCCAAGCATTTTGCGTCCAGAAATTCCAGATCGGAGCCGCGATAGTCGCCCAGAATGTGCAGCAGGGCCATTTTGTCCTCATGGCCGAACACGCGACCGGCACCGAGAACGGACTTGTCACCAGTGTGGTGAATGTCGTGTGCGAGGATGGAAAAGCTGTCAGATTCATGCCCGAATGAGGCGCGGTGCATGACGAGGGCAACACTCTGAATGGCGGCGTTGGGGTTCTGTGACATGGTGCGATTCTCCACTGATTTATTATAGGTTTAGTGTACGCGTTACGCGTACACATTGCAACCTAATCAGGGGTGAATCTCAGTCCGCGAAGCGGATTTTGCGGTCAGGGTTATTCATCAGTTGCATGACCAGCTTCTGTCCGATCTTCATGCTGTCGGCCCATCCCAGAAGCAGCTTGGCATCGGTTCGCCAGCCAAACTTCGGGAACTCTCGGT
>Ga0189291_100271_pt1 | contig 27973 bp, 25 predicted proteins | sample UW1redminimetaG_FD_130331 | JGI IMG/M metagenome (GOLD analysis project Ga0189291, IMG submission 130331) | Marine microbial communities from the Costa Rica Dome - UW179B-red mini metaG | ecosystem: Environmental > Aquatic > Marine > Oceanic > Photic zone | place: Costa Rica: the Eastern Pacific... | reverse complement strand
ACTGAAGAGTGAAGGGCCGTTGCTGATAACCCATTGGGGAATGAGCGGTCCGGCGATACTGAAACTATCGTCTTTTGGTGCGAGAGAACTGAACGAGATGAATTACAAGTTTAAAACTTTGATAAACTGGACGGGGGAATTAACCGAACAGGAAATCCGCGAAGTTTTAAAAAATGTAGCTAATGAACACGGAAAGAAGAGAATTCACAATGTAAATCCATTTGAGTTACCGGGCAGACTTTGGGAGTTCTTGATCGAAAAAGTAGAAGTAGGAGAGAACATGATTTGGCAAAATATGGGTAAGAAGAACATCAATCGATTGGTTCATATTTTGATGAACGATGAATATTCAGTAAGCGGAAAAACAACCTTCAAAGAAGAATTTGTAACGTGTGGTGGAATAAGTCTTCAGGATATTGATATCAAAACGATGCAAAGTAAGAAAGTATCCAAAATTTACTTCGCAGGAGAAGTATTGGATATAGATGGTGTGACCGGCGGGTTTAATTTTCAGGCAGCCTGGACGACGGGGTTTATAGCGGGGAAGTTGAAAAACTAATCATCCGAAAAAACTGTCCCGATATCGTGTCTTAAGTTGTATTGACTTTTCATGACCTCGCCATAAGCTCCACAGCTTCTAATTGCGAGTAAATCACCTCTTGTAATTTCGGGTAATTCCAGATTTGTTCGGAATGTATCTGAGCTTTCACAAATAGGACCAACGACATCATAATAGCTTTTTTTGCGATCTTTATTTTCTGATATCAGCTGAATTTCATGCTTGGCCTGATACAGAGCAGGTCTGATTAATTCTGTCATACCTGCATCAACTATTACAAAATTCTTTTGTCGCCCGGTTTTTGTGAAGAGGGCTCTGGTTATTAAACTACCCGATTGTCCTATTACCGATCTTCCAAGTTCGAAGTGCAGATGTTGGTGTTCTTTAAGTTTGATATGCTTTTTGAAAGTTCCAAAAAAGTGTTCAAAGTCCGGAATACCACCGCCATCAGGATCTGTATAATTAATTCCAAATCCTCCACCAACATTAATAATATCCAGCTTAAATCCTTCAGTTTCGAAACGGTGATTAAGTTCATTTGCTCGCGAACATAATCTGGTAAAAGGTTCTATATCTTCAATTTGAGATCCAATATGAAAATGTATACCTATCAATTTTATACCGGATAGTTTGGGTAATAATTCGAAAATTTGAGGAAGATCTTCTTCATTGATCCCAAATTTATTTTCACTGAGTCCGGTTGTAATGTATTTATGAGTTTTAGCATCAACATTCGGATTCAAGCGTAGAGCAATATTAGCTACCCTATTAAATTTGATTGCTAATTCATTAATAACTTTAAGTTCCTGAACCGATTCGACATTAAAACAAAAAATATCATTTTTTAGCCCCAGCTCTATTTCCTGATCTCGTTTTCCCACTCCTGCAAAAGCAATTTGATCAGGCGAAAATCCACAATCTAATGCTCTTTGCACCTCTCCTCCGCTTACACAATCAGCACTTAATCCTGAGTTTAGGATAAAGCTCAGGATCTTTGGATGAGAATTTGCTTTCAGTGCATAATGTATATGATAACCATTGGAAACTCCGTGAAGTTTTATTTGTTCCAAAGTCTGTGAAAGTAACTCAAGATTATAAAAATAAAACGGAGTATTTCTTTGTGAGAAAGAGTGTACTTGTTGTTCAGAAAACATTAATCAGGAAGGTTAGGATCTAGTTCAGTATCTGTCTCATTATCTGAAGGGTTTTTAGAGTCAGCTTCATCAGATACCAAAGCAACAACTGTATCTCCTGCTTGTGGAGATGGTGGATTATCTAGTGAAAATGGTTCAATAGAATCGGCACCTGAGGCAACAAAAAGAAGAAGAGCTTCATCCTTATACTTTTGCTTATAATCTTCATAGGAAAATTCTTGAGTAATTGGTGTTTTTCGGATACCTGCACCATTATTGAGGAAGTCACCAATCTTATCATAGTTCATTTCTTTTGAGAACAGCGTTCGTCCACCTAAAGAATCATTGGATTCAATTTCTTTTTTGCTTGCGCTTGAAAGGGGGGCAAGTTGAAAGACCTGAGAATTTCCGAAATGTTCAGCAAATTGAATGGCAGTTAGTGAATTTACTTCATCGTTAGGTGTTAACGCCAATGTTTTTCCAATTCCTTCCAAATTAATTTCATCCATTGCGTACTCAGATAAAATATTACCATAGTATGTTTGCAATCCTGATTTTCTGGCTTTTGAAATATTTTCCCAGTTTGAGTCAGCAACAATAACTTTGAATCCTAATTCTCTAATTGCATGTGCCATCATTCTGGCCCAATTATGAGCTCCTACAATAATAACTCCATTCGGAGCGGCCTTTGCAACTCCTAAAAGCCTAGCCATTGGGCTTGCTGACAGCCCGTAAATAGTGACAGTAGCAATAATCACGATGAATGTATAGGGAACCAATTGGCCGGCTTCAGCATACCCTTCTTGTTCTAAACGGAGTGCAAAAACAGCTGAAATTGCAGCTGCTACAATTCCTCTTGGTGCCATCCATGCTACAAAAGCTTTTTCACCCCATTTGAGATTTGAACCTAGCGTTGAGAAATAAATTGCTAAAGGTCGAATCACCAAAATTAAAACTACCAGAAATAGAGCTGCATTCCAGTTAAAATATTCGAGGGCATCAATTTTTAAGCGAGATGCTAATAGAATGAAAAGAGCAGATATTAATAATACTTGTAGGTTTTCTTTAAACTCAATGATGTGCTTAATCCGGGCAGATTTTTGATTCGCCAGAATTATGCCCATTACTGTTACCGTTAAAAGACCAGACTCGTGCTGCAGGTGATTTGAGATCACAAACATGCCAATTACAACCATTAAAGTGACAGGGTTTTGCAAGTAATCCGGAATCCAGTGTTTTTTAAGCGTGAAATACATGATTCCTGCGCCAATCGCTCCGAAGAAAGTTCCATAAGCCAACGTTTGTACTATTACTAAGCCGGCGTGACCATCAATATTCGAAAACCCACCTGAGATGATCACTTCAAATACAAGCACAGCCATCATCGCACCAATGGGATCATTCACAATTCCTTCCCATTTTACAACCGAACCTGCGGTTTCAGTAGGACGAACTTGCCGTAATAACGGTACAATTACAGTTGGACCTGTTACAATTAAAATTGCACCGAAAAGAACGGATAATTCAATACCAAGATCCAGAATGTACAGTGCAGCCAACGAGGATAAAGTCCAGGTTATAAGAACTCCGATCGTAATTAATTTAATTACAGTTCCGCCAATTTTCTTGAATTCGGACATTTTTAAACTTAATCCGCCTTCAAAAAGTATGATTGCTACGGAAATTGAAACAAATGGGCTGAGTAAATCACCCATGAGTTTATCCGGATCAAGTAAGCCTGTAACCGGACCGGCTATTATTCCAAATCCGAGCAGTAATAAAATTGCGGGTAGTTTTGTACGCCAAGCCAGCCATTGAGCAGAAATACCCAGAGCCAGAACGCTTGCGAGTCCTACAGCTATATATTCAGACATCTATAAAAATTAGTTTAATTGTCTTTTAGGATTATAAGTTGGAATAACTCTTTTTGCTAATTCAACGTTTGATTTTATTGAGAAAGTTTAGAAATGATCTCGTCCAGTGTAAGTTGAGCTTCTTCGCTTTCTTTCATATTACGAAGTGTAAACTTTCCTTCTGCTAATTCGTTATCTCCAACTATCAGAGAATAATAAGCATTTTCCCGGTTTGCGTCTTTCATTTGAGCGCGCATAGAGCGATCAAGATAATCCATAGTTGCAGAGATACGATTTAAACGAAGTTTTGGTAGTGTTTTTAAAGCCCATTTTCTTGCTTCCGATCCAAGGCTGACAATAAATACATCAACTGATTTTGGTTCTGCCAATGTGATATTTAATTCTTCACAAGCAATAAAAAGACGTTCCATTCCTGCAGCAAATCCTACAGCAGGAGTTGGCTTTCCTCCGATTTCTTCTACCAAGAGATCATAACGACCGCCACCGGCAAGAGCATCCTGAGAGCCAAGGTCGGGGCTGGTAAGCTCAAATGCCGTACGTGTGTAATAATCCATTCCACGAACCAAAAGTGGATCCAGAGTGAACTCAATATCCAGAGATTTGAGCATTTCACAAACTTGCTCAAAATGTTCCTTTGATTCATCGTTTAAGTGATCACTAATAACCGGAGCATTTTTGATAAACTCCTGATCTTCTTTTTCCTTCGAATCCAGAATTCTCATTGGATTTTTTTCCAAGCGTTTTTGAGAGAGTTCACTCAGCTTATCAAAATGAGGTTGGAGATACTCTTTTAAAACTGATTTATAATTTTCACGGCTTTCCGGATCACCAACGGAATTCAGTCTTAAGTTGAAATTTTTGATACCTATTCTTTGGTAGATCCTGATCATAAATGCAATGCACTCTACATCTGCAACCGGATTATCGCTACCAATAACTTCTACTCCAAACTGATGGAATTGGCGTTGACGTCCTTTTTGAGGTCTTTCGGCACGGAACATTGGACCGATATAATAAAGTTTTTGTGAGCCGCCTCTTTGATCAAGATGATTCTGAACAAAAGATCTTACAACCGGAGCAGTTAATTCCGGACGAAGCACATAGTTGCTATCTCCTTTAGTGAAAGCAAAGATTTCTTTAGTAACTATATCCGTAAGCTGCCCAATTCCTCTTTTAATGAGTTCGGTTTGCTCCATTATTGGGGTTCGGATCTCTTCAAAATTAAATCGTGCTGCTTCTTCGTGAATGATATTTTCCAATGCTCTCCATTTTGGAGATTCATCAGGAAGAATATCAACCATTCCAAGATGAGTAGTGTACTTAGCTTTTGCCATTAGTTAGTTCTCTTAAAAATTCGGTTTAAGATAAGGGTAGAGGATGAACTTTTCTTAGCTAATAAATAGAAGTTTAACCACCTTTTAATTTGATGAAGAAATTCTTCATCAAGGTATTTACTTCATCAGAAAGATTAAAAAACCAAACTGAGCCCAAATACAGTGTAGCCATTAAAAGTGACCGAACCGGAATATCTAGGTAAATGGAAGAAAGTTTTGGTAAAAATGAAGATAGATAGAGCACTGATAATCCAAGAACGATTATACCAAGTGTATTTAAGCTAAAGGGCTGCATATTGAATTTGATCCATACATAGATAACCTTCACAAAATTGAACAAAAAGATAGAAGAAGCAGTTGCCGTGGCGGCACCAGCTATTCCATATTCAGGAATTAGAATCAAATTAAGGATAATTGCGGAAGTCATCAGAATAATTGAGGCAATGAAGTCGAATTTGTAATATTTAGATGAAATTATAATTTGTCCGTTTGCACCCGTAATCATGTCAAATAAGTTAGCAAGCCCGATAATAATAATTACAATGCTTCCTTTTTCGAAAGTGTCAGGTAGCATTGAGTATAAATTATCCATATTTGCCAGTACACCTATATAAATAAGTATTCCAATGAGAAATTGATTTAGTGACGATTGCTTATAAATATTGCTGATGTTCTCCAAGTCATTTTCTTTAAATGACTTGGCGATTATTGGAAAAGATATTTTAGTAATAGTTCTTTTTGGGATAGCAATAACAGCACCTACGTAAAGAGCCACAGCATATATTCCAGTTTGCTCAAGCCCCTTAAACACATCGACCATTAAAAGATCTATGTTGCCAACAAGAATCATTGTGAAACCACTAAAGAAGGCGAATACACTGTATCGGGATAACTCTTTTATTTTTGAAGGGGTAAACGGGGATAGAGTCAGGGAGAAGCGTAAGTATTTATTTTTTAAAGCGTATAAAAGTAATAGAATATATTGCAACCCATAATTACCTACAAAAATAAGCATAAAACCATCGAATGATATCAGCTCAAAGAAATAAAGTCCGAGATCCAAAATTATTATCAGCCTGAGAAAAATATCTTGAAGAAAAGAAGCAAAAACGGTGTTTAAAGAAGCTTTTACAAAAGAATTTAATAGTGCAAATGAAGCTAAGAAAGCAACGAGCGGAAGAATATAAAAATAGTATTCAGACAATAAAGAGGAAGAGGAATATAAGTTGAGAACTTCATTCTGAAATACAAGAAGTACTAAGCAAAAAACGATAAAACCAACTAAAGGTGGAATCATAAAGACCCACAGCAAACCTTCAGATCTATTGTCTTTTTCTGACAGGTCAGGAAAGAATTTTATCAAAGCATTTGGAAGCCCTAGATTTACCAGTTGTACACTAATTATAGAAATTGCCAGTAACGATCTGGTTAATCCAAACTTTTCTGTATCTAAAATATTTGGAAATAAAAGTATTGAAGATATAAATCCTAACCCAATTCCAATGTAGGAAATACCCGCGTTTCGTAAACTTTGATTAATTATGATGCCCAAACTTCCAGATAGATTGAAGAGTAAAAAATAAATTCCTACAAGTTAACATAGTCGAATTTTTGTATCATACAATATAAGGGCTATGAATTAGAAACCCTTTAAGTTAAGTATCTTTTATTGGATTTATTAATATGGAAAGCAATTTTTCAATAGACTGTTAAGCAAAGATGGACCAGAAAGAAGTTCAATATTCTCACGAATGGATTTATAAACTAGAAACTCCTAGTCATTGGATACTTTATTGGAATCAATTAGACTTGGTTCTGAATAAATCTGAGATTTCAAAAGAACAATTGATTATGGAAGTAGGAGTTGGAAGTGGACTTACTGCTGAGTATTTGAAAAGAAAAGGATATAATGTAAAAACAATAGATATTGACGAGAACAAATCTCCGGATATTGTAGCGGATATTACAAAGTATGATCTTCCGAATGCAGACATGTATATTGCATTCGAGATTTTTGAGCATATTCCAATTGATAAGGTATTCGAAGTTTGGACAAAGCTAGCGAGTAAAAAAGTTCCAGAACTGATTTTTAGCGTTCCTTATGGACATAAAACTTATTTATGGGCTGAAATTTGGCTCCCTATCTTTGGAAAGAAGACAATCAACATAAGTAGAAAAAGAAAAAGAATTCAATCAAAACACCACCATTGGGAAATTGGTATTAATAATATTTCAGTTTCTGAGATCGAGAAAATGTTGAAACAATCGGGTTATATAGTCACTCACTCTTACAGATATAGAAATCATCATTTCTTTTTAACACAACTTTCTGGTTCTCATGAGGTTTAATGGACTTGCTATCTCAATACAGAGTATTCTTCTTAGATCTATTGAACTAATAGTAAGGTCCACTTCGAGAATAAAAACTGATTTTAAACCGATTTGGATAATTGGCGTCCCTCGGTCAGGAACTACTTTAGTATATCAAGTAATGTGTAAATCGTTTAAATCTTCATATCTAACAAATAGAGTAGCCAAAAGATATAGAATTGCTCTTATAACCCGTAAATTTGAGCGCTTTGCTTATGAAGCAGAGCTGCACCCAGTTTCATTTACTTCAGAGTATGGGAAAACAAAGGAAGCAAGTGACCCGCATGAAGGTGGTGCCTTTTTTTATCAATTTTTCCCCAAAAGCAATCCTTATTGTAAAGACCTTGATAAAAAAAAGCGCATTGCATTTCGAAAAACGATTTCATCTTTAACAGAACCCCTAAAGTTATTTATATCAAAAAATACGTACCACTCTTTAAGAATAAGAGCATTGAAAGATTCATTTCCTCAGTCGAAATTTATTTGGGTTACTAGAAATAAGTCTGATGTGATTCACTCAATTGTTCGAGCCAGACAAAAGAATAATATCCCGAAGGAAGATTGGTGGAGTGTAAACCCAGAGGGTTGGGAAGAAAAAAACAAACTTTCAGAAATTGAAAAAATAAGTTGGCAGATTGATGAAATTGAATCAATAATTGAGAAAGACCTTTTAGAAACAAAAAGTAGGTATCTGAAGGTTAGTTATGAAGAGATTAGCACTAATCCACATAAGACCTTAAATTTTATTACAAAAGAGTTTGGTATAGAAAATGAGTTAAGAGATATTGAGAGTTTGATTCCTGAAAAATTCGAGTACTCAAAACCTTCCGATGATAGTTTGTTAAATGAAATAAAGAATACGATAAAGAATGAATGATGTAACGCCACATAAATTACCCGGTAATATATTTATGCAACCTTGGTGGTTAAACATTGTTGCACCAGGACAATGGGAAGATGTGACAATAAAAAAAGGCGACCAAGTTTATGCAAGATGGCCAATTGTAAGTAGAAAAGTAAAGGGGTTGACTATAGTTGAGATGCCAATTCTGACTCAGAAATTAGGACCTTGGATTAAACAAGTAAGTGAAAAACAAGAAACTATCCACAGTAATCAAAGATCAACGCTATTAAAGTTAATAGACAAGCTACCAAAGTTTGATAAATTCAACTATAATTTGAATATCGAAATTACGAATCACCTTCCATTTACATGGAAAGGATTTGAGCAAAACTCTAGAACAACTTTCCGGTTCGAGTATCCTTATGATCCGGAAAATCTATGGAATGAACTTAAAAGTTCTGTGAGAAGAGATATTAGAAGGGCAGAAGAAGTTCTTAATATTAGTAATACAGTTGGAGTTGATGAATTAATTAAGATGATTGAGTTAACATTTCAAAGACAGGGGAAAAAACCACCTTACACAAAAGAGCTTTTGGGAAGTTTGTATAATGCAGCGGTTAAAAAAAATAGGGCTCAAATATTAGGAGCTATAGACAATAAAGGAAATTTACATGCGGCTCAATTAATAATTCATGATGATGATACCTCTTATTATCTGGCAGGGGGTTTTGACCATTTATCTGAAATACCGGGCTCTGTTAGCTTTTTACTTTGGAACGCAATCAAGGAAGCTCATAAAAGACAAAATACATTTGATTTTGAAGGATCAAGTATTGAACCAATAGAATATTATTTTAGCTCTTTTGGTGCCAAGCAAGTACACTTCCATAACATCCAGAGCATGAGTAAAAGATATGTTCCTGTGTATCTAGCCAAAAAGCTGATAAAAATCTTAAACTGATGAGTTTGTTTTTAGAATTCAATACTAATTCTAACTTTAGTAAAGAAAAAACATATATCATCGATGTTTTCTGTAAAGATTTTTTAAGCATTGATTACAACATTAATTTTGATGATTCATTAAAGAATTTTGTAATTGAAAATGAAAATTTGAAGGTAGAATTACCCGATATATTTTTCGAAAATTTTTATAAAAATAAGATTGAAAAAGCCCCAATAACAGAGAATTTTGAAACGGGCTTGTTTGATGATAATCTTGCGCAGCTTCCCGCATGGTTTTTTACTTCAAAAGAAAATAATTCTCTTCCTGTAGATATATTTGGTATGGCTTTTTTTGTGATGACAGGTTATTCGGATCTGCTTTTTTCTAAAAAGGATAAACACAGTAGAGATATTGGAACAACATCTTTTTTGAACATAAATGGCTTGATAGACCGGCCTGTAATTCAGGAGTGGTTTACAGTTTTAGCAATGAAGCTTTTTAATATCACATCGCTTGAAGAGTTTAACATACGACCTGAATATAGAAAACATATTTCGCACGATGTGGATCAACCGTTTGAATATCTGAATTATACTTTTCAGAGGTTAGTAAAACGGGTGGCAGGCGACCTTATACTTCGTAAGCAGCCAAGCATCGCTAAACAAAGAATTAAGTTATATTTAAAAGTTAAAAGAGGGGAATATCATTTAGACCCCTTCAATAACTTTGATAAGCTCTTGGGAATATTAAAGCACAAAAAAATAAATAGTACATTCTTTTTTGTCACCGGGAGCAATCATCCTAATCATGATGTTTTATATGACATTGAGCATAGTGCTATAAAAGAAATAATTCGGAAAGTAGGAACTGCTAACCACACAATTGGAATACACCCAAGTTACAATACATTGAACCATAGTTCTCTGTTGAAAAAGGAAGTTGATAAGCTTCGAACTGTTTGTAGGGAAATCGGTGTAAATCAAAATATCTCTTCGTGTAGAAAGCACTACCTTAGATGGGATTGGAAATCAACTCCAAATAGTCTTTTTTTGGCGGGTATAAAGCATGACTATACTCTTGGCTATGCAGACCGATCAGGTTTTAGAGCCGGAGTTGCATTTGCTTTTCATGCATTTGATTGGGAAACAAAAAGCAAATTAGGTTTATTATTGCATCCTTTAATTGTTATGGAATGTTCATTGCTTGATATTAACTATATGAATTTGAGCTTCGCTGAAGCCGAAGGAAAAATTATTCACTATCACAATCAACTAACTAAGCTGGGTGGCGAATTTGTTCTTTTATGGCATAACCACCGCCTCCTTAACCCTGAAGAACTGGAACTATTTAAAAAATCAATATCATTATAGCATGCATATATTAATGTTGCTGGATCATAATTACCCAAAAGATCAACGTGTTGAAAATGAAGTGAATTCTTTAGTGAAAGCTGGTTTTGAGGTTACCGTTCTATCAATTGGAGCTGATGTGAGAAGTGCAATAGATTTTCATGATGGTGCAAGAGTAGTTCGTATAAAAATGCCAGCATGGCTTAGAAAAAAACTGCGGGGTGCAGTTGGCTTTATGAATATTTACTCTCATATATTAGCCCATTACGCTGTAAAATTGTTCAGAAAATTCCCTTATGATGCTGTCCACGTTCATGATCTTTATTTGGGAAAAGCAGGGATTTTGATCAAGAAAAAAATGAATATTCCCTTAGCAATAGATCTTCATGAAAATTATGTTCAGGCACTTACACAATATGCCTGGAGTACTCGTTTTCCGGGGAGCGTACTTATTTCAATAAAGAAATGGGAAAAACTTGAAAGGGAATGGCTGAAAAATGCAGATTTAATTATTACAGTTATTCAGGAAATGAATAAACGGTATTTGGATGAAGGGTTTTCTAAGGATAAACTAGTAGTAACACCAAATACACCAAATATTGATTCATTCAGGTCATTCCCTATAAAAGAAGACGTAATATCGAAATTCGAAGGAAAAAAAGTTATTCTTTACTCAGGCGGATTCGATCTTCATAGAGGGTTGTCGACAGCTGTTGATTCAATGAAATTTGTTAAAGAAAAGTGTCCTGATTGTTTACTGGTTTTGGTAGGTGATGGAAGAAACCGCCAGGAATTAGAAGTTCAAGTAAAGGAAAATCAATTATCAAAGTTTGTTCAATTTGAAGGCTGGCAAGATCAAGAGAATATTAGAAGTTATGTAAATCGAGCTGATATAGGAATAATTCCTCATGTAAGATCTGTACAGACCGATGCATCAATTCCTCATAAACTTGGATATTATATGTCTGAAGAGCTACCTGTAATCACATCAAATTGCACTTCTCTGGAACGGATGTTAACAGAAAACGATGCAGGAAGAGTATTTGAGTCAGGAAATGCTGAGGATCTTGCTGAACAAATATTATATTTGTTAGCTAACAAAGAAGCAGCAGTAAAATATGGGATCAATGGTAAAAAAGCTGTTGAAAAAGATTTTAATTGGAACTCTACGATAAAGCCGTTTATAGAATTTTACAAAAAGTTAGAGTCTAGTTAAGAAAATTCTCGATCACTAGTGCAATTTTCTCAGAAGCATTTCCATCGCCATATAATTTTTGCCACTTAGAAGTGGGTTCAGAGCCATAGGCAGCAATAATTTTTTTTGTATCGGGACCAACTAAAGAATTCCAATTTGAATCTAGGGTTTCTACCCATTCCGTTTCGTTACGAAGAGTGATGCACTTTTTTTTTCATCCAATAAGCTTCCTTCTGTAGGCCACCTGAATCTGTAAATACTTTGGAACAGTTTTTTAAAAGGACCATCATTTCAAAATATGAAACCGGATCAATCAGTTTTAAGTTATCAGGAATAATCTGATCTTTAAGTCTGGATTTATTTCGTGGATGCACTGGCCAAATAATAGGAATATTCATCTCTGAAAAAGCAGATAAAATAGAACGGAGATTATTTAGCTTGTCCGTATTTGAAGGACGATGTATAGTTGCTAAAGCGAAATCATCACTTTGTAAATCTGTTATATCAGAAAGAGAGATCTTTTCCGATGCAATTTTAGAGAACGTTAGTACAGCATCATACATAACATCTCCAACATTATGAACACCTTCGGTTATTCCTTCTTTTTCTAATTGCTTTACTCCGATATTTGAAGAACAAAACAATAAATCAGAAACATGATCTGTCATGATGCGATTGATTTCTTCAGGCATTTCTTTATTAAAACTACGTAACCCTGATTCTACATGAACTACAGGAATATGGAGCTTTGAAGCTACTATAGCTCCCGCTAAAGTTGAATTAGTATCTCCATAAACTAACAATACGGAAGGCTTTTGATCAGCATTTAAAATAAATGCTTCAATTTTTTGGAGCATGATTCCAGTTTGCTTTCCGTGTGTTTCTGAGCCTACTCCCAGATTTATGCTGGGTGCGGGTATTCCTAATTCTTTCCAAAATACCGTACTCATGGCATCATCATAATGTTGACCGGTATGAATGATTTGTTCAGAAATACCTGCTTTTGAAAGTGCATTCGAAACTACAGCTGCTTTTACAAATTGAGGTCGAGCGCCGACAATCGTTAATACATGGTTCATAGAGCTACAGAATTTAGTTCTTCATTAAGTTTCTTAGTTAGTGTTTTTCGGGAAAATTGGTCAATATTATTAGAACTATATGTTAACCTTGCCTTTTCCAACTTTCGAATAAATCTAAAATAGAATCTTCAATTTTACCTTGTATCATTAAAACTGGAGCTAATAATTCACAATTAAATTCACTATTCTTGATTCAATATACTCTAATTAATAAAGACAATGATTTCAGGGATAAAAAAAGTTCTAGTTATAGCTCCTCATGCAGATGATGGTGAATTTTCTTGTGGAGGTAGTATCAAAAGATTTACTGAAGAAGGTATAGAAGTATATTATACAGCATTTTCTCCTTGTAATAAGTCCATGCCTCAAGGATACAAAGAAAATCAATTATATGATGAGCTAAGTAAGGCTGTAAAACATTTAGGTATTAACGATGATCACATTATTACCTATGATTTTCCGGTTAGAGAGTTTCCAAAATATCGACAAGAAATACTTGAGGAATTAATTAAGCTTAAGAGAAAATTGGCTCCTGATGTAGTTATGCTTCCCAATTCAAATGATATACATCAGGATCATCATGTAATTTATGAAGAAGGGATCAGGGCCTTCAAACACCATAAATTATTAGGTTATGAACTTCCGTGGAATAACCTTTGTTTCGAAAACAGCTTTCATATTAAATTAAAAAGAGAACACATTGAAAGAAAGTTGAATGCAATTTCCGAGTATAAGAGTCAACAATTTCGTCCTTATGTGGATGAAGAATTTTTTTTCGGTTTGGCAAAGATGAGAGGTATTCAAATTAATGTTGAGTATGCAGAAGCGTTCGAGCTAATTCGATGGTTTATTTGAATAGGGAAAGTCTTTTTTTTTGGTCATCGGAAATCTCTCCAACTATAAAATCCTGAATAGCCCAATCTTTGTTATATGGAATTATATCGTATTTCCGATTATCAGGATCTATAATAACAAAATTGGTTCGATTAGAATCAATTGAAATAAAAAGATTTTTGTAGGTGACCGTATTTTGAACCCATTCGAGACCTGATAATTCTTGTGGCTTCCCATCCAAAGCGGAAAAGTTAATAATCCTTTTTTGTGATTCATCTTGGATTATTAATTCTCCGGAAGCTGTACTTGTAGCAACGATTTTATTTTCTATAGAATGCCCTCCATGAGGATTTTTGAGACCAGAAATTATCGGTTCTGATACTCCAGTAAACCGATCAATTTTATAGACTTTGCCCTCATGAAAAAAAGTAGCCAATAGTTTCTTGTTTGAATCATAAGTAACTGAATTAATGAAGGCAGCTCGCTTCGCTGTTGGTAAATCCTGATTTGAGGGCTCTGTAATAAGTATAGATGATTGGTTTTTAAGAAGGTATTGTTCATATTCTTTTTTAGAGCGAGTTAGATAAACTGTTTCTCCCGTTTTGGGATCGATAGACTTATTAAACCCATTCTCCCAAGCTAACCATTCAAAAGTTTTGATATTTGTTGTATGATCATACTCAAGGATTAAATCAAATCCGGAGGAAGAAACAAGAAGCAGGTTGCTATTTTCAGGGGAAAATTGAACAGTATGTATATAAGAAAACCATTCGTCGGAAAGCTCCTTCAAATCACCATTATTTTTAATTATAAATACTTTTTTGTCTGATGAGACAGCTAAAAAGCGATCACAAATATCAATACCTCGAGGTTCTTTTAAGCGAGCAAGTACAGATTCTGCAATAAGGGTTCCATTTTCTAAGACCAAAGAAACAACTCCTCCTATTGCAGGCTTTCGTCGCTCAACACTCCCCGAGTTACTATAACCGGATTTTTTTGAGGTTATATATCGGGCTCTTATTTCTTGCAACTGAAAGCTCTTTACTGTAGCAATTAAGTTTAGCTTACCATAAAAAGAAGACTGTTTTTCAAAATCAACAAGGTTTTCATTAATGATTTTCATTTGAGGCAGAGTGTAGAATCTTAGTAAGTTCTTGAGTTAAATTTGATCTTGAAAATCGGATATGTTCATCAGAGATTTCTAACGAATTTGATGCTTTGTTACCATATTTCCATTGCTCAAATAGGTATTTGAGGCGATTTTTTATTTCTTCTTTATTTGAATAATCAATCATTTTTGATCTATTACATTCCTTAAGAATAGAGGATGCATCTCCAGATTCAGGTCCGATAGACAAGAGTGGTGTTTTTGAAGCAAGGTATTCAAATATCTTACCTGTAATTATTTTATCGTTCTCCTCTGAATCAGGGATTACAAAAAGGAGTGCATCCGCATCAATCATTTTTTGTATTGCTTCAGAGTGTTCAACAAAAGGAAAAACTTCAACCATATTTAAGATGTCATTTTCTATTAATGATTCTAAAACCTCTTCATGAACATTTCCAGTGAACGACAAATTAAAATTAGATTGAAAATCTTTGTTTGAATTAGAAAGTTCTGAGATGGCCTTCCATAAATATTCAATATTTTGATTCACTTTAAAGTTACCTACATAGCTCAGAGTAAATTTTTCATTTACGAGTGCTTTATTCTTTAATAGCTGATCAAAATCTTCTGAGTCAAAACCATTTGGAATTACTTTAATGTTGGATGTTCGGTTTATAAATTCCCTTTTTAGCCCATCACTAACTACAATAACATAATCAGCCTCTTCTAAAACTCTGTTTTCAAGATTTTTATCTTTCTTTTTTGAGGATTCTGATTTAGGAAGAAATTTGTTGTAATAGATAGTTGTCCATGGATCACGGAAATCAGCAATCCATGGAATGTTAAATCTTTTCTTAAGTTTTTGCCCAATTAAATGGGCACTGTGAGGAGGCCCGGTAGTAATCACGAGATCGATATGGTGTTTCTTAATCAATGATGCACCTTTTATTTCCGCAAATCTTACCCAACCTTTTCTTGCATCAGGAATAAATAAGTTTGCCCGTATAAATGCTCCAATGGTTTTTATAAAGGACTTCTCTCCTTTAATATCACCCATGCCAACACTTGTAGAATTACCCTGATTTGATTTACCGCTAAGGATATTGAATAAGCGAAAAGGTTCAATGGTCGAGGTTTTGATGACTCTAACATTTTCTGGTACATCTAGGAGAAGAGATTCATCAATATTTGGATAGCTACCATTTTGAGGAGTTACAACTATTATATTCCAATTTTTTTCAGGTAAGTATTTCACAAATTTCAACCACCTTTGAACCCCGGGTCCACTTGCAGGAGGCCAATAGTATGCGAAAAGTAGTAGCGTTTTATTAGTCCGTTTAATCAATTGACTGAATTTTCCTGAAATAAGTAAATCCTAAAATAATAGCCAATGCTATTTGGGCCATTAAAGAAACCCAAGTTAAAGCAACTCCAATAGTATAGGAACGAGGTTTAAACTCTAATTTTAATTCATGATTTCCAGCAGGGATTTCAAAACCACGTAGCACGTAATTCGTTTTATGAATCTGGATTTCTGTACCATCCAAAGTGGCAACCCACCCTGCCGGGTAATAGATTTCGCTCAATACTAAAAATCCTGGCTTATTTCGATTAATTGCTAATGACATTTCGGCGCCTGTATAATTGGTAACATCTACAGTTGAAGTAGAGTCTATCTCGATATCAATATTTTTTGAAGTCTCGACTACCGCAACATTGGAAAAATTAATATTCGGTCGGTCGATAAAATCATAAGCTTCACGAGGGGAAGAAGCATAAACCAATGAATCTACAAAGAAAGCTTTGGGTAAGAGTTTTTGATTTTCATAAACAGTAACAGAATTTCCGGTGTAAACCTGGTTTAATTCAGGAATTCTTAAGTTGGGTTGATATGTAATATATTTAATATTTAACGCCCCAAGAAGGTCTAGATTCAGGCCGGCATCACCTTTATAAATTGGACCACCGTTAGCTTGAAGGTCAGAAACAATACTTAGTTTGGCTCCTGTATACCCTCCGATTGTGGGGTAAAAATAAGATGGCACAGCGTTTTGATATGCTCCCTCGAGTAAAGGAAATACACGATATTCATAGGCACCATTTTCTGAGTAAATATTATCAATAATAAATTGATCAACGTCCCTTTTTTGTGAATTCAGATATCGTTCAGAATCAATATTACCATTTACAATAACTCGTTCAGGAATATATCTCTTACCAATACTAATCATATCAAAGCCTGCAAGAAATATAAATCCCATAGAGGCCAAAGCGATAGACATTTTTTGCTTTAGTGAAAACCAAATAATACTTCCAGCAACTATCAATAGTAATCCAAACCTTAAAACATCACGGTTACCTCCTTCTTTTCGATCAGGAATAAAATTCTGTTGCACGTAGTTTGCTGCTTGTTGCTGTACCTGTGGATTGCTTGGACTTACTTGGTTCTGTTGAGCTATTTGTTGAGCAATGTTATCAATTTCACCGGGTCTTGAGTAATCCATAGTTTTAACCTGTATAAAAAACAAAACAAAGATCAAAGCTGTACCACCTAAAGGAATTTGCAATTCTTTAAGCTTTGGAGATTTTGATTTTATGAAATTAAAAAACCATTCAAAGCCATAAACCGAAACAACACTGTAGCAGAATGCAGCTAGTACTAACCAAGTTTCAGGTGCACGAAATTTGTTGAAAAATGGAATGTAATCAAACGCCAACTCGTTAAGTAATGCAAAGTTTTCACCCCATGAAAAAAGAACAGCAAGTGAGCCAACTCCAAAGAATACAAACATTGTTCTGCTCTTTTCTTTAAATAGGGCTATTAATAAAAATGGAAGCATTAACGCTCCAAAGTAATGTGGACCTGACGTTATAGACTTAGGCCCAAAGTAAGTCGGTGAAGCTCCACCAAAAATTTCAGGTACAAAGAGAGTAAGTGATTCTTTTATTCCTTGAGACCAGGCAAAAGCATATCCTGTGCTTAATCCAGAAGTTCCATCTAGCGCAGATCCCCCTCTTATACTAAAAGCAGAATATTCTTGTAGAGTCAAAAAGTTTTGTGCATGTCCTAAAACACCTATAACTCCTCCAACTAATAATAACCCTGTTATAATCGCAAAATTAGAGTAGCTCTTCTCTTTGATTTGAATCCATGAATCTGAAACCCATAAAATTCCTAACAGATACATAAAATAATAAGTAATCTGAGGATGCCCAGCACGCACTTCAAGTGCCATCGCAACTGTGAAAACTAAAAGCCCCAAAAGTCTATTTTTTGACCTAGTTAGTTTCCAATAACCTGCCAAAACCCAAGGAGCAAAAGCTAGAGCAACAAATTTAGAAGTGTGTCCTGCTCCAATAATAATCGGGAAATAAGTGGTTAGAGAAAAGATAAGGCTCCCAAAAACTGCAGTTAGAGGCCTGAATCCCATAATGATTAATAGGAAGTACATTCCTGTAAGCATTATCCAGTATGGGAAAGCAGGGTAAATTTTATTAAAAAACCGAGATATATAATCTATATGAGGAACACTTTTTTTTACAGAAACAACATAAGCAGGCATCCCCATATACATGTTTTCAACCCAAAGCGGCTCTTTGCCATATTCTTCTCTGTATTCAATTACAGACTCTGCGCCTGCTCGCCACTGTGTTATATCGTGCCTTTGAAATTCTTTCCCGCCTATAGTAGTGGCTGTAAAAAGTATAAAAGGAACTAAAAATAATACGGCTAAAGCAATTATATGCTGCTTTACTTCCGAAAGGTTATAGAAAAAACCCTCACTATTTTTTTTGTCATTAGAATTAGTCATAGTATCACTCAATTACTTTTGGTACGCGGAAATAATCTGAATCGGCGTCAGGGGCATTTTTGAGAGCGTCTTCATGAGATAAAGGTTTTTTTGCTTCATCTTTTCTAAAGCGGCTATCTAAGTCGATTACGTGCTCTAAAGGTTTTACATCAGAAGTATCAACTTCATTTAAAAGGTCCATATACTCTAATATGCTGCTCATATCTTTAGCATATGATTTCGCCTCTTCTTCAGTAACCTGAAGTCGGGCAAGGTTGGCAATGTATTGAACGTCTTTTTCTGTTACAGACATAGGAATAACTAAGTTTTTAAATAGAGCTGAATTTAAGAAAGATTAAGTGAAAGGTTAATTCTATATTTAAAAAAAGACTTAAAGCTTGGGAAATTATTGAAATTATACTCATTTTCGCTTAGATAACTCATTTGCTATGATTAGAAAGAAAATTACTATTAAGAATTCCTCCGGTTTGCATGCCCGACCATCTGCAGCTTTAGTTAAAACTGCGAGTAAGTTTAAGTCTGATTTTTTTATCCATATGTACGGATACAAAGTTAATGGGAAAAGTATTCTGGGAGTAATGACCTTAGCAGCAGAACATGGTTCTGAATTGGAATTAGAGTTTGATGGTCCGGATGAAAAAGAAGGGATGAAGACAATTGTTGAGTTGATTGATAATAAATTTGGCTTCACGGATGAGTAGTAAGAATGTTATAAAGCGAAAGATCTTTCAGGGAATTTCAGCAAGTTCAGGTATTGCAATAGGTAATGTGGTTTGCCTTGAAAATAAAAGGCGAAAAGTGTTGCCTCAATCAATTCTTGAGTCTGAAATAGAAGAGCATCTCAATTATTTTAAAGACAGTCGCGAGATATTAATTGAGGAGCTATCTGAAATGTTATCGTATTTAGATGCCGACTCTGCAGCGATCATCGAAACTCAGAAACAGATCTTATTAGATGCAGAAGTTGAGAAAAGAGTCCATAAAATTGTAAGCGAAGAGCTTCTTTCAAGCGACTATGCAGTATACAGAACATTTTGTGATTTTATCGAGCGATTGAAGGAAAGTGGGTCTGAGCTTTTCCGACAGAGAATTGTTGATTTAGAAAACCTTAGAGATCGCTTCATAGATACTATTTGTGAAGACGGCAGCGATCTTAGTATCAAAAAGGGAACAATTCTGGTTACCAAAGAAATCAGTCCAACAGAGTTAGTTTCTTTTCATGAGAAAGGATTGAGTGGTTTGGTGATGGAAAAAGGGGGGATAACTTCTCATGCTGCTTTGATAGCACAATCTTTGGAAATTCCTTGCATAGTGAGCATGAAGAATGCCACTTCAAAAATTTTATCAGGTAAAGCTATTTTAGACGGGAGAGAAGGTCAGCTTATCCTTGACCCTGAAGATGAGCTTTTATCTGAATATAAATCCAAACTTAAAAAGCTTAAAAGAGCTCAGAAACGGTTACTTAAAAACACCTCTGAACCTTCAGAAACAAAGTCAGGAACTTCATTTAGTTTGCATGCAAATATTGAGTTCAAGTCTGAATTGGGACAACTCAAAAAATATAATGCCAATGATATCGGCTTACTTAGAACCGAAGGATTGTTATTCAGCAATAATCTGAGTTTCGAAGAGCAGGCAGAGTTTTATGAGACAGTACTGGCTTCAGTAAGTGGAAAGGTTACGTTTCGGTTATTTGATGTAGGGGGAGATAAACTGAATACGAAACTTCCTGAGGAATCGAATCCATTTTTGGGTTGGAGAGGCATAAGAATGTTATTGGATGAAAAGGAGTTGCTAAACCAGCAATTACGTGCACTCCTGATTTGCGCAGGTAAAAATAAAGGAAGAGTAAAAATTTTAGTACCTATGATCTCTGTGGAGGAAGAAATTATAAGATTAAAGACTCTTATTAATGATCTACAAGCAGAGCTAAAGGCAAAAGGTAAAGAAGTCGATCCGGAAATTGAGCTAGGTATAATGATTGAAGTGCCAAGCGCAGCATTAAACGCAGAACATCTTGCTAAACACATAGATTTTATGAGCATTGGAACTAACGATCTTACTCAATATACACTTGCTGTAGACAGAGGTAACGAAAGAATCTGTTCATTGTATCAGCAACAACACCCATCTATTTGGAGCTTGATTAAAATTACAGCAGACGCTGCTAAAAAGACAAAAACAGAGCTGGCCGTGTGTGGTGAATTAGCGGGAGATGTACTTGGAGCATGCGGACTGGTTGGGCTGGGAATAACAAACTTGAGCATGATTTCTAATGCTATTCCCAGAGTTAAAGAAGAACTTATAAGCCATGAAGATGATGAGTTTGAATCTTTGGCGGATTCTTTTTTGAAAGCATCAAACACAACTCAAATTAAAGGAATATTTGAAGACTGGAGAAATCATTAATGAAAATTACTAGGGATTTGATCACCAAAGTTGATTCTGATGACATGTGGGGATTGATGTGCGACTTTCCCAATCATTGGAAAGAAGTGATGAAACTAACAGAAGATATAGAGCTATCTGTTGATTCTGAGAAAGTAAAAAACATTTGTTTTGTAGGCATGGGAGGTTCTACAATTGGAGCTGATTTAACCCGTGCTTATTCTTTGAAGTCATGTCCTTATCCTGTACAAGTAAACAGACACTATGAGATTCCCAATTATATCAATGAAAATAGTTTATTTATTGCTTGTAGCTTTTCAGGAAATACAGAAGAAACCCTATCTGCCCTTGGATCAGCATTGGAAAAAGGTGCGCAAATAATCGCGGTTACATCGGGAGGAAGGATAAAAAAACTAGCCATAGAACATGGATTTGATTATGTGCAAATTCCCGGAGGTATGCCACCAAGAGCCGCATTAGCGTATAGTTTTGTGCCGTTGTTTAGAATATTTCAAACTCTCGGATATCTGGATGAGGATGATCATGTTTTAGAAGAAACTTATAGGTTATTAAAAGAAGGTGTATCAAAATATCAGGATTTTTCTGATAACGATGCTTTGGCACTAGCTGAAGAATTAAATGGCTCGCTGCCACTGATCTATAGTGATGCGCTTATGATGGAGCCGGTAAATTTACGCTGGCGGGGACAAATTGAAGAAAATGCTAAAATGCTGGTTTATGGGAATTTGATTCCTGAAATGAACCACAATGAAATTGTGGGATGGGAACATCTTGCTCACTTGGCAGGTAGATTATCAGTAGTAATTTTGCAAGACAAAGAAGATAACCCTCGTGTTAAAAAGAGAATGGAAATTGTAAAAGAACTGGTTATGGATCAAGCTCTTTCAGTAATTGAAATTTCTACTATTGGAAAAACCCGTTTAGAAAGATTGTTCTCTCTGGTTCAACTAGCTGATTGGGTAAGTATGTATCTGGCGCTTTTGAACGAAATAGATCCAACTCCGATAACAAAGATTGATATTCTTAAGAGTAAGCTGGCCGAAGTTTAACTTATAATAAATACATTTGTTCAATTCTACGCTTTTTCAAAAACAATTAACTACAACATGGTTGGGTTGGAATTTTATCTCTCTTGAGAAAATAGATTCCACAAATAATTATGCCAAAGAATTAGATGAGATGGTTCCAGGAACGGTTATTCTTGCCGAAGAACAGACAGCGGGGAAAGGTCAGCATAACAAAGCCTGGATCTCTGAGGCGGGTAAAAATCTTACATTTAGTTTGGTATTTACACCCTCACAGGTTGACCGGATTACTTTGTTGACACTTGCTTGTGCTTCAGCTATAGAAGATGTGATTTGTAAATTCTATGATAATTGTTCTATCGATATCAAGTGGCCAAATGATGTGATTTGTGACGGTAAAAAAATTGCGGGACTACTTACTGAAGTTATTTATAGTGGTAATAAAGTTGAGAAAGTGATCGTAGGAATAGGGCTAAATGTAAATCAGGAAAACTTTCAAGGCGAACTTAAAAATACCGCCACAGCATTAAAATCATACACAGGAAAAGACGAATCAAGAGAGCAACTGCTTTGCGATCTGCTCATCAGAATCGAATACAATTATCAAAGATGGGTTAACTCCAGTTTAGATTTAGTAAAAGAGGTAAATCCGAAACTTCAAGGATATGGAGAATGGATCACATTGGAAATAGAGGGAAAACCGGAAACTGACAAAAAGAAATTTTTGGGGATGAATGAGCTTGGCGCATTACAGGTGTTGAATAAAGATCTAGGAGTAGATACTTTCTCATATGAACAAATCAGAATCCGCATTGATTGAGAAAGCAGTATCAGAAAAAATAACTAAACATTTTTCTGATAAACCAAAATTTGTTCTGGGAGTAAGTGGCGGTATGGATTCTATGGCACTTCTATTTGCGCTTAAAAGTTTAAACTCCGATGTATTTGTAGTACATATCAATTATGGATTAAGAGGAGAAGAATCAGACAAAGATCAGGAGTTGGTTGAAGGATTATCTTTTGAGTGGGGATTTGAATGTTGCGCAGTACGACTAAACGCTGATGACTCTGAAAATAAAAACTTCCAGAATTGGGCAAGAAAAGAACGATATAGAGTTTTTGATGAACTCGCTTCAGAAATAAAAGCCGATGCAATTGTAGTAGCTCATCATAAAAATGATCAGATTGAGACAATAATTCAAAAGATATTCAGAGGCTCAGGACCAAATACATGGACTGGAATGAGCGAATGGGATGGTAAAATATTCCGACCTCTGGTCAATGTTACAAAAGAAGAACTCGAACACTATTGTGTTAATAACTCAATTCCGTACAGAACGGATCAAAGTAATTTGGAATCAAAATACGCCAGAAACTTTATCAGGCAAGAGCTTTCAGAGAAGATGAATAATCTATTTCCGGGATGGGAAGAAAACATTTTAAAACTGCAAGAGTTTGGACGCATGAATGAAAATGCTCTCAATGCACTCTCAGGAAAATCTTTCACAGATAACAAATTGAATATTCAAGAAGTAATGAGCTTGGATAAATCAGTTGGACATTCCGTGATGAAGAAATTTATTGAACAGTATTCTCACAAAATTTCGAAAGGTATTATTGAAGAAGCATATAATTTAATGTTTGCTGAAACCGGTTCAGAGCTTGAAATATCTTCATCATTAAAACTGATTAAAGACAGGGGATATATTACAGCTTCAACCAACGTAGAAAGGTTTAAACAACAGGTATTGACCAAAACCCAACTTCTAGATGGTATAAAAGTAGGATATTTAGAAGTCGGTATAAGTTCTGAAATCCAATCTGATTTATATTTGGATATCGAAAATTTGAAATTCCCACTTACGATAAGAACGTGGAATGCCGGAGATAAAATACAGCCTCTGGGTATGTCCGGAACACAAAAAATTTCCGATCATTTAACCAATAGAAAGGTTCCATCAAGCCAAAAAGAAAAATCTTTGGTATTAACCGGCACAGATGGTACTATTTACGCAATTATTTTTGACGGAAAGAATAGGCGCACTGGAACAATTTCGGAAATTTCTAAAGCAACCGAATCTACAAAGCAATATCTTTCGATAACTTCAAAAAAGAATGCATGAGTTTTTATTTACCAAAAACCGTTGATTGTAACGGCGATACATTTAAAGTTTTTATAACTAAAGAAGAGATTGAGGCCAGAGTCTCATTACTCGGAAAAAAATTAGACAAAGATTTCGAGGGCAAGCGTCCAATTTTTATTGGGATCTTAAACGGCGCTTTTATTTTTCTAGCTGATATTATGCGTAGCGTTTCAATTCCTTGCGAGGTTGATTTCATGAAACTATCCAGCTATGGAGACGAGAAAGTATCTTCAGGTGAGGTAACGGAGTTGAAAGAAATTGATGCTAAAGTAAAAGGTCGCCACGTAGTTTTGGTAGAAGATATTATCGACACCGGTTTATCCATGAAGTATATTGTGGACCGAATGAATAGTTATGATCCCGCTTCGGTTTCTGTAGTGACTTTACTTCACAAAAAAGACGCAACAAAATATGATGTGCAGATAGATTATGTAGGTTTTGAAATCCCTACAAAATTTGTGCTTGGCTACGGTTTAGACTTTGCTCAGGAAGGCAGAAACCTGGCTCAAATTTATGTATTGGATTCAAAAAATTAATCTGTCAACAAACGTTGATTCCGCCTTGGAACTAACGTATATTTGTTGCCCTTGTAAAGGAGAGGTGGCTGAGTGGCTGAAAGCGCTCCCCTGCTAAGGGAGTTTATATGGAAACATGTAACGAGGGTTCGAATCCCTCCCTCTCCGCAAGCCAATGTAAAGTAAGGTTCTCGATTCATTTCGGGAACCTTTTTTAATTTTATCAATATGTTTGAACTCTCCTTAGCTTTTCTAATTCCCACCGGTATTTTTTTGGCTCGCATAATGGATGTAAGCCTCGGTACACTCCGTATTGTAATGGTTTCCCGCGGCTTCAAATTCAAAGCTGCATTTTTAGGTTTTTTTGAAGTCTTGATTTGGGCCTTTGTTGTAGCTGAATTGCTCAAAAATCTCAATCACTGGGTTAATTATATTGCTTATGCAGGTGGGTTTTCAGTAGGTACTTTTGTAGGTATGTATATTGAAGGTAAAGTTAAAGTCGGGACTATAATCGTTCGAATTATTACCCAGAATAAGAAAGAAGAGCTCATCAACAGTTTAAAAGAAGCAGGTTTCACTATAACCAGTATTGATGGACAAGGAGGATTTGGTCCGGTAAATATTATCTTCACAATACTCAAAAGAAGACGTTGGAATGAGGTTGTATCTATAATAGAGAAAAATGATCCAACTGCTTTTTATTCTTCAGAAGATGTAAAGTTTGCCAATTCTTCATTAGATCTTAATATTCTTAATAATCAAAGGAGTGCTACAAATAGACTCTTAGGGTTAAGAAAAGGAATTTAGGTGTTAGTTTTCAACGTCTTTTAAATGCCAAATTAGTTTTTTACATACTTTTTGGGTTATATGAGCTAACCAAAAAAAACTAACTTACGAGGTACAGGATATGTTTGAAGAAATTAAAGGAGTCTTGATGCAATCATACGAGACCTTTTTCAATGAATTAGCAGCGTTTTTACCCAATATTATTGGAGCACTACTGATTCTTATTATAGGTTGGATTATTGCTAAGTTGATAAAAACTGCGGCAATAAGATTGCTAAAATTAATTCGCTTAGATGTAGTAACTGAAAAAGCTAAAATAGATAAATTTTTAAAAGATGGCGGAAGCGAAAAATCTGCAATAGACATTTTAGGTGGTATTATTTATTGGCTCATTATGTTAATAGTAATATTGGCAGGTTTAAACACATTGGGATTAGGAGTAGCGTCTGAGTTAGTTAATCAGATAATATTGTACATACCTAATGTAATTGTAGCAGTACTCGCACTAATATTTGGGGTTTTCCTTGCAGGATTCATTGCTCAGGTTGTAACTACCTATTTGTCAAATGTAGGCGTCGAAAATGCAACAGTTGTTGGAGCTATTGCAAAATACGCGATCATCTTTTTTGTAGTTTCCCTGTCTCTATCTCAACTTAATATCGGTGATGAGTTGGTATCAAATGCATTTTTATTGTTATTTGGATCTGTTTGTTTAGCACTCGGCTTAGCTTTTGGTTTGGGGGGAAAAGAGTGGGCTGCTAAAACGATTGATAAGATGACTAAAGATTAATTGATCGATCTATTAATATTTAAACTAGAAGCCTTTCAAATACCGAAAGGCTTTTTTTATTGCAATGCCTTGTCTCTAAGCTTTTGGTAGATAGGTTCGCTTTGTTTCAATAAACTAGTAAGGTTTTCAGGAAAAGGATCTGTTTTAGGCTGATATTTCTTAAAACCAGTGGAATTATGAATATTTCCATACCAGTAAGGAGCCCAAACTCCATCTTCCGCTCTGGCACCTTTTTCCCATCTCAACATATTTTTTTCAAAAGGGATAGAAATTTCAGAACACAATTTCTTAAGTATGCGCTCAGGGTTTTTGAGAAAAATAGTGGCATCAAGTACAATTGGTTCTATGTTCTCATTTTCAAAAAAATCTAAGAGCTCCAAATGATCTTGATATCCAACATCCTTCATTGAAGGGTTTTCTATTACTTTATCAAAAGATGGAAGCATTTCTTCCGGGTTGCGTGTGAGTATAACATTAACCATATCCTTCATAAAACTTCTATCCAGATCTAAGAGGTGATGAGTCATATTCTTGAAAAACACTACCGGTTGTTCTTGTGTATTGATCATCATTTCAACCACTTTTGAACCATTACATTCCATAGAAGAGATAATTTCTTCTGCACCTGGATGATATTGAGATGCATTCGTATTGCTCAAGTAAAAGCCATAGAGTGGTTCGTCAAAAACTTTAGTATCTGATCTTTGGGCAAAGGAATACATCAAAGCAGTAGAGATGTTTCGCGGACCTGACCACAAACAAATTCGAGTTGTTTTATCTTGTTTAATCATACTTTTTTCGTGTTTAGTTCTGCTTCAATAAGCTGATTATAAAAATCACTTAGTTTCTTAGTTGACGGTCCATATTCCCCTTTTCCTATAGTTCTTCCATCAATGTTAGTAACAGGTGTCAACCCTCCAAAAGTGCCGGTTACAAAAGCTTCATCTGCGCCATAAACATCGAATAATGAAAAGTTTTTCTGATGACAAACGATGCCAAACTTGTTGCAGGCTTCGATTACCTTTCCTCTGGTAATTCCGTTCATACAATACTGACCGGTTGAAGTCCACACTTCATCGTCTTTAATAATAAAAAAATTGGTAGCATTGCAGGTTGAAACGAAACCATGAACATCAAGCATCAACGCTTCATCAGCTCCTGCTTGTATAGCTTGAATTAATGCCTGAACCTCATGTAGTTTACTGTGACAATTCAATCTTGGATCCAAATAATCCGGTGAACCTCGGCGGATAGTGCTGGTAAACAGAGTGATTCCCTCTTCTTTGGTGGTATCGGAAGCTTTCTTGTGCTCTGCAATAATCACAACATTTGGTCCTGATATTGTAAGTCTGGGATCCTGAGAGGGCGTCTTCTTGATTCCTCTGGTAACCATTACACGCACATGAACATGATCTTTCATATCATTTGCATCCAGTACATGCCAAACATCTTCTATGAGTTTTTCCTTAGAAAAAGGCAGTTTCATTCCAACTGTTGCAGAGGCTTGCCAAAGACGGTTCAGGTGTTCATCGAGAAAAACCAATACTCCTTTATGCAAACGAAACGCTTCCCAAATGCCGTCGCCTACTAAATAACCACTGTCAAAAACAGAAATTTTAGCATCTTTTCTGTCAAAAAGCTTCCCGTTAATTGAGATTTTAATGAGCTCATTTCTATCGTCATTAACAGCATTGTGAGTTCCGTGTACCATAGTTTTTTAGTATTTGATTTAGGCTCTAAATGTAGTTCGAATTTTAGAGATGTTAACATTTTTCTGCTAATTTTTAGATGTTGTCAACATAGAAATCAAATAAAGATAGCCCGAAAGCATGTCTTGAGCTTAGATTTTGTAAACATTAACATGTTCGGT
>Ga0189291_100270_pt1 | contig 28032 bp, 24 predicted proteins | sample UW1redminimetaG_FD_130331 | JGI IMG/M metagenome (GOLD analysis project Ga0189291, IMG submission 130331) | Marine microbial communities from the Costa Rica Dome - UW179B-red mini metaG | ecosystem: Environmental > Aquatic > Marine > Oceanic > Photic zone | place: Costa Rica: the Eastern Pacific... | reverse complement strand
GCCTTGAAGTCACCAAAATACTTGGTGATCGCCGCTGTCAGCGTCGTTTTACCGTGGTCAACGTGGCCAATCGTGCCAATGTTGACGTGCGGCTTATTACGTTCAAACTTTTCCTTTGCCATGGTAGTGGCTCCTTCTTAATTCAGTTATTTCTCTGCGCCGAGCAGGCGCTTGCGGACATCCTGAGAGAAGCCCACGATTGTTGCTTTGTAGTCCTGCTCAGGGGTTTGATCCGCCTTCACAGCCGCACCGACCAACCCACCGAGCGCCCATCCGCCCTTGGCTGTGCCGTAGACCTTGGTAGGTTCGAGAACCACCGTGCCATTGCGGGCATCTTTGACAGTCAGCACACCGGAGATTGTGCTTGTGCCGCCAACCAGCAAGGCCTGACCTGGAGAGACCAGGTGGAATTGCGTGATGGAGACCTCTGCCTTGACGGGCCGATTCCCGACTGACCCATCCTTGAGATAGGCCAGCAGGTGATTGCGGACATCCGCCTGGATTTTTTCGGGGGCGACGGTGATCTGCCGCCCCTTCACACCTTCGATTTGCGAAACGTCAACCGACACATCCACAACCTTGAGGCTCCCCGCTGTCTGTTCATCCAGCAGCGGTTCCGCACAGGCTGCAACGGCTGTCAAAGCAGCCATTGCAAGGAATGAACGCCGGTTCATCATCACGCGAACTTTGCCTGAATCTCGTCAGAGATGTTCTGAGGAACGGCTTCGTAGTGGTCGAACTGCATGGTGAAGTTCGCACGACCAGAAGACATCGAACGCAGGGTGTTGATGTAGCCGAACATATTCGCCAGAGGCACGAAGGCGTCGATGGCAATCGCGTTACCGCGGGTGTCCTGACCCTGTACCTGACCGCGACGGGATGTCAGATCGCCGATGATGCCGCCTGTGTATTCTTCAGGCGTGACAACTTCGACTTTCATGATCGGCTCAAGCATTTTCGCGCCGGCTTTTTTCATGCCTTCGCGCATACCCATACGGGCCGCGATTTCGAACGCCAGAACCGAGGAGTCAACGTCGTGGAACTTACCGTCGATCAGGGCCACTTTGAAGTCGATCACAGGGAAGCCTGCCAGCGGACCAGAGTCCATCACCGACTGGATACCTTTTTCAACACCCGGGATGTATTCCTTTGGAACAGCACCACCAACGATGCGGCTCTCAAACGAGTAACCTTCGCCTGGCTCGGTTGGCATCAGGATCATTTTCACTTCAGCAAACTGACCGGAACCACCGGACTGTTTCTTGTGGGTGTAAGTTATCTCAGCTTCACGAGAGATGGTCTCACGATAAGCAACCTGAGGCGCACCGATGTTCGCTTCAACTTTGAATTCACGCTTCAGACGGTCCACGAGGATGTCGAGGTGAAGTTCGCCCATGCCCTTCATGATGGTCTGACCGGATTCCATATCAGTCTCAACACGGAAGGATGGATCCTCGGCAGCCAAACGCTGAAGGCCAATGCCCATTTTCTCTTGGTCGGCCTTCGTTTTTGGCTCAACCGCGATCTCGATCACCGGATCAGGGAAGGTCATTGTTTCCAGAACCACAGGATCGTTGACGGCGCAAAGCGTGTCACCTGTTGTGGTGTCTTTCAGACCCGCCAGCGCGATGATGTCGCCTGCGAATGCTTCGGTGATTTCCTCACGGTCGTTGGAGTGCATCATCATCATCCGGCCAACGCGCTCTTTACGCTGCTTGGTGGAGTTTAGAAGCGTGTCACCTTTGTTCAACACACCAGAGTAGATGCGTGTGAACGTCAGTGTACCCACAAACGGGTCGTTCATGATTTTGAACGCAAGGCCAGAGAACGCCATGTTATCGTCCGCGCGGCGGGCAATGTTACGTGTTTCTGTCTCATCGCCTGGCTTGAAGCCCATGTAGTCAACAACATCCATCGGGGATGGCAGATAGTCGATCACCGCGTTGAGCAGAGGCTGAACGCCTTTGTTCTTGAACGCGGAGCCACACAGAACGGGGATGAATTTGATGGCCAGAGTACCGGCACGGATCAGACGGCGCAGTGTTGGCACGTCCGGCTCAGCACCGTCCATCAGGTAGTTTTCCATCGCGTCATCGTCCATTTCGACGGCGACTTCAATCATTTTGGCGCGCCATTCATCGGCCAGCTCTTTCAAGCTGTCGCGGATCGGGCGTTTTTCCCAGGATGCGCCGAGGTCTTCACCGGCCCAGACCCATTCTTCCATGGTGACCAGATCAACCATGCCTTCCAATTCGGTTTCTGACCCGATTGGAATCTGGATCGGACAAGGTGTGGCACCTGTACGGTCTTGGATCATGTGAACGCAGTTGAAGAAGTCCGCGCCGATCTTGTCCATCTTGTTGACGAACACGATACGTGGAACCTTGTAACGGTCGGCCTGGCGCCAAACGGTTTCGGTCTGCGGCTCGACACCGGCGTTGGCGTCCAGAACAGCAACAGCGCCGTCGAGAACAGCCAAGGAACGCTCAACTTCGATAGTGAAGTCAACGTGGCCAGGCGTGTCGATGATGTTCATCCGGTGCTTGGGCGTGTCCGCCGTTGCGCCGTCCTCTGTACGCTCCCAGAACGTGGTGGTCGCAGCGGAAGTGATGGTGATACCACGTTCCTGTTCTTGCTCCATCCAATCCATCGTGGCGGCGCCATCATGCACCTCACCGATGTTGTGGGATTTGCCTGTATAATACAGGATACGTTCGGAACATGTGGTCTTGCCGGCATCAATGTGAGCCATGATGCCGAAGTTGCGATAGCGGTCTAGCGGATAGTCGCGTGCCATTTGAAAAGCTTCCTCAGGAGTGTGCTTTGAAAAGGGCCAAAGCCCAATGAAACGATGGGGCCCAGCGGATCTGAGCCCCGATCTTTTGATCTAGATTACCAGCGGTAGTGGCTGAACGCTTTGTTGGCGTCGGCCATCTTGTGCGTGTCTTCGCGCTTTTTCACCGCGGTGCCGCGGGACTGAACAGCGTCCAGAAGCTCGCCAGCGAGGCGCTCTTCCATGGTGTTCTCGTTGCGCGAACGGGCCGCTTTGATCAACCAGCGGATCGCCAGAGCCTGACGGCGCTCGGGGCGCACTTCAACAGGCACCTGATACGTCGCACCACCAACGCGGCGCGAACGCACTTCGACGGATGGCTGGATGTTTTCAAGCGCTTCGTGGAACACTTCGATGGGCGCGCGTTTGATCTTGTCTTCAACGCGGTTCATCGCGCTATAGACAATGCGCTCAGCGACGGATTTCTTACCGTCGATCATCAGGTTGTTCATGAATTTTGTCAGAACCAGATCACCATACTTGGCGTCTGGCAGTACTTCGCGTTTTTCAGCGGCGTGACGGCGTGACATGTCGTTGTCTTCCTTGGAATTTGGGGCGGCGGGGTAAACCCCGCCCTACAAATGGACGGTAGGGCGGGGTTCACCCCGCCACTGCGATTACTTGGGACGCTTGGCGCCATACTTGGAACGGCGCTGCTTACGGTCTTTAACGCCCTGAGTATCCAGAACACCGCGCAGGATGTGGTAACGCACACCGGGAAGGTCTTTTACACGACCGCCGCGGATCAGAACCACAGAGTGTTCCTGAAGGTTGTGGCTTTCACCGGGAATGTAGGAGATCACTTCGAAACCGTTTGTCAGGCGCACCTTGGCCACTTTCCGCATCGCGGAGTTCGGTTTCTTAGGAGTGGTTGTATAAACGCGCGTACATACGCCGCGCTTTTGTGGGCACTCTTGCAAGTGCATGGATTTGGATCGTTTGATTTTAGGCTGCCGCGGTTTGCGGATCAGCTGCTGGATCGTTGGCATTCAGGTTATCCCCGTCTTAGCTCACATGGTGCACGAGGAGGCCCCCATGCGGTTTCAAATTCAATGCTTTGCATCATGCAAAGACTTCTGCATGGCCCTCTGTCAGCGCCGCACGTCGTGCAACGCAAAATCACCGCAGCGTTTCCGTACCGGGGAAAACGAGGCGGTGGGGCTACAGAGGATCGGGTCAGCATTAGACCGGATCTTGACCACTTTGGTTCTGATGTCGGTTTGGCGGGTTTTCCCCCACCTTCCGAGATAGCGGGCGTATAGGAGGTTGCAGCCCAGCTGTCAACAGCTGCCCCTCCCTTGCGCGGACTGGCGCAGGCTGCAATGCTGTCGGCATATTGCTGACCCTTCTGTGACAAGGCCCGCCCCTATATGCAAGCCATCGGCATTTGCCGCTTTTCCTACCCCGGTGACGGCGGATTTCAGGTTGAACATGACAGCCTCAAGGCGCGGATGGACTATCTATATGCCCCAACCCGCATGGAAGAACGCTTTGCCACCTTCGAGACAATGATGCTGCCGCCCTTGCGCGCCCAGACAGATGGTGATTTCACACTGGCCGTGGTGATTGGCGACAGCCTGCCTGCCCCGTACCGCGACCGGCTTGAGGCGCTATTGGCCGATATGCCGCAGGCGGTGATCTTGCCCCGCGCCCCCGGCCCGCACCGCAAAGTGATGCAAGACGCCATCAACAGCGTCAGGCGATTCGATGACGCGCCGTGCCTTCAATTCCGCATGGACGACGATGATGCCGTGGCCTGCACCTATGTCGAAAAACTGCGTCAAGCCGCCCGCGATGTTGCACCGATGGCGGCCCGGCACCGACATATCGCAATAGATTTCAACCAAGGCTACATCGTGCAGCCCGGACCGGACGGCCTGTTGGCGGCGCCCACCAAAGCGCCCTATGCCACTGCGGCATTGGCCCTGATGATCCGCCATGATTTGCCGCTCAGTGTGATGAACTTCGCCCATATGAAGGTGGGGCGCAAAATGCCCACTGTTACTTTCACAGGTGAGGATATGCTGCTGCGGGGGCACAACGCCTATAACGATTCCCGGCAAAAGCCCGGCATCAAGCAACCGGACTTTGTGCCGCTCGATGCTGCGGGCCAAACACACTTCAAAAAGACCTATAACATAGATGCAGGCGAGGTCGCGGCGGCCTTTGCCGCGCTGCCCTCAGCTGCCCGCTAGTTTGCGCTCACGGTAAAGCGTGAAGATCCCGGTTCCGACAACGATCCCAGCTCCGGTCAATGTCATCCATCCGGGCCATTCGCCAAAGAACACAAAGCCCAGCAGCAACGCCCAGACCAGCCCTGTGTACCGGAACGGCGCGATAAAGGAGACATCACCGATCCGCATCACGTGAATGGAAAAGAAGTAACCGCCCAGAACCAGCACCGCCGAGGCGGCAATCAGCAGCCCAACAGATGGATCAACCGCCAACCAGGGCTCTGTCAACGACGCCAGACCAGCCGCAATCAGAACTGTCAGCGCCGTGACCAAAGTGACCGTCATCGACGGCACCGATGGCGACAGCTTGCGGGTGATCAAATCGCGGAAGGTCACGCCCAACATCGCGATCACGGCATAAAGGGACCAGACGTTAAACCCGTCCGCCCCCGGCTTGACGATCAACAGCACCCCGATAAAGCCAACCGCAATCGCAACCATCCGCCGCCAACCCACGGCCTCCCGCAGAAAGAGCGCCGATGCCAGTGTCACGGTCAGAGGCACACATTGCAAAATCGCTGTCAGGTTCGCCAAAGGCATGTTGAACAGCGCCGTAAGAAAGAAGTATGCGATCAAGGCTTCGGTCACCGCGCGGATCATGATCAGCACCCAATCGCGCCGCGCAATATCGAAATGCAAGGCGCCCAAACGCCCTTTCGTGGCAAGGATCAACGCGCAGGAGATCAGCCCCCGCAAAAACAAAAGTTGAAACAGCGGCACAGCGCCGCCGGTCAGTTTGAGCACCGCATCGCTCACCACAAAACAGGCCATTGACGCCATCATCAACAGCGCACCCACCAGATTTGGCGACATTCAGAACCCTTCCAGCATTTCAGGGGTCAGATCGAACCCCTCGCGCAAGTTGCGCCGGATCCCCGCCGGGCGCAACTGCCCGCGCCGCCCCGTGGTAGAGGCCGCTGAATCGTTGTCCTGATGCACCGATCGGATAAACATCGGCCGCGTCGTTTCTGTGTAGCAATCGTAGTATTCGGTCAATTGCCGGTGATTGCGCCGGAAAATGGTGGCCGGATCTCCCTTCGCCGCAATCATCGCAAGCCCGATGCCCAGCGGCGTCCGTTCATACCATTCGGTGATCGGTTCAGGCGCCGAGGGATCAAAGTAGAAACCTCGGTTAAACCCGATCACAAAGGGCCGCTTGGTCTCGCGGGTTTGCAACAACGCGCCGCCCAAACTGCGAATGCGGGCCAGCGTGCTGCGGTGCATCGCGTCATCGTCATCTTGCCGGAACGTCGCAATATGGGTCGCCTTGGCCTGATCGGGCAGCGCGGCATATGCCTGCTTCACGGCTTGAATATGCACCATCGGCGGCAGGGCAACAATATGGGCCTGTTTGAAATCCACCAGCAAGTTCTCAAGCCGTTGCCGCGCCGCATCGGGCAGGCTGTCTCCAATGAGGATCGCCACCGAAAAATCCGGATCATCCTGTATCGCCAGTGAATGCAGTGCCAGACGTTCAAACAGCGCAAACCGCCGGTTGAGCCGCTCCGGATCATAAAGTGTTGCGCGGGTTTTCTCGATCCCTTGCGCCGAATGGGCAAAGCCGTTTTCGGACAGGTATGAAAACCGTATCAGCCCTTTGATCTGTATCCGATGTGCCTGTGCCATCCGCGCCCTGCTGCTTTTCCCTGCAACCTAGGGCAAAGACGGGGCTGGCAAAAGCACCTGATCCAGAAAAGCCGAAAGTCCTGCGTGATTTGACAAGGAATAGACCCCCGTCACAAACTGGTCGGGTCGGACCAGCACCATCGCACCCCGCTGCCGATCAATGCCGCGCATATCAAAAACATCCCCTGCCCCGGAATGATCCGCGCAGAAAATCTTTTCATAATCAGTCAACCCCAGCCGCCCCTTCGAGGGCCGCAAGGCCGCTGGCATCATGCCAAGATCCAACTGCCGGTGGCCTTGTTGGAAAACGGCCCGCAGATCAATAACCGCGTCGCGGTCTGCGCCGCCGGTTGTCACCTTGGTTATCGGACCAGTCGAAAGCGCTTCACAGGCATCCGCCACTGCCCCGTCCGCTACGCCGGTATCCCCCTCAGGCGCAAAAAGGATCACCCGCCAACGCCCGTCAGCCCGGACCACATGACCAAGCTGCATGGGCTTGGCATCCGCCAACCGGATTACCGGTCCAGAATGAAACCGCGCCCCGACAGGCAATCCAGCGGCAAGGCTTTGATCACATCCCCTTGCAATGACCAGCGATGGATCATACCGCGTTTCTACACCCGCTGTGTAACGGCCATGCTTTTGGAAATACGCCTGAAACGTCGCCTCATCACTGGATTTGCGGTCTTTCGAGCTGAAGAGTTTGGCCATATCGCGGTCGAAATCTATCAACTCTTGCGCTTTTGCCTGCCGTTCCTCCGAGTAGCTTTTCAGAAGCGCAGACGGCGCCTGCCCGCGCAGAACGGCGGCGAGTTTCCAGCCCAGATTGAATGTATCGGCCATCGACACGTTCATGCCCTGCCCCGCCTTGGGGCTGTGAGTATGGCAAGCGTCCCCAGCGATAAACACATGCGGATCGTCCCCGCTGATCAGAACCCCGCCAAGATTGTCGAACCGCGCCGAGACCCTTTGCCCGATCTCATAGGCCGAGCACCAAACAACCTCTTTCACCTCAAAGCGATAGGGCGACAGGATTGCACCTGCCCTTTGGATCAACATATCCGAGGTCACATTGCGGTCCGCCGCGCGCTCATCATCTTTGAGCGCGTCCAGTTCAATATACAGCCGGACCATGGTCCCGCCCTCACGCGGAATGATCAGCATGCTGCCCGCATCGGCAGATTGGATCGCACATTTCAGCCGGATATCGGGAAAATCCGTGATCGCCAGCACATCCATCACGCCCCAAAGCTGCCGTGCGGATTGCCCCTCAAGGCGCAGACCCATGGCTTTGCGCACCGCGCTGCGGGCACCATCACAGCCCACAACATATTTCGCCCGCACCACTTCGTCCGCAGCCCCGTTAAGCCCGCGCAGCTGCGCCATTACCGGATGCGTCCCGCCATTTTCAATGTGCAGTCCATCCAGCTCCAGATCATAATCGGGCGTTAGGCGGCTGGGCGCTTTGGCCATTTCCTCAAGAAAGAAATCATGCACACGGGCCTGACTGAGAATGGTATGCGGCATTTCCGACAGATCATCTTCGACATCTTTGATCCTGTCCGCGCGGGCGATACCACCGTCCTGAGCGGGACGCCAAAAACAGGTCTCGTTCACCCAATAGGCTTCCTTCTTGACCCGATCTGCAAAACCGAATGCCTCGAACATCTCCATAGACCGGCAGGCAATCCCATCGGCTTGCCCCATCTCAAGCGGTCCTGATTTGCGCTCCACTATCCGGGTCGAGATATCAGAAAATTGCGCAAGCTGGGCCGCAAGGGTCAGGCCCGCTGGGCCACAGCCGATGATCAGAACATCCACCGCAGACCGATCAAAGTCTGCGGCTTTGGCCTGAGGTTTCACACTGGGATCGCCGGGGTGAAACCCATCATAATGGTACTGCATTTTGTACTCCGGGCCGGAATTACGTCCCTGCCACGCTATCACAGCGGCCCGCCCTGCCAAGCCTTACAACAGTCCAAAAGAAAAGCCCCCACAGCGGTCAGGCTGAGGGGGCTTTTGATTTCAGGTATGGATCAGATCAGCTGCGGCTGTCGTCGTCCGTGATCACCGTGTCAAACACGTCACCACCCACGATGTCATCCGTGCTGGCCGTTGGCGCGGCAAGCGCGGCGGCGGCTTCGGCTTCTTCGCGGCGGGCTTCGATCACGACGTTGTCGCGATCTTGTGCCACTTTGCGCATCTGCTGCGTTGCACCACCGGTGCCCGCCGGGATCAGACGACCCACGATGACGTTCTCTTTGAGGCCAACCAGCTTGTCACGTTTGCCCTGCACCGATGCTTCGGTCAGAACGCGCGTGGTTTCCTGGAAGGACGCCGCAGAGATAAAGCTGCGGGTCTGCAACGACGCCTTGGTGATGCCAAGCAGGATCGGTTCGCCCTTGGCAGGACGGCCACCTTTCGACAGCGCCTTTTCATTGGCAAGGTCGAATTCCTGTTTGTCCACGTGTTCACCCTTGAGCAACGTGGTGTCACCAGATTCCTGGATCTCCCATTTCTGCAACATCTGGCGCACGATCACTTCGATATGCTTGTCGTTGATCTTCACACCCTGAAGGCGATAAACATCCTGCACTTCGTCGATCATGTAATCGGCCAAGGCCTCAACACCCATGATCGACAGGATGTCATGCGGCGCCGGATTACCGTCCATGATGTAATCGCCCTTCTGGACAAAATCACCTTCCGCAACCGGAATGTGTTTGCCCTTCGGCACCATGTATTCGACCTTCACATCGGCATCGTCAGAGGACTCAATCGCGATACGGCGCTTGTTTTTGTAGTCCTTGCCAAAGCGCACATAACCATCGATTTCCGCGATGATGGCGTGATCTTTGGGGCGACGTGCCTCAAAGAGTTCGGCCACACGTGGCAGACCACCGGTAATGTCCTTTGTTTTGGCGCCCTCACGCGGGATACGTGCAACGACGTCACCGGCCTGAATTTCAGAACCGTCCTCAATGGACAGAACCGCATCAACAGACATCGGATAGGTCACTGGGTTGCCCGCATCATTGCGCACAGGCTCACCGTTCGCATCAACCAGAATGATCTCAGGCTTCAGCTCGTTGCCTTTTGGCGCTGCACGCCAGTCGATCACGATTTTCTGGGTCATACCGGTCGCATCATCGGTCTCGTCACGGACAGCAATGCCCGAAACCAGATCAACAAATTTGGTTGTACCGGATTTCTCAGCGATGATCGGCAGAGTGTAGGGATCCCATTCAAACAGCTTGTCGCCACGAGAAATCGATTGTCCGTCTTTGACAAACAGTTTGGAGCCATACCCAACCTTGTGGCTGGCACGCTCTTCCCCGTCGTCACCTTGGATGGACAACTTCATGTTCCGGCCCATGACCATGATCTCGCCGGCGGCGTTCTCAAGGGTCTGTGCGTTATCAAACACGATTTTGCCTTCCTGAGAGGCTTCGAGGAACGACTGCTGGCCACCCTGCGCAACGCCGCCGATGTGGAACGTCCGCATCGTCAGCTGTGTACCCGGCTCACCAATGGATTGCGCCGCGATGATACCCACCGCCTCGCCTTGGTTCACCAAAGTACCGCGTGCAAGGTCACGGCCATAACACATGGCGCAAACACCCTCTTCGGCCTCGCAGGTCAGCGGCGAGCGGATGCGTGTGGATTGAACACCCGCCTCTTCGATCGCATCCGACAGACGTTCGTCGATCAGCGTGCCTGCAGGCACCAGCACTTCATCCGTGCCCGGCACCAGAATGTCGTCCGCAGCCACACGGCCCAGCAAACGCTCGGCCAGCGAGGAAACAACCTCACCATCGTTCACGGCCGCTTCTGCAGTGATCGCGGTTTCGGTTCCACAGTCGTGCATACGTACGATGCAGTCCTGCGCAACGTCCACCAGACGGCGTGTCAGGTAACCGGAGTTCGCTGTTTTCAAAGCCGTGTCCGACAGACCCTTACGGGCACCGTGGGTGGAGTTGAAGTACTCCAGAACGGTCAGACCTTCTTTAAAGTTCGAGATGATCGGCGTCTCGATGATGTCGCCGTTCGGCTTGGCCATCAAGCCGCGCATCCCGCCCAGCTGTTTCATCTGCGTTACAGAGCCACGCGCACCGGAGTGGGCCATCATGTAGACCGAGTTCGGCTCCATTTCGGCGCCGTTCTCGTCCGTCCGCTCAGCGGAGATCGAGCCCATCATCGCGTCGGTCACCTTGTCGTTACACTTTGACCAGGCATCGACAACTTTGTTGTACTTTTCACCCTGGGTGATCAGGCCGTCCATGTACTGCTGTTCAAAGTCTTTGACCTGACCGCGTGTCTCATCAACCAGCGTCCATTTGGTTTCCGGGATCAACATGTCGTCTTTGCCGAAGGAAATGCCAGCCTTGAACGCTTCACGGAATCCCATGGTCATGATCTGGTCACAGAAGATGACAGATTCTTTCTGACCACAGTAACGGTAGACCGTATCGATGACCTGCTGCACTTCTTTCTTACGCAGCAGACGGTTCACAAGATCAAAAGGTGCCTTGGTGTTCAGAGGCAGCAAAGCGCCCAAACGGACACGGCCCGGCGTGGTGTCAAAGCGTACGAACACTTCGTTGCCTTCGTCGTCGATCTGTTTGATCCGCGCTTTGATCTTGGAGTGCAAATGCACTTCACCGGCGTCAAGCGCATGCTGCACCTCATCGACGGTGCCGAACACTTTGCCTTCGCCAACCATGCCGTCACGCGCAAGGGTCGTATAGTAGAGACCCAAGATCATATCCTGCGATGGAACGATGATCGGAGCACCGTTTGCAGGCGACAGAACGTTGTTCGTGGACATCATCAGAACACGTGCTTCAAGCTGTGCTTCGAGGGACAGCGGGACGTGAACCGCCATCTGGTCACCGTCAAAGTCAGCGTTGAAGGCGGAACAAACCAGCGGGTGCAGCTGGATGGCTTTACCCTCGATCAGAACCGGCTCAAACGCCTGAATGCCCAAACGGTGCAGCGTCGGCGCACGGTTCAGCATGACAGGGTGTTCGCGGATCACTTCGTCGAGAATATCCCACACTTCGGGACGCTCTTTTTCGACCAGTTTTTTCGCTTGCTTCACTGTAGAAGACAAACCTTTGGCCTCAAGGCGGCTGTAGATGAACGGCTTGAACAGCTCCAGTGCCATCTTTTTCGGCAGCCCGCATTGATGCAGCTTCAGTTCTGGACCCGTCACAATCACCGAACGACCGGAGAAGTCGACGCGCTTACCCAAAAGGTTTTGGCGGAAACGGCCTTGCTTGCCCTTCAGCATGTCAGACAGCGATTTAAGCGGACGCTTGTTGGCGCCCGTGATCACGCGGCCACGGCGGCCGTTGTCGAACAATGCATCAACAGATTCCTGCAACATCCGCTTTTCGTTGCGGACGATGATATCAGGCGCACGTAGTTCGATCAGACGCTTCAGACGGTTGTTCCGGTTGATCACTCGGCGATACAGATCGTTCAGATCCGACGTCGCAAAACGGCCACCATCCAGCGGCACCAGCGGGCGCAGTTCCGGCGGGATCACTGGGATCACGGTCAGCACCATCCATTCCGGGCGGTTGCCGGATTCCAGGAAGCTTTCCACAACCTTCAGACGCTTGATGATCTTCTTCGGCTTCAACTCGCCTGTGGCCTCTTTCAGATCAGCACGCAGCTGGTCTGCTTCGGCTTCCAGATCAATCGCCGCCAGCATCTCACGGATCGCCTCAGCGCCAATATTGGCGGTGAAAGCATCCATGCCGTAAGCATCTTGGGCATCCATATATTCTTCTTCGGTCATCATCTGGCCATAGGTCAGATCCGTCAGACCGGGCTCGATCACCACGTAGTTCTCGAAATAGAGAACCCGCTCCAGATCGCGCAGGGTCATGTCCAGCATCAGGCCGATCCGGGACGGAAGCGACTTGAGGAACCAGATATGCGCAACAGGCGCGGCCAGTTCGATATGGCCCATACGCTCGCGGCGGACCTTTTGCAGGGTCACTTCGACCCCGCATTTTTCGCAGACAACGCCGCGATATTTCATGCGCTTGTATTTGCCGCAGAGGCATTCGTAATCTTTGATCGGTCCAAAGATACGCGCGCAGAACAAACCGTCACGTTCTGGCTTGAACGTCCGATAGTTGATGGTTTCTGGTTTCTTGATCTCACCGAAAGACCAGCTCAAAATCCGCTCTGGCGATGCCAGCGAGACTTTGATCTCGTCAAACACCTTGGGTGGTGTGAGCGGGTTGAACGGGTTGTTTGTCAGTTCCTGGTTCATTTTCAAATCCTTGAAAGGGGAGCGTTAGGCAAATGTTTGGGGGTCGTTTTCTTTCAAAGAAAACGGTCGGGAATTTTCAAAATTCCCGCGCCATCCCTCACTCATCTTCCTCCGCATCCAGGAGTTCCATATTCAGGCCGAGGCCGCGCACTTCCTTGACGAGAACGTTAAAGCTCTCTGGGATGCCCGCTTCGAAGTTGTCCTCGCCCTTGACGATGCTTTCATAGACCTTGGTCCGGCCTGCCACGTCATCCGACTTAACGGTGAGCATTTCCTGCAGGGTATAGGCCGCGCCATAAGCTTCGAGAGCCCAGACTTCCATTTCCCCGAAACGCTGACCACCGAATTGCGCTTTACCGCCCAATGGCTGCTGGGTGACCAGCGAGTATGGACCAGTAGAACGCGCGTGGATTTTGTCGTCCACAAGGTGGTGCAGCTTCAGCAGGTATTTGACACCCACGGTCACAGGACGCGCAAACTGCTCGCCCGTGCGGCCATCAAACAGAACCGACTGGCCAGATGTGTCAAAGCCGGCGCGGATCAGCGCATCGTTGACATCCAGTTCCTTGGCCCCATCAAATACGGGTGTCGCAATTGGAACGCCGCGTGTGACATTGCCCGCCGCTTCCAGCAGAGTTTCCTCGTCCATGTCGGTGATGCCTTCTTTGTAGACATCCTCGCCATAGGCCAGGCTCATCGCCTCACGCACAGGGGTCAAATCGCCGGAGCGTTTGTATTCCTGCAGCGCCTCATCAACGTTCACACCCAGACCGCGTGCGGCCCAACCCATGTGGGTCTCAAGGATCTGACCAACGTTCATACGCGATGGAACACCAAGTGGGTTCAAACAGAAATCAACCGGTGTACCATCCGCAAGGAACGGCATGTCTTCCATTGGAACAACCTTGGAAATAACACCTTTGTTCCCGTGACGGCCCGCCATCTTGTCGCCTGGCTGAAGCTTGCGCTTCACCGCGACAAAGACTTTGACCATCTTCATCACACCCGGAGGCAGATCGTCGCCGCGGCGCACTTTCTCGACCTTGTCCTCGAACCGTGCATCCAAGGCCCGTTTCTGGATCTCGTACTGCTCGTTCAGGGCTTCGACGATTTTGGCGTCGTCTTCATCCTCAAGCGCAAGCTGCCACCACTGACCACGGGTCAATTGCTCTGTCAGCAATTCTTCGGTGATCTGACTGTTCGGTTTGACACCCTTGGGACCCTTTACAGCAATCTTACCCATGATCATCTGCTTGAGACGGGCATAGATGTTGCGGTCAAGGATCGCCAATTCGTCATCCCGGTCACGGGCCAGACGTTCGACTTCTTCACGTTCGATCTGCAGTGCGCGTTCGTCTTTTTCCACACCATGGCGGTTAAAGACGCGCACTTCTACAACCGTACCGAAATCGCCGGGCTTCACGCGCAACGATGTATCGCGCACGTCAGAGGCTTTCTCACCAAAGATAGCACGCAGAAGCTTTTCTTCCGGTGTCATCGGGCTTTCGCCCTTCGGTGTGATCTTGCCCACCAGGATATCGCCCGGCTCAACGTCCGCGCCGATGTAGACGATGCCCGCCTCGTCGAGGTTGCGCAGCGCTTCTTCACCGACGTTCGGAATGTCGCGGGTGATCTCTTCTGGCCCAAGTTTGGTGTCACGCGCGGCGACCTCGAACTCTTCGATATGGATCGAGGTAAAGACGTCATCACGTGAAATCCGCTCGGAGATCAGGATGGAGTCTTCGTAGTTGTAGCCGTTCCAAGGCATAAACGCGACGACCACGTTCTTACCAAGGGCCAACTCACCCATGTCAGTGGATGGACCATCCGCCACAACCTGACCTTTTTGAACCGTATCGCCCACCTTCACCAGCGGTCGCTGGTTGATGCAGGTGTTCTGGTTCGAACGCTGGAACTTGCGCATGCGGTAGATGTCCACCCCTGCATCGCCCAGTTCAAGATCTTCGGTGGCCCGGATCACGATACGCTGTGCATCAACCTGGTCGATGATGCCGCCACGTTTGGCCATGATCGCAGCGCCGGAATCGCGTGCCACAACCTCTTCGATACCTGTCCCGACAAGTGGCGCTTCTGCTTGCAGCAGCGGCACAGCCTGACGTTGCATGTTCGAACCCATCAAGGCGCGGTTGGCGTCATCGTTTTCAAGGAACGGGATCAAAGAAGCCGCAACCGACACCAACTGCTTGGGCGATACGTCAATCAGATCCACGTTTTCCGATGGCGCCAGCGTGTAATCGCCAGACTGACGTGTAGAAACCAGATCGTTCACGAACTTCATGTTTTCATCAAGGTTCGCGTTCGCCTGCGCCACGGTGTGACGCATCTCTTCGGTGGCGGACATGTAGTGAACCTCATCGGTCACAACGCTATCCTTCACCACACGATATGGCGTTTCGATAAAGCCGTATTTGTTCACGCGGGCAAAGGTCGCCAGCGAGTTGATCAGACCAATGTTCGGCCCTTCTGGCGTTTCAATCGGACACATCCGGCCATAGTGGGTCGGGTGAACGTCACGCACTTCAAAGCCGGCACGCTCGCGCGTCAGACCGCCAGGTCCAAGCGCGGACAGGCGACGCTTGTGCGTCACTTCGGACAGCGGGTTGGTTTGGTCCATGAACTGCGACAGCTGCGAGGAGCCGAAGAATTCACGCACCGCAGCCGCGGCCGGTTTGGCGTTGATCAGGTCTTGTGGCATCACTGTATCGATCTCGACGGAGGACATCCGTTCTTTGATCGCACGTTCCATGCGCAGCAGGCCGACGCGGTACTGGTTTTCCATCAATTCACCGACAGAACGCACACGGCGGTTGCCCAGGTGGTCGATGTCGTCGATGTCGCCGCGACCGTCGCGCAGATCCACCAGCGCCTTGATGCAGGCCACGATATCTTCGCGGCGCAATGTGCGTTGGGTGTCTTCTGCATCCAGATCCAGACGCATGTTCATTTTCACACGGCCAACCGCCGACAGATCATATCGTTCTGAATCGAAGAACAACGTGTCAAACAGTGCAGATGCCGCTTCGACCGTGGGCGGCTCGCCCGGACGCATGACGCGGTAAATGTCCATGAGCGCGGTGTCGCGGTTCATGTTCTTGTCGTTCGCCATGGTGTTGCGCATGTAGGGGCCGACATTGACGTTGTCGATGTCCAAGAGTGGGATCTCGGTAATGCCCGCGTCGATCAGTTCTTTGGCTGTGCCGCCAATCAGATCTCCGTCTTTGTCGTATTCCAGCGTCAGTTCATCACCGGCTTCGACATAGATCGCGCCGTTTTCTTCGTTGATGATGTCCTTGGCGGCAAATTTGCCGACGATGTGGTCAAACGGCAAAAGCAGCTCTTTGACCGCGCCTTCGTCGATCAGCTTTTTCACCGCGCGTGGCGTGACCTTCTTGCCCGCTTCAAACAGAACTTCGCCTGTCTTGGCGTCAACGATGTCATAAGTCGGACGTGTGCCCCGCACACGCTCAGGGAAGAACGGCGCAACCCAGCCTTTGTTCTTCTTCAGCTTGTAAGTCACCGTGTCGTAGTAAGCATCCATGATGCTTTCCTGATCCAGACCCAGCGCATAAAGCAAAGTTGTCACAGGCAGTTTGCGGCGACGGTCGATCCGGGCAAAGACGATATCTTTTGCGTCGAATTCAAAGTCGAGCCAGCTGCCGCGGTATGGGATGATACGGCAGGCAAACAGAAGTTTACCGGACGAGTGGGTTTTGCCCTTGTCGTGGTCAAAGAACACGCCAGGCGAACGGTGCATCTGGGATACGATCACACGCTCGGTGCCGTTCACAATGAACGTACCGTTTGGTGTCATCAAAGGCATGTCGCCCATAAAGACGTCTTGTTCCTTGATGTCCTTGACGGATTTCGCGCCGGTATCTTCGTCGATATCAAACACGATCAGACGCAGGGTGACTTTCAGCGGCGCCGAATAGGTCATATCGCGCTGCTGGCACTCTTCTACGTCGTACTTTGGTTTTTCCAGCTCATACTTGACGTATTCAAGCACGCTGGTTTCATTGAAGTCCTTGATCGGGAAAACCGACTGGAAAACGCCCATGATACCCTCACCATCGGTGGGGGTCTCGGCATCGCCGGAATTCAGGAACAGATCATACGAGGATTTCTGCACCTCGATCAGATTTGGCATCTCCAGCACTTCGCGGATTTTGCCGTAATATTTACGAAGACGTTTCTGGCCAAGAAAAGTTTGTGCCATGTGTCGTGTCACCTTTCGTGTCTCTTGCCGAGCGCACCAACCACCGGGGCCGTGGTGTGCGCCCATAAGAGCGGAAATTACCGGTCAATTCTTGAGACACGTCCCACCGCGCCTCTTCCGACCTTTGGACCTTTCCAGAGGGATGCTTTGGAAAAAGCACCCTTCAAGACAGGTTTGGCTGGACAGGGAAATCTCCCCATCCAGCCATTGTTTTCTCCGGGAACATCGCAAACTTCAGAAGTTTGCGACCGCATTGTTTGAAACAACGCGTTCCCTTTTTCGCCCGACTTAGGCCAGTTCGACTTCGGCGCCAGCTGCTTCCAGCTTGCCTTTGATGTCTTCTGCTTCGGCTTTGTCGACGCCTTCTTTGATTTTGCCGCCGGCTTCAACCAGATCTTTGGCTTCTTTCAGGCCCAGACCGGTGATGCCGCGAACTTCCTTGATCACGTTGATCTTGGATGCGCCAGCGTTCTTCAGAACGACGTCAAATTCAGTTTTCTCTTCCTCGGCGCCACCGGCGTCTGCAGGGCCAGCCATCATCACTGCGCCGCCTGCTGCGGGCTCGATGCCGTACTCGTCCTTGAGGATGGTTTTCAGTTCTTGTGCTTCAAGCAGTGTCAGACCAACGATCTCTTCTGCCAGTTTCTTCAGATCAGCCATGTTTAGCTCTTTCCGTTAACGATATGTGTGTTCCAACGTGTTGTTTCAACCAACGCGTCGATATGACGTTTGCTTTACGCAGCTTTGTCCTCGATCGTGGACAAAATGGATGCGATATTGCTTGCAGGTGCGCCAATGGCTCCGGCGATGTTGGAAGCAGGTGCGCCCAGCATGCCCGCGATGGTGGAGATAAGCTCCTCCCGCGAAGGCATTTTGGACACGGCTTCAACACCGGCGACGTCCAGAGCGTTCTCGCCCATTGCGCCACCAAGGATCACGAACTTTTGGTTCTCCTTGGCGAACTCCTGAGCAACCTTGGCCGCGGCCACAGGATCCTCAGAATAGGTCAGAACGGTCATACCCGTCAGCAAGGAAGAAATGCTTTCGCATGGCTTCCCGTCGAGGGCGATTTTGGCGAGCCTGTTCTTGGCAACACGCACGGCCCCGCCAGCGGCACGAGCACGCGCGCGAAGGTCCTGCATTTCAGCAACTGTCAGACCGACGTAGTGGGCTACCACAACGACGCCAGAGCTTTCAAAGATTTGGCCGAGCTCTTCGACCAACTGTTCTTTTTGTGCTCTATCCACAGTTTCACTCCAGTAAGGGAGGGGTGACCCTCCGGCTCAGTTCTGCCGGGACGAAAGTCCCGACTAATCGGGTCCTTACGGGGTCCTGCGCATCGCTGCGGATGGCCAAATGTGGCTATCCGAAGAAAATCTGCCGTTACCCGTCTCAGGCAGGAATTATGTCATGCGGTTGCGTGACACCCACCGTCTCGGACGAATCGCCCACAGGGGTACAGATGCAACCCTATGGACAGAGGCGCGGAATAGAATGTTTTGGGGTAAATGTGAAGGGGCTTTTACAAAAAACCCGATGCCGTCACGTCAACAACCTAAAATTGTTCTGCCTGCGCAGGGTCACGCTGCCCGAACCAGCCGGCCGGGAAAGTAGTCTTCCACCAATCCGGTCATGTTCAGACGTACCTCAAGACGTGACTGCAATAGCTCTAGCAAACCCATCCGATCCTCGTCAAACACATGCAGTCTGTTATAGATCTCGCGCAAACGCTCTTCGGTGTCTGGTCCATTCAGGCAGGCACGCAGATGGTCTTTGAAGTTCTCGCGAAATCCGCGTGAGCTCAGCCGCCAGTTTAGTTTCGAGCGCCAGATATCATAGCCCTGATCAAAAAAGTGCAGCACATAGGCGCCCTCGCCATGCCCCAGCACCTGATCCAGCACACGCTCCCCATCTGGGCCTTGCATGAAATGCTGACGCATCTGAAATCCCACAAGCCCGGCGCGCGTTGCCGTTTTGCCAATGGTGTGCCCGCTGAGCCCGCGGCGCTTGACCATAAAGGGGGCCAGATCGCCATAGACCCGGCCGCAAGCCTCATCCGACATCGCAAGCCGGAATTGCAAATGCGGCGTTTGCGGGCATTGGATCGCCTCGGCAGGACGCAGGGTCACCGACCGGACCTCATCGGGTTGCGCGGCCAACAGGTTGCGAAGGTTGCGCCCCTGCACGTAGGCCAGTTCATCCCCGTCCACATTCAAGAACCAGCCCTCGGTCAGCCCGTCATACACATATTGCATTGCGCGGTTCTGACGGCGCGTGAACCGCGTGCGCGGACGACATCCAAGGTTGATCCAGAAACTACGGGTACAGCGGATGCAGCGCACCTTGGGATGATCACGCAAGATCTCGATAGCCGGATCAAGCGGATCATCAAAACACAACACAATCTGATCGGCACCCGCGTCCAGATACCAGCTCACAAACCGAAGCGTGGTCTCCAGCGGTTCTTTCAAAATGGCCCCTACCGTCAGCATGGCCATGCCACCACCCGGCGGACCTCTGAATTTCTGTGCTGCATTCTGCACCCTGCCCTCATTTGGCGAAGGACACTGGAATCGCGACATCAAAAAGGATGTCACTGCTTTGCCCCTCGCCCCGCCCAAAGCGGAAAACGCCTGAACTTACCGCCCAGTTAACGCTCAATTAATGAAGGCAACTTGCGCCAGCCTTGGCGCAAAAGCAAAAGGCGAACCCGAAGGTCCGCCTTTTCCAAATCACTTGTTACGTCCACGCCACACTGGCGCGACGGACGACTTATTCGCCAGCGGCGTTTTCAACAGCCACAGATACGCCTGGACCCATTGTGGAGCTCAGGTTGATCTTTTTCAGGTATGTCCCCTTGGACCCCGATGGCTTGGCCTTGGCAACTGCGCCAACAAAGGCACGGATGTTTTCAGCCAGTTGCTCTTCGCCGAAGGATGCTTTGCCAACACCTGCGTGCACAACGCCGCCTTTTTCCGCTTTGAACTGAACTTCGCCACCTTTGGCCGCTTTTACAGCGTCCGCAACGTCCATGGTCACTGTGCCAACTTTCGGGTTCGGCATCAGGTTACGTGGGCCAAGCACTTTGCCCAGACGGCCAACAATTGGCATCATGTCTGGTGTCGCGATGCAGCGATCAAAGTCGATCTTGCCGGATTGTACGATTTCCATCAGATCCTCGGCGCCCACGATGTCGGCTCCGGCCGCTGTCGCTTCTTCTGCTTTTGGACCGCGTGCAAAAACCGCAACGCGCATGGTTTTGCCGGTGCCGTTTGGCAGGCCAACCACACCGCGGACCATCTGGTCAGCGTGGCGTGGGTCAACACCGAGGTTCATTGCAATCTCGACAGTTTCGTCGAATTTGACGTTGGAGTTGGCTTTGATCAGCGCTACGGCTTCTTCAACTGTCAGGTCTTCTTTGCCGGCGAATGCTTCGCGTGCGGCGCGGGTGCGTTTTCCTACTTTTGCCATCTTATTTGACCTCGATGCCCATGGACTTCGCAGAGCCCAGAATGATCTTCATAGCCTGTTCAACGTCATTGGCGCTCAGGTCGACCATTTTCGCTTCGGCGATTTCACGCAGCTGCTTGGGGGTCACCGAACCAACGGTTTCACGGGACGGGGTTTTTGCACCAGAATTGATCTTGGCCGCTTTTTTCAGGTAGTAGGACGCAGGAGGCGTCTTGATGTCCATGGTAAAGGACTTGTCCTGGAAATAGCTGATCACGGTCGGGCAAGGGGCGCCTGGCTCCATGTCCGCTGTCTTCGCGTTGAACGCTTTACAGAATTCCATGATGTTGATGCCGCGCTGACCCAATGCTGGACCTACGGGCGGGGACGGGTTGGCTTGCCCCGCCTTAATCTGCAACTTCATCGTACCGACGAGTTTCTTGGCCATTGGCCTTCTCCTTTTCAACTCCCTTGGGACGCGTCCCTCAGGATGTATGTTGCGTGGTCCGGTCTGGTCACCGCGGTGCCCTCGCCTCCCACAAACCGAGTCGCCATTGCGGGCGACTTGCGCGGGATATAGCGGTGTGGGGCATATTGCAAGGGTTTGGTTGAGGAGACACCGAGGGTGGAGGATTTACCCGCCCCGAACCAATCAGCATCACTGCACCGGGCGTTAGCGTAAGGCGGGGTTCACCCCGCCACCGCGTAAAAAAGGCGGGGAAAACCCCGCCTAAAATCAGGTCTGCTTGATCACCTGAGTATATTCCAGCTCAACCGGTGTTTCGCGACCAAAGATAGACACGGACACTTTCAAACGCTGGTTGTCGTCGTCAACTTCTTCGATCATGCCGTCGAAGTCTTCAAACGGACCATCGGCCACTTTGACCTTCTCACCGATCTCAAAGTGAATAAGCGTACGTGGTGCTTCTTCGCCTTCTTGAACGCGGCCCAGGATGGCCTGCACTTCGGCATCGCGCATTGGCATCGGGCGGCCCTGCGGACCCAGAAAACCAGTGACGCGGTTGATGGAGTTGATCAGGTGATAGCCCTGGTCGGACATTTCCATGTGAACCAGAACATAACCGGGCATAAAGCGACGCTCGGTCGTGACCTTCTTGCCGCGGCGCACTTCGATCACTTCTTCGGTCGGAACCAAAACTTCGTCGATCTGCTCGCTCAGACCCTGCTCCTCAGCAGTTGTGCGGATCTGTTCTGCGATTTTCTTTTCGAAATTCGAAAGAACACTGACCGAATACCACCGTTTTGCCATCTGAACTCTGGTCCCTGTCTTGCGATGCAACCCATCAATCGGGGGCATCTTAACCGTAAATCATGTCGGGCCAATACCCGGCGCTTGTGAACAAAAAATCGGCGCGCAACTCGAATCGCCGCACGCCCTATTCTTTGGTCAGGTCTGCGCAATAGCCCGCGCACCCCGATGTTTCAAGTCTGCAAAGCGATTTTTGGCTGACCTGTGCTGCTTAACCAAACATCCCAAGAACGCCCTGAAGGCCGCTCCGGATGATGATATCGACGATGGCAAAGAACACCGCCGTCAGCGCCGCAAGGATAAACACCATCACTGTGGTCAACATCACCTCGCGGCGTGTTGGCCAAACGACCTTGGCAACTTCAGCACGCACCTGCTGGATAAACTGAAGAGGGTTGGTGGTTGCCATGATGGGTATCCTTGATTGTCTGCCTGCTGCATCTAACGGCAGTTTCACGCGGTTTCAAGCCTGCGCTGCACCGCGCCTGCGCAATGATCAGACTTCGTTTTCGCGCAAGTCCTGCATCCGGCGGTCCAGCGCCTCTGCATGGCGGGCGTCCCGTTGGGCCATATCGCCCAGATCCGGCAGGTAAAGACCGTCCACCGTGCCTTCGGGAAAACGGTCAAGAAACGCATCCCATTTCATCGCGAAAGTGTCGAATTTCCGGTTCAGTTCTTCAGCACGATCCGGGTGGCGGCTGGCATACCACCGCGCCGCGCCCATCGCCCTGAGCCAGAAGCCGTCATAACCGAGCACCAGAAAGACCAGACCCAAAAGCAACAAACCCAAGACCAGCAAACCAACAACGAGCCAAGGCCGGAACACGATCAGCAGGGCCGCACTGGCCAACAGGATGTGCCGCGGGGTTGGCCGATAGCCGGTGATCCGCGCCTTGACCGCACCGATCCAGCCAGATCCGGCGCTTTGTTGTTTCGCTGCCCTGGGTGCCGGCTTGCTCCGCTTGAACCTCGATTTCCTGGGAGGCTGCGCCGGGGCGGCTTCTGCCAGATCTGGAAAGGCCTGCGCCGCCCGGCGCTCTGGCTCTGGCTCCGGTTGTGGTGCCTCGCGATAAGCAGCTTCCGCCGCCACCGCGTTCACGGCCGCATCCTCCGGCGCTTCTTCGACCAGCAACGCCTTGATCGCCGCCAGGGATTGCGGGTCTAGATCGTCTGCCATTGCGACATCGGATTGCGGTATCTCTGTGGTATTCGGTTCAGGTTTCATCTTCATCTCACTCGCCCAAGCGACATCAAGATACCGGTGCATTCGGACAGGGAATGGGCCGAAAAATGGTGAAATGATGGCGACCGCACAAAGGTTGAAACCGGTGCATTATCGTAAACTGCAAAGATGGAAGTGGCGTGGCAGGGGCTGAGGGACTCGAACCCACGACCCTCGGTTTTGGAGACCGATGCTCTACCAACTGAGCTAAACCCCTACGCCGGGGGTTGGGTAGTCGGAAACGCGCCTAGGATCAAGAGCCTAATCGCCCCCGGATCGCGTTTCCTTGCGCAATCGGCTCAGGCTGACGGGCGTCATACCCAGAAACGACGCAATCAGCCCGTGCGCAAAGCTGTTTTCGTACTCCGGGTAATTTGTCCGAAACCACGCAAGACGGCCCGCGCCCCCCAGTGAGGCCAGCGCCCATTCGCGATCTGCCTTCCGCTGAATCTCCTGTCGCAGCACCGCATTGGCCCAATTGCGAATCTCTTCGCTGCTCAGCATCCGCTCGGTCAGGGCCTCAGTGTCCATCTGTGCGATCAGCGCCTCTTCGGTGATCTCCAGCGTGGCGAAGGCATCGCCGTCGCGGGTCCGCGCCAGATTGGGCGTGATCACGCATGGGCTGTCAAAAAGCCCGACACAGACAAGCCCACCCTCCGTATCGCCAATCGTCAGGGTGGCTTTGCCGTTCAGCAACAGATATTCGCCCCTGTCCGGCTCTCCCTGACGGCAGAGCAGCGCTCCGGCCATTACCCGCCCGACCTTCCAATCGGCGGCAAATCCTGCTGCCGCCGCACGGGCCATCGGGTTGTTGCCCTGTGTCAGAAAAGAAAGAAGGTCCATTCGTCGCGGCCATTATCAAATGTTAACGCAGGCCAACCGCCAGCGCCCTAAGGATCACCCATTCATAGGAGCATAGCAAATGACGCAACCCTTTTCCCCACAGCAAGAAGGCCGCCGCGCCTTGCGTTTCGGATTGGCTGCCTTAGCCGTCTATCTGATCATGACCCAAATCACCCTTGCGCATCTGCATCAGATTGCAGGGCTGGTGCCTTTCGATCTGCGCCCAACTGGATACGGTCCCGTGCAGGCTCGTAACTTGCTTGAAGCATTGGGCGCGGATGGCCAGCACTATTACCTCACCCGGCAGTTGCCCTTTGATCTGCTGTATCCGACGCTCTTTGGCCTTTGCCTGTCTGCCGCGATCCGATGGGCGCTTGGCTGGACGGCACCATCCCGGATCACACGAGTGGCGCCCATCCTGCCGTGGTTGGCCGCCCTTGCCGATTATCTTGAAAATCTCGGCATCGCGTCGATGATCATGCTGTGGCCTGCACTGCCTGATCCCCTGATCCATGCCTCCGCCGCCGCCTCGGTCAGCAAGGCGGGCCTGACAACCGTCGCGGTCTTGGTGTTCATCACCGCTTTGGCGGCCAAGGGCATTGGCCGCCTGAACCGGGCGTAATCAGTCAGGCGCAACCAACTCAAGCGCATCAACATTCCCTGCCATGATCAGGCTCTCATGGGCGAGGATCAGATCAATGGGCCAATCCCACCAAGCGATCCGTTGCAATCGCCCGGCATCTGCCTGCGAAAAACGCTGGCGCAAAACCCGCGCCGGGTTGCCGCCAATGATGGAATAGGCTGGGACCCTTCCGGCAACCACAGCCCCTGCACCGACAATCACACCATCACCAATATCCGCGCCGGGCAATATGCGCGCGCCTTGACCGATCCAAACGTCGTTGCCAATGTGTGTGTCCGCGCCCGGTCCCGGCATCGAGGGCCGGTCTTCAATCGGACCGCCGCCGAATATCGCGAAAGGATAGCTTGAGATCCCGTCATAGCGATGATTGGCCGACGATGTAATGAATACGACCCCGTCCGCGATCTGACAGAACTTGCCGATGTGAAGCTGCTCGGGGCTGAAGTCGAACAAATAAGGGGCCAGCCGCGCCGCCCAATCCTCTGGCGGGTCAAAAGCACTGGCATAAGTGTAATCCCCCGCCACAAATCGAGGGTGATCCACCGCAGCATTCAGAAATACGGTGCCCGCATGAGGGCTGCCATCGGGCAATCTAACGGGATGAGAGGTATCAGGCGCCGGAAAGGGGCGCAGGTCGTCTTGGTCAGGCATGACAAATCCTTTGATCGAGTATGATTAATGCTCAGATCCCGGTCTTGTTCATGTCACCCTCCATCACTTTCACGCATTTTATCCATTGGTGCGATCCAAGCGCAATAGCCCTTAAAGCCGCGCAAGAAATTCCGAGATTTTTGCCAGCCCTGAGCGAAGGTCAGCCTGCGGATTGGCAAATCCGATCCGCAGATAACCTTCCATCCCGAAAGCGGCCCCCGGGGTCAACAGCACACCTGTTTCTTTCAGCAACTGAATACAAAACGCCTCTGACGGCATATCCACATCATAGCGCAGCAGGGTCACGGTGGCCGATTTTGGCCTAACCCATGCGATCTTGGGCTCGCCTTCGACCCAAGCCTCAAGGATCGCCAGATTGTCCCGCGTGATCTGCTTGCTGCGGGCCAAGATGCGATCGCTGTTTTCCAAGGCCAAGGCCGCAAAATGGTCGTCAATCTTGCCCACCGAGATCGTGTCGTAGTCGCGGTGGATCGACACTGCTTCGATCACCTCGCCTGGTCCGGCGATCCACCCCAGACGCAATCCGGCCAAAGAAAACGCCTTGGACATGCCCGCCGTGGAGATGCCCTTTTCATAAATGTCCGCAACCGCATCCGTCATGCCCCCGCCCTGTTGATCTGTCCCGCGATAGACCTCATCGCACAGCAACCAGGCATCGGCCTGCCGCGCGATTTGCGCGATCTCTTCCAGCATTGCGCGATCCATCAAAGCACCGGTTGGATTATTGGGATTGTTGATGGCAATCAGCCGGGTTTGCGGTGTGACGAGACGGCGGAGCGCTTTCAGATCCGGCAGCCAACCATCCTCTTCACGCAACTTCAGCTGATGAACATCTGCACCTATGCTCGCAGGAATCGAATAATGCTGTTGATAGGTTGGCACCACAGCGACAACCCGGTCGCCCCTGCTGATCATCGCCTTATGGACCAGCATATTGGCCCCGATGGTGCCATGGGTCACGATCACGTTTTCGGTCTGTTGTTTGCGGTAAAGAGCACAAATCGCATGGATCAGCCGCGATGATCCACGAATTTCGCCATAGGTCATTTTGAGGCCAAGCAGCTCGGACAGATCTGCCGTGTTCTTGCCGGACAAAGCCAGCAACTGTTCGATTGTCAGACTTTCCACACAGGTTTCAGCCAGGTTCAGTTCGCATTTGAACTCCCATTCGTTCATCCAAATCTCTACGCCGAATGGATCAATATGCATCATGTACCCCTGTGCGCTGACGTTTGACCGGCCTTTGGTGCCGGTTCTGTCTTGAATGACAAGTAAAGCCATAGCCGCGCAATTGGCCAGCGGACAATTCGAAATGCGATGGCCAAGCGGTCCGAGAACTTTTGGATCGGCGCTGGTGGACCTGCTTGGGCGGTGATACGCTAAAGATGCGCAATCTGTGGAAACATCAACCATAGAGTGCAACAGTGCATGAGATCGCAAGGGCCAGTTGGATGACAGATCCAAAAATTCAAACGCTTGGCGTCACTCGGTGGTCTTATCCTGGTCAATCTCGAGGGTTTCGCCGGTCTGCTGATGATTTGGACCACCTGCGCACGCAACTTTATGCCCCCCATCGGCTGGACCATCGGTTGTTCTTGCTTGAACAACTTCTGATCCCCTGTCTGGCCCATCAAACCGACCCTGACTTTCTGCACCTGGTTGTCATTGGGGATCAGCTTCCTGATCCGTGGCGGTCCCGCGTTCTGGACCTTGTCGATAGCCTGCCGCAGCTTGAAGCCGTGATCGAACCCGAAGGCAACGACATGCGCGACATGCTGTCAGAGGTGATCCCGCGATACAAAGACGATCAATGCGATGTGATCGCGCAATATCGGTTGGATGATGACGATGCCGTCGCCGTGGAGTTTGTCGCCAAATCGCGGGAGATATTTTCGGACCTGCGGCCTTTCTTTGCTGCAGACGGCATTGCAGCGTTGGACTACACGCGCGGTTTCATCATGTCGACAGACGACAGCGGCCTGAACATCCGTTCCGTCTCCTCGCGGTTTTGGGCCCCCGGCATGATGATATTTCAGGACTTGGAAACGGCAAAGTCACTGTTCGAGTTTCCGCATATGCGGGTCTGGCACGACATGCCCACGTTGACATGGAAAGAGACCCCGATGTTCATTCGCGGATCACATCATGACAATGACAGCGAATTGAGCAATTTCGGGCGGCGCACGAAGTCGTTCAAATTCAATCCGCAAAACCTCGGGCGCTATCTGGATCGGCGGTTCGGGATCGACCTCAAACAAATGCGCAAGGAATGGACCATGCACCAACAATGGTTCATGGGTGAGACCGAAAACCAAACTGCCGCGCAGTAATTCCCCGCGCTCCGCGTTTATGAGAGAATGCGCTCCGGTGATTTTGAAAACACCGGGTGGTGGGCGGCGCGCATGTTGGTCACCGCAGACCGGGGCTCACCCCGGCACAGCACGACCCAAAGAAAAAGGCCGCCCCGGTGAGGAGCGGCCTTCTGTTTATAGTCGCACCTGTGTGCCTTCGCCTTGCTCTCGAGATCTTTTCCTCAAGGGGAAAAGACACTGCCACAAGGCGTCGCACCGGTAACAACGCTAATGCGTTGTTACTCAGTGATCTTGGACACAACGCCCGCGCCGACCGTACGGCCACCTTCGCGGATCGCGAAGCGCAGACCCTGCTCCATCGCGATCGGTGCGATCAGCTCAACGTCGAACTTCAGGTTGTC
>Ga0189291_100269_pt1 | contig 28164 bp, 23 predicted proteins | sample UW1redminimetaG_FD_130331 | JGI IMG/M metagenome (GOLD analysis project Ga0189291, IMG submission 130331) | Marine microbial communities from the Costa Rica Dome - UW179B-red mini metaG | ecosystem: Environmental > Aquatic > Marine > Oceanic > Photic zone | place: Costa Rica: the Eastern Pacific... | reverse complement strand
GCGTGTCTCTGTCTCATATTCCACGTGGGCGGTGGAGATGGTGATGCCGCGTGCTTTTTCTTCGGGCGCGCCGTCGATCTGATCATAGGCTTTGAAGTCACCGAAATATTTGGTGATCGCAGCGGTCAGCGTGGTCTTGCCGTGGTCAACGTGGCCGATTGTGCCGATGTTGACGTGCGGTTTCGTGCGTTCAAACTTTTCCTTTGCCATGGTGTTGGCTCCTTTTGGTTGGTTGGGCGGCGGGGTGAACCCCGCCCTACGGTGTGGGTAGGGCGGGGTTCACCCCGCCGCCTCGATTGTTAAGTTACCGGTTATGCAAACTTTGCCTGGATCTCGTCAGAGATGGCCTGTGGCACAGCTTCGTAGTGGTCGAACTGCATGGAGAAGTTCGCACGACCCGAAGACATCGACCGCAGGGTGTTGATGTAGCCGAACATATTCGCCAGTGGCACAAAGGCGTCAATGGCAATCGCGTTACCGCGGGTGTCCTGACCCTGTACCTGACCACGACGTGATGTCAGATCGCCGATGATGCCGCCGGTGTATTCTTCCGGTGTGATCACTTCGACTTTCATCACCGGCTCAAGCAGTTTCGCGCCGGCTTTCTTCATGCCTTCGCGCATACCCATACGGGCCGCGATTTCAAACGCCAGAACCGATGAGTCGACGTCGTGGAATTTACCTTCGATCAGCGCCACTTTGAAGTCGATCACAGGGAAGCCCGCCAGCGGACCGGAGTCCATGACAGATTTGATACCTTTTTCAACACCCGGGATATATTCCTTGGGCACCGAACCACCAACAACGCGGGACTCAAACGAGTAACCTTCGCCCGGCTCTGTTGGTGTGATGATCATTTTCACTTCCGCGAACTGACCCGAACCACCCGACTGTTTCTTGTGGGTGTAGACGATTTCAGCTTCACGAGAGATGGTCTCACGATAGGCAACCTGTGGCGCACCAATGTTGGCTTCCACTTTGAATTCGCGCTTCAGACGGTCAACCAGAATGTCGAGGTGCAGTTCGCCCATGCCTTTCATGATGGTCTGACCCGACTCGAGGTCGGTCTCAACACGGAAGGAAGGATCTTCTGCTGCCAGACGGGCAAGGCCGGCTGACATTTTTTCCTGGTCGGCTTTGGTCTTTGGCTCAACCGCGATCTCGATCACCGGATCAGGGAAGGTCATTGTTTCCAGAACCACAGGATCGTTAACCGCACAAAGCGTATCACCGGTTGTGGTGTCTTTCAGACCGGCCAGCGCGATGATGTCACCCGCAAATGCTTCGGTGATTTCTTCACGCTCGATGGAGTGCATCATCATCATACGACCGACGCGCTCTTTCTTGCCCTTGGTGGAGTTCAAGAGCGTGTCGCCCTTGTTCAGCACGCCAGAGTAGATGCGTGTGAAGGTCAAGGAACCAACAAAGGGGTCGTTCATGATTTTGAACGCAAGACCGGAGAAGGCCATGTTGTCATCGGCACGGCGTGCGATGTCACGAACTTCTTCTTCGTCGCCCGGCTTAAAGCCCATGTAATCAACAACGTCCAGCGGGCTGGGCAGATAGTCGATCACAGCGTTAAGCAGCGGCTGAACGCCTTTGTTCTTGAACGCGGAACCACAGAGGACGGGGATGAATTTGATCGCCAGCGTGCCCTTGCGGATCAACTTGCGCAGGGTTTCTTCATCGGGCTCCGCACCATCCATCAGATAGTTTTCCATGGCGTCGTCATCCATCTCAACCGCAGTTTCGATCAGATGTGCACGCCACTTGTCGGCAGTCTCTTTCAGGCTGTCGCGGATCGGCTTCTTAACCCAGCTCGCGCCAAGGTCTTCACCTTCCCAAACCCACTCCTGCATGGTGACAAGGTCAACCATGCCTTCAAGTTCGTTTTCAGCACCGATTGGGATCTGGATCGGCGCAGGTGTTGCCCCTGTACGGTCCTGGATCATGTGAACGCAGTTAAAGAAGTCCGCGCCGATTTTGTCCATTTTGTTAACGAACACAATGCGCGGCACTTTATACCGGTCGGCCTGACGCCAAACGGTTTCTGTCTGCGGCTCAACACCGGCGTTGGCGTCCAGAACAGCAACCGCGCCGTCAAGAACAGCCAGCGAACGCTCAACTTCGATGGTGAAGTCAACGTGGCCGGGGGTGTCGATGATGTTCATCCGGAACTTGGTGTCGGATGTTGCATCGGCTGTCGGCTCTTCCTGGCGCTGCCAGAACGTGGTCGTCGCAGCAGAGGTAATGGTGATACCGCGCTCTTGCTCCTGCTCCATCCAGTCCATTGTGGCCGCACCATCGTGCACCTCACCAATGTTGTGGGATTTGCCTGTATAATACAGGATGCGTTCGGAACATGTGGTTTTACCGGCATCAATGTGGGCCATGATGCCAAAGTTGCGATAGCGGTCTAGCGGATAGTCGCGTGCCATTTTGGTGCTTCCTCAGAAGAATGCATGAAAAGGGTCAGGGGCCCAGCGGATCTGAGCCCCGATCTTGTAGGTTTTACCAGCGGTAGTGGCTGAATGCTTTGTTCGCATCGGCCATCTTGTGGGTATCTTCGCGCTTTTTCACCGCGGTACCGCGGGACTGAACAGCGTCCAGAAGCTCGCCTGCAAGGCGCTCTTCCATGGTGTTCTCATTGCGCGAACGGGCCGCTTTGATCAACCAGCGGATGGCCAGCGCCTGACGGCGCTCGGGGCGCACTTCGACAGGTACCTGATACGTGGCACCACCAACGCGGCGTGAACGCACTTCGACGGAAGGCTGGATGTTCTCCAGCGCTTCGTGAAACACTTCGATGGGTGCGCGTTTGATTTTGTCTTCAACGCGGGTCATGGCGTTGTAAACGATGCTTTCGGCGACAGATTTTTTGCCGTCGATCATCAGGTTGTTCATGAATTTGGTCAGGACCAGATCACCATATTTGGCGTCTGGCAATACTTCGCGTTTTTCAGCGGCGTGGCGGCGTGACATGTCGTTGTCTTCCTCGGATATTGGGGCGGCGGGGTAAACCCCGCCCTACAGTTGACGGTCAGGCGGGGCATTCCCCGCCACTGCGAATACTTACTTGGGACGCTTGGCACCGTACTTGGAACGGCGCTGCTTACGATCTTTAACGCCCTGTGTATCCAGAACACCGCGCAGGATGTGGTAACGCACACCGGGAAGGTCTTTTACACGACCGCCACGGATCAGAACCACAGAGTGCTCCTGAAGGTTGTGGCTTTCACCCGGAATGTAGGAAATCACTTCGAAACCGTTGGTCAGGCGCACCTTGGCCACTTTCCGCATCGCGGAGTTCGGTTTCTTTGGTGTGGTTGTATATACACGTGTGCATACGCCGCGCTTTTGCGGGCACTGCTCAAGGTGCATGGATTTAGAAGTCTTGCGTTTCGGCTGGCGCGGCTTGCGGATCAGCTGTTGGATCGTTGGCATTCCGGTTTATCCCCGTACTGTCTTCGTTTCAGGTGCGATGGGCGAGGCCCAAAGCGGTTTCAAATTCTGCGCCTTGCCTTGCGACAAAGCGAAAACACCGCAACGCATCCGTACCGAGGAAAGCGAGGCGGTGGGGCACCAGAGGATCGGGTCAGCATTAGACCGGATCTTGACCACTTAAGTTATGATTTCGATTGGCAGAGAAATCCCTGCGACCGAGATAGCGGGCGTATAGGCGATGGCTTGAGGGGTGTCAACAGCCTGCCGCCGCTTGCGTGGATGCAGGGCGGCTGCAATGGTGTGCGCAGATAAACAAGGTTACACATCCTATGCAAACCATCGGCATCTGTCGCTTTTCCTACCCCGGTGATGGCGGATTTCAAGTGGAACATTCCAGCCTTCAGGAGCGTATGGATTACCTCTATGCCCCGGTCCGTATGGCAGAACGTTTTGCCACCTTCGAAACAATGACCCTGCCGCCGCTTCTGGCGCAATCGGATGATGATTTCACCTTTCTGATCGTCATTGGTGAAAGCCTGCCCACGCCTTACCTTGACCGCCTGCACGCCGCCATCGAACATATGCCCCAGGCCGTGATCCGCGCCTATCCCCCCGGCCCGCATCGCAAAATCATGCAGGATGCTATCAACAAGGTCCGTCGGTTTGACGGTGATGCCTGTTTGCAGTTTCGCATGGATGATGATGACGCCGTTGCCTGCACCTATGTCGAACGCCTGCGAGAGGCGGCCCATGATGTGCTGCCCATGGCTGCCAAACACCGCCACATCGCCATCGACTTTAATCAGGGGTTCATAGCCCGCCCCTCTGCACGGGGCCTTGATGTCGCACCAACCAATGCCCCCTATACCACTGCCGCGCTGGCCCTGATGTTCCAACCGGATCTGCGCCTTAGTGTGATGAACTTTGCCCATATGAAGGTCGGGCAAAAGATGCCGACGGTTACCTTTTCAGGGCAGGACATGTTGATCCGGGGCCATAACGATCACAATGATTCCCGCCAGAAACCCGGCGTCAAATCACCACGGCTTACCCCGCTGGATGCCGCCGGCAAGGCCCATTTCAAAGCAACCTATGCCATTGATGCCGATGTGGTTGCCGATGCCTTTGCCGCGTTAGCCGGCACCTGAAACCTTGCGCTCGCGGTAAAAGCTGAACACCCCGGTTGCGACAACAATTGCGGCCCCGATCAGCGTCAGTACATGCGGCCATTCGCCAAAAACCAGCCAACCAAGGATCAGCGCCCAGACCAGCCCCGAATAACGGAAAGGCGCGGTGAAGGAGACATCCCCGCTGCGCATCACCTGTATCGAAAAGAAATAGCCGCCAAGGATGCAAACCGCCGAGGCCACGATCAGCCCCCATGACTGTGCTGTGATTTCAACCCATGGCGTGGAAAGCGACGCCAGACCCGCCGCCACCATGACAGAGGCCGCGGTCACGAGGGTCACCGTCATCGACGGCACCTCTGGCGAGAGTTGGCGTGTCACCAGATCGCGCAGCGTGACCCCCAGCATCGCGATCAGCGCATAGATCGACCATATGTTAAAGCCTTCCGGCCCCGGCCGCACGATCAACAAGACGCCGCAGAAACCAACTGCAATCGCCAGACTACGCCGCCATCCCACCGCCTCACGCAGGATCACCGCACTGGCCAGGGTCACGGCCAGCGGCACCACCTGCAAAATCGCCGTCAGATTGGCCAGTGGCATGTTGAACAACGCGGTGAGAAAGAAATAGGAGATGGTGACCTCGGTCGCGGCGCGTATCAGAATGATCACCCAATCGCGCCGCGCGATCCTGAAATGCAACGCCCCCAGCCGCCCTCTTGCCGCAAGGATCAACCCGCAGGTGATTACGCTGCGCACAAACAGCAACTGGAACAGCGGCACCGCCCCGCCAGTCAGCTTCAGCATCGTGTCATTCAGCACAAAGCAAGCCATAGAGGCCATCATCAGCAGGGCCCCTGCAAGGTTAACCGACATCCTGAAATCCTGTCATCTTACAAATCGTCCAACATTTCCGGCGTCAGTCCAAAACCATCCGCCAAGACTCGCCGCACGCCGCGCGGGCGCAACGCCCCCGCCCTGCCCTGTGGCTGTGCCGTTGAATCATTGTCGGCATGCACCGATCTGATCCACATCGGGCGGGAAACCTCGGTGTAACAGTCGTAATATTCAACCAGATTTCTGTGGTTGCGTCGGAAAACCGTTGCGTGATCTCCCTTGGGGGTAACCATCGCCAAACCGATCCCCAAAGGCGCACGTTCATACCATTCGGTGATGGGGGTTTCACTTTGCGGGTCCAGATACAGGCCCCGATTGAACGCAATCACAAAAGGTTTCTTATCTTCGCGGACCGCCAGCATATTGTCTGCCACCGCCCGGATCCGTGCTGTGGTCGAGCGGTGCATCGCATCATCATCATCCTGTCGGAAAGTCGCGATATGGGTTGCCTCGGGATCATCCGGTAACGCGTTGAACGCTGTTTTCACCGCCTGAATATGCACCATCGGCGGCAGGGACACGATCTGCATCGGTTTGAAATCTTTGATGATGCCCTCAAGTCGGGCGCGCGCCTTGTCGGGAAAGCTGTCCCCGATCAGCACCGCACAGGAAAAATCCGTGTCTTCCTGCAAAGCCATGGTGTGAAACGCCAGCTTTTCAAACAGATTGAAGCGCCGCTCAAGCCGCGCCGGATCATAAAGCATCTCGCGCATGGCATCCAAACCCTGAGTGGATTTGGCAAAGCCGTTTTCAGACAGGTAGGAGAACCGCATCAGCCCTTTGATTTGCGCTTTGAATGTCACTGCTGCCCTGCGGTTGAGTGTGTTTCCGACAGCGTAAGGGATCACACCGCAGGGAGAAAGAGGGCGCGCAACCCTTTCGCTAGAATTAAAGTTACTTGTTTCAATGAGTGGCGAAAATCACTGAAAAACTGCGTAAAATTGCGGACTCAAAGTGAAAAAGTACAGATTTTGCCATGATCCAACGGGGAAGATAATCCTTAAAATTCGCAAAGCCATCAGATTGCTCAGCTTCTCGCGCTTACCCACCCAATCGCAAAAATCCGGAGATCCAGTGCGTTCGTCAAAGTAATGACGCAACGGTCGGCTAGCCTGTCAGCAGTATTCGTCAAGCGTCAATGGCCCCTGCCACAGCTGACAAATTATTCCGTAATAAGCGAGGTTATTAAGATGAAAGCGGCCAAACAAATCACACTGACTATGATTGTTTTCACAGGGTTTGCATCCAGCGCCCTTGCCCTTGATGTGGGGTTGAGCGGAGGCGCAGAGGGGAACAATGCAAGCGTCAGTGTCAGCAATGAAGGCCAAGATGTTGGCGTAAACGCAGGTGTGGGCAGTAGCACCGGCGCGACCGGCGGTCTTGGTGTGTCGATATCCGGGAATGGCGTTGGCGGCGGTTCTGGGACCGGGGGCACTGGCGGCTCGGGCAGTGGGTCCGGCGGAACCGGCAGTTCCAACGGCGGTTCGGGCGGCACCGGAGGTGGTGCTAATGGTTCGGGCAGTGGGTCGGGTGGATCAGGCAATGGCACTGGTGGCTCTGGCTCTGGCTCTGGCTCTGGCTCTGGCTCTGGCTCTGGCTCTGGCTCTGGCTCTGGCTCTGGCTCTGGAAGTGGGGGAGCAGGCAATGGAGGATCTGGCAACAGCGGCGGCACCGGCGCTTCGGGCAACGGCGCTGCCAGCCCGGGCAGCAACAGCGGCCCCCAAGCCGGCAACACAGATGGGCGCGGGGCCGGTGGACCAAATCAGCGCAGCCCGGCGGACGCAAACAGGGTGACGCGCAGGTCCAGTTCGTTTGCCACGCAGATGATCACACAGGCACTAGGGACAACGGTCTGGTCTTCGGACCGCGATTTCATAGGTGAAATCACATCAGCAAAACCCGGACCTGACGGTTATCTGGATGTCAGCATCCGCCTGGGCAGGAAAGTGGGCAACGGGCGGATTGCGCGGCTTCGGCTAAAACCGGAATGGATCCGCAACCGACAATTCAAAATGCGCCTGTCAACAGCCGCCTTCATCAACCGTATGAGGCGCTAGACCCTTCGCTGCCTCAGATAGACGCGCAAACAGATACAACATCCCTGTCACCAGTCTGCATAAAAAAAGCCCCCGCAGTAGCGCTACTGCGGGGGCTTGTATCACTTAGAGTTCAGCGCGATATCAATCGCGGCTTTCCTCGTCAAAGTCCGGCGTGCTGAACACATCACCACCGACGATGTCATTGTTCTCGACCACTGGTGCTGCCAGTGCCGCCGCTGCTTCCGCTTCTTCGCGGCGCGCTTCGATGACAACATTGTCACGATCACTTGCCACTTTACGCATCTGCATGGTTGCACCACCGGTCCCGGCAGGGATCAGACGGCCCACGATGACGTTCTCTTTCAGACCAACCAGCTTGTCACGTTTGCCCTGAACCGATGCCTCGGTCAGAACCCGCGTGGTTTCCTGGAAAGATGCCGCAGAGATAAACGAACGTGTCTGCAAGGAGGCTTTGGTGATCCCCAGCAGAATTGGCTCGCCTTTCGCCAGACGCCCACCTTTGGAGGCCGCCTTTTCGTTGGCCAGATCAAACTCCTGCTTGTCGACGTGTTCGCCTTTCAGCAGCGTGGTATCGCCAGATTCCTGAACTTCCCACTTCTGCAACATCTGACGCACGATCACTTCGATATGCTTGTCGTTGATCTTAACGCCCTGCAAACGATACACGTCCTGCACTTCGTCGATCATATAGTCGGCAAGGGCCTCAACACCCATAATCGCAAGGATGTCATGCGGTGCCGGGTTGCCGTCCATGATGTAGTCACCCTTCTGGACAAAATCACCTTCCGCAACCGGGATGTGCTTGCCCTTGGGCACCATGTATTCAACCTTGTAATCCGGGTCATCGGCAGACTCGATCGCGATACGACGCTTGTTCTTATAGTCCTTACCAAAGCGCACGTAGCCGTCGATCTCTGCAATGATCGCGTGGTCCTTGGGGCGACGTGCCTCAAAGAGTTCCGCAACCCGTGGCAGACCACCGGTAATGTCCTTGGTCTTGGCACCTTCACGCGGGATACGCGCAACGATGTCACCAGCTTTGATTTCGGTCTGATCCTCAACAGACAGAACCGCATCCACAGACATCGGATAGGTGACCGGATTGCCCGCATCATTGCGCAATGGCTCACCATCTTCACCCACCAGCAGGATCTCGGGCTTCAACTCGTTACCCTTGGTCGCCGCACGCCAGTCGATCACGATCTTCTGAGTCATACCGGTTGCATCATCGGTCTCATCCTTGACCGCGATCCCTGACACAAGGTCAACGAACTTGGTGGTACCGGATTTTTCCGCGATGATCGGCAGTGTGTAGGGATCCCATTCAAACAGCTTGTCGCCGCGCGCAACCGTGTCACCGTCTTTGACAAACAAGGTGGTACCATAGCCGATCTTGTGGCTGGCCCGCTCTGCCCCGTCTTCGCCGGTGATCAGCATCTTCATGTTCCGGCCCATAACCATGATCTGCCCTGCGGCATTCTCAAGGGTCTGTGCGTTCTCGAACACGATTTTACCTTCTTGGCTGGCCTCAAGGAAGGACTGCTGCCCACCCTGTGCAACACCACCAATGTGGAAGGTCCGCATGGTCAGCTGTGTACCCGGTTCACCGATTGACTGCGCCGCGATGATGCCCACCGCTTCGCCCTGGTTCACCAATGTACCACGCGCAAGGTCACGCCCGTAGCATGTGGCGCAAACGCCCTCTTCGGCTTCACAGGTCAGCGGCGAACGGATGCGTGCAACCTGCACCGCATATTCGTCGATCAGATCCGCCATACGTTCGTCGATCAGCGCACCCGCAGGCACAATCACCTCATCCGTACCCGGCTTAAGGATATCATCCGCTGCAACACGGCCCAGCAGACGCTCGGCCAGTGACGATACAACCTCACCATCATTCACCGCCGCTTCTGCGGTGATGGCAGCGTCAGTGCCACAGTCGTGCATGCGCACGATGCAGTCCTGTGCCACATCCACCAGACGACGTGTCAGGTAACCGGAGTTCGCAGTCTTCAAAGCTGTATCCGACAGACCCTTACGGGCACCGTGGGTAGAGTTGAAGTATTCAAGAACGGTCAGACCTTCCTTAAAGTTCGAGATGATCGGTGTCTCGATGATGTCGCCGTTCGGCTTGGCCATCAGACCACGCATCCCGCCCAGCTGTTTCATCTGGGTCACAGAACCACGCGCACCGGAGTGGGCCATCATGTAAACCGAGTTCGGTTCATTCTCGGACCCGTTTTCGCCATAGGTGGTGTCGGAAATCGACCCCATCATCGCATCGGTGACCTTGTCGTTACACTTTGACCAAGCATCGACAACTTTGTTGTATTTTTCGCCCTGAGTGATCAGGCCGTCCATATACTGCTGTTCAAAGTCGCGTACCTGCTCGCGGGTTTCTTCAACCAGCGGCCACTTGCTGTCAGGGATCAGCATGTCGTCTTTACCAAACGAAATACCGGCCTTGAAGGCTTCGCGGAAACCCATCGTCATGATGTGGTCACAGAAGATAACAGACTCTTTCTGACCGCAATAACGATAAACCGTGTCAATGACCTGCTGCACTTCTTTCTTACGCAGCAAACGGTTGACCAGTTCAAACGGCGCCTTGGCGTTCAGCGGCAACAAGGCCCCCAGACGGACACGGCCCGGCGTCGTGTCGAAGCGCACCAGCACTTCGTTACCTTCGTTATCGATCTGTTTGATCCGCGCCTTGATCTTGGTGTGCAAGTGTACCTCGCCCGCGTCCAGTGCGTGCTGCACCTCATCCACGGTGCCAAATACCTTGCCTTCACCCTTCATACCTTCACGCTCAAGCGTGGTGTAATACAGGCCCAAAATCATATCCTGTGACGGAACAATGATCGGCGCACCGTTTGCAGGTGACAGAACGTTGTTCGTGGACATCATCAGAACACGCGCTTCAAGCTGTGCCTCAAGCGACAGCGGCACGTGAACCGCCATCTGGTCACCGTCAAAGTCCGCGTTAAAGGCGGAACAGACCAGCGGGTGCAGCTGGATCGCTTTACCTTCGATCAGAACCGGCTCAAACGCCTGAATGCCAAGACGGTGCAGCGTAGGCGCACGGTTCAGCATGACAGGGTGCTCGCGGATGACCTCGTCGAGGATATCCCAAACTTCGGGACGTTCTTTTTCCACCAACTTCTTGGCCTGCTTCACCGTGGAGGACAGACCTTTTGCCTCAAGCCGCGAATAAATGAACGGCTTGAACAGCTCCAGCGCCATCTTTTTCGGCAAGCCACATTGATGCAGCTTCAGCTCTGGCCCCGTTACAATGACCGAACGGCCAGAGAAGTCGACGCGCTTACCCAAAAGGTTCTGACGGAAACGGCCCTGCTTACCTTTCAGCATGTCGGACAGTGATTTCAACGGACGCTTGTTGGCACCGGTGATCACGCGGCCACGACGGCCGTTGTCAAACAGCGCATCCACAGATTCCTGCAACATCCGCTTTTCGTTGCGAACGATGATATCAGGTGCGCGCAGTTCGATCAGACGCTTCAAACGGTTGTTCCGGTTGATCACACGACGGTAAAGGTCGTTGAGGTCGGAGGTCGCGAAACGACCACCGTCCAGTGGCACCAGCGGGCGCAGCTCTGGCGGGATCACAGGGATCACAGTCAGAACCATCCACTCAGGCCGGTTACCGGATTCAAGGAAGCTTTCGACAACCTTCAAACGCTTGATAATCTTCTTGGGCTTCAATTCGCCTGTGGCTTCTTTCAGCTCTTCGCGCAGCTGGTCGGCCTCTGCTTCAAGGTCGATCGCGGCCAGCATTTCGCGGATCGCTTCGGCACCGATGTTCGCGGTGAACGCGTCCATGCCATAGGCATCCTGCGCGTCCATGTACTCTTCCTCGGTCATCATCTGACCATAGGTAAGGTCCGTCAGACCGGGTTCGATCACCACGTAGTTTTCGAAATACAGCACCCGCTCCAGATCGCGCAGCGTCATGTCCAGCATCAGGCCGATGCGGGAGGGCAGCGATTTCAGGAACCAGATGTGCGCAACGGGCGAGGCCAGTTCGATGTGGCCCATGCGCTCACGACGGACCTTTTGCAGCGTGACTTCCACACCGCATTTTTCGCAGACAACGCCGCGATATTTCATGCGCTTATATTTGCCGCACAGACATTCATAGTCTTTGATCGGCCCAAAGATACGCGCACAGAACAAACCGTCACGCTCTGGCTTGAACGTACGATAGTTGATGGTTTCTGGCTTTTTGATCTCACCGAAAGACCACGACAGGATACGCTCTGGCGAGGCCAGCGATACCTTGATCTCGTCAAACGTCTTCATCGGCGTGACGGGGTTAAACGGGTTGTTTGTCAGTTCCTGGTTCATTTTCAATTCCTTGAATTGGGAGCATTGGGAGAGACGGAACCGTTTTCTTTTGAAGAAAACGGACCGGAATTTTTAAAAATTCCGGTCGTTGGCTCACTCATCTTCCTCCGCGTCCAGGAGTTCCATATTCAGGCCAAGGCCACGGACTTCTTTCACGAGAACGTTAAAGCTCTCTGGAATGCCCGCTTCAAAGTTGTCCTCGCCCTTGACGATGCTTTCATAGACCTTGGTCCGGCCAGCCACGTCATCCGATTTCACAGTCAGCATTTCCTGCAGGGTGTATGCAGCGCCGTAGGCTTCCAATGCCCAGACCTCCATCTCACCAAAGCGCTGACCACCGAACTGCGCTTTACCGCCCAATGGCTGCTGGGTGACCAGCGAGTATGGACCGGTAGAACGCGCGTGGATTTTGTCATCCACAAGGTGGTGCAGTTTCAGCAGGTATTTGACACCGACGGTCACAGGGCGGGCAAACTGCTCGCCTGTGCGGCCGTCAAACAGCACCGACTGACCAGAAGAAGAGAACCCGGCACGGACCAGCGCGTCATTCACGTCTGCCTCTTTGGCACCGTCAAAGACCGGTGTGGCAATTGGTACACCGCGTGTGACGTTTGACGCCGCATCAACCAGCGCCTCTTCGTCCAAGCCTTCGATACCTTCGGCATAGACATCATCGCCATAGGCCAGGCTCATCGCCTCACGCACAGGTGTCAGATCGCCGGAACGCTTATACTCTTGCAGCGCCTCGTCAACATTCACACCCAGACCACGTGCGGCCCAACCCATATGGGTTTCCAAGATCTGACCAACGTTCATCCGCGACGGAACACCCAGCGGGTTCAAACAGAAGTCGACCGGCGTCCCATCTTCGAGGAACGGCATGTCTTCCATCGGTACAACCTTGGAAATAACACCTTTGTTCCCGTGACGGCCCGCCATTTTGTCGCCCGGCTGCAGCTTGCGCTTCACCGCGACAAAGACTTTGACCATCTTCATCACACCCGGAGGCAGATCGTCGCCACGGCGCACCTTCTCGACCTTATCCTCGAAACGCGCATCCAAGGTCCGCTTCTGGATCTCGTACTGCTCGTTCAGGGCTTCGACGATTTTCGCGTCATCCTCGTCTTCCAGTGCCAGCTGCCACCACTGACCACGGGTCAGAACATCGTCCAGCATAGATTCTGTAATCTGGCTGTTAGGTGCGACGCCTTTCGGCCCCTTCACTGCAACTTTACCCAGGATCATGCCGCGCAGACGCGCATAGATGTTGCGATCCAGAATGCCCAGTTCGTCGTCACGGTCACGCGCCAGACGCTCGACTTCTTCACGCTCGATCTGAAGCGCACGTTCGTCTTTTTCCACACCATGACGGTTAAAGACACGTACCTCAACAACCGTACCGAAATCACCCGGTTTCACCCGCAGGGACGTGTCACGCACGTCAGAGGCTTTTTCGCCAAAGATCGCCCGCAGCAGTTTCTCTTCCGGTGTCATCGGGCTTTCGCCTTTTGGCGTGATCTTACCAACCAGAATATCGCCCGGTTCAACATCCGCACCAATGTAAACGATGCCCGCCTCGTCGAGGTTGCGCAGCGCTTCTTCACCAACGTTTGGAATGTCGCGGGTAATTTCTTCTGGTCCAAGTTTGGTGTCGCGTGCGGCGACTTCAAACTCTTCGATGTGGATCGAGGTAAAGACGTCGTCCCGTGAAATCCGCTCGGAAATCAGGATGGAGTCCTCATAGTTGTAACCATTCCAAGGCATAAACGCGACAACCACGTTTTTACCAAGGGCCAGTTCACCCATGTCCGTAGACGGACCATCGGCAATCACCTGACCTTTGGTCACCACTTCACCCACCTTCACCAGCGGACGCTGGTTGATACAGGTGTTCTGGTTTGACCGCTGGAATTTGCGCATGCGGTAGATGTCCACACCCGCGTCGCCCAGCTCAAGATCTTCGGTGGCGCGCAGAACGATACGGGATGCATCGACCTGGTCGATGATACCACCACGTTTCGCCATGTAAGCCGCACCGGAATCGCGTGCCACAACTTCCTCGATGCCTGTCCCAACAAGCGGCGCTTCCGCTTGCAGCAAGGGCACCGCCTGACGTTGCATGTTCGAACCCATCAAGGCGCGGTTGGCGTCATCGTTTTCAAGGAACGGGATCAGGGAGGCCGCAACAGAAACCAGCTGCTTTGGCGAAACGTCAATCAAATCAACGCTTTCCGTAGGGGCCAGTGTATAATCACCGGAACGGCGTGTGTTCACCATTTCATTGGTGAATTTACCGTCGCCATCCAAAGACGCGTTCGCCTGCGCCACGGTGTGACGCATTTCCTCGGTTGCAGACATATAGTGCACTTCGTCTGTGACCTTGCTGTCTTTCACAACGCGGTAAGGCGTTTCGATAAAGCCGTATTTGTTCACACGGGCAAAGGTCGCCAGCGAGTTGATCAGACCAATGTTCGGGCCTTCCGGTGTTTCAATCGGACACATCCGGCCATAGTGGGTCGGGTGGACGTCACGGACTTCAAAACCGGCACGCTCACGGGTCAAACCGCCAGGTCCAAGCGCGGAAAGGCGACGCTTATGCGTGACCTCGGACAGCGGGTTGGTTTGGTCCATGAACTGCGACAGCTGCGAAGAGCCAAAGAACTCACGTACCGCAGCCGCGGCGGGTTTCGCGTTGATCAGATCCTGCGGCATCACCGTGTCGATCTCAACGGAGGACATCCGCTCTTTGATCGCGCGCTCCATGCGCAGCAGACCAACCCGGTACTGGTTTTCCATCAGCTCACCAACGGAGCGCACACGACGGTTGCCCAAGTGGTCAATATCGTCGATGTCGCCACGCCCGTCGCGCAGATCAACCAGTGCCTTGATACAGGCAACGATGTCTTCACGACGCAGGGTGCGCTGTGTGTCATCCGCATCCAGATCCAGACGCATGTTCATTTTCACACGACCAACGGCCGACAGGTCATAACGCTCGCTGTCAAAGAACAGAGTGTCGAACAGGTTCGATGCCGCTTCAACGGTGGGCGGCTCGCCCGGACGCATGACGCGATAGATATCCATGAGCGCGGTGTCGCGGTTCATGTTCTTGTCGTTCGCCATGGTGTTACGCATGTAGGGGCCGACATTGACGTTATCGATGTCCAGCAACGGAATCTCGGTGATGCCAGCATCGATCAGTTCTTTGGCCGTGCCGCCGATCAGATCGCCATCTTTGTCATACTCAAGCGTCAGCTCGTCACCCGCTTCGACATAAATCGCACCGGTTTCTTCGTTGATGATATCCTTGGCAACAAACTTGCCCTGAATGTGATCGAAGGGCAGCAACAGCTCTGTCACCTCACCGGCGTCGATCAATTGCTTGACCGCACGTGGTGTGACCTTCTTGCCCTGCTCAAACAGGATCTCACCGGATTTGGCGTCGATGATGTCATAGGATGGACGTGTGCCCCGCACACGGTCCGGGAAGAACGGCGCAACCCAGCCCTTTTTGGCCTGAAGCGTGTAAGTCACCGTGTTGTAATAGGCATCCATGATGGATTCCTGATCCAGCCCCAGCGCGTAAAGCAGCGTGGTGACAGGCAGCTTGCGGCGGCGGTCAATGCGCGCAAACACGATGTCTTTGGCGTCGAATTCGAAATCCAGCCATGAACCGCGGTAGGGGATGATGCGGCAGGCGAACAGAAGTTTACCAGAGCTGTGGGTCTTGCCCTTGTCGTGGTCAAAGAACACACCGGGGGAACGGTGCATCTGGGACACGATCACACGCTCGGTACCGTTCACAATGAAGGTCCCGTTTGGCGTCATCAGGGGCATGTCGCCCATGAACACGTCCTGTTCCTTGATGTCTTTAACGGACTTCGCACCAGTGTCTTCGTCGATTTCAAACACGATCAGACGCAGGGTTACCTTCAGCGGCGCTGAATAGGTCATGTCGCGCTGCTGACATTCCTCAACGTCGTACTTCGGCTTTTCCAGCTCGTACTTGACGTATTCAAGCACGGAGGTTTCGTTGAAGTCCTTGATCGGGAAAACCGACTGGAACACGCCCTGAATGCCATCACCATCGGTGGGCGTTTCGGCATCGCCGGAATTCAGGAACAGGTCGTAAGATGATTTCTGAACCTCGATGAGGTTCGGCATGTCCAGCACTTCGCGGATTTTGCCATAATATTTACGGAGACGCTTCTGGCCAAGGAAGGATTGTGCCATGTGTCGTAATACCTTTCGTATCTCTTGCCTGAACGCCGCCACCGGGGCCGTGACGCGTCCATCAGAGCGGATCAATCCGGTCTATGCTGGCATGCGTCCCACCGCACACCTTCCGACCTGTGGACCTTTCCAGAAGGAGGCTTTGTCTAGCAAAGCACCCTTCAAGACAGGTTTGGCTGGACAGAGAAATCTCTCCATCCAGCCAATGTTTGCTACGGGCACTACGGACTTTCTTGAAAAGTCCGGTCTGTTTTCTTCAAAAGAAAACCTGTCCCTGATCGTCCGGCTTAGGCCAGCTCGACTTCTGCGCCAGCTGCTTCCAGCTTGGCTTTCACTTCTTCGGCTTCGGCTTTGTCGACGCCTTCTTTGATTTTGCCACCGGCTTCAACCAGATCTTTGGCTTCTTTCAGGCCCAGACCGGTGATGCCGCGGACTTCCTTGATCACGTTGATCTTGGAAGCGCCGGCGTTCTTCAGAACGACGTCAAATTCAGATTTCTCTTCTGCGGCGCCGCCAGCATCTGCTGGGCCAGCCATCATTACAGCGCCACCGGCAGCTGGTTCGATGCCATACTCGTCTTTGAGGATGGTTTTCAGTTCTTGTGCTTCAAGCAGTGTCAGACCAACGATCTCTTCTGCCAGTTTTTTCAGATCAGCCATGTTTTAGCTCTTTCCGTTAACAATATGTGTGTTCCAACGTGTTGTTTCAACACGCCAGCTTGACGATATGCTTTACGCAGCTTTGTCCTCGATGGTGGACAAAATGGATGCGATGTTGCTTGCAGGTGCGCCAATGGCCCCCGCGATGTTGGAAGCAGGTGCGCCCAGCATGCCGGCGATGGTAGCAATAAGCTCATCACGCGAAGGCATTTTGGACACGGCTTCAACACCGGCGACGTCCAGAGCGTTCTCACCCATTGCACCACCAAGGATGACGAACTTTTGGTTCTCCTTGGCAAAGTCCTGAGCAACCTTGGCCGCGGCCACAGGATCCTCAGAGAAGGTCAGAACGGTCATGCCCGTCAGAAGGTCAGAAATGCTTTCGCATGGCTTTCCCTCAAGGGCAATTTTGGCGAGCCTGTTCTTGGCAACACGCACAGATGCATCAGCCGCACGTGCGCGCGCCCGAAGATCCTGCATTTCAGCAACTGTCAAACCGACGTAGTGAGATACCACAACGACGCCAGAGCTTTCAAAGATTTGGCCAAGTTCGTCGACCAACTGTTCTTTTAGTGCTCTATCCACAGTTTCACTCCAGTAAGGGAGGGTTGCCCCTCCGGCTCAGTTTTGCCGGAACCTAGCTGGTCCCGACATTCGGGTCCTTACGGGGGCCGGGTGCGTCACTGCGGAGAGCCTGTTCGGGCGATCCGAAGAAATTACCTTTTCCCGTCTCAGGCAGGAATTATGTTGACAGACTGCCAACACCCACCGTCTCGGACGAAAAGCACAAAAGCGCGACGAATCGCGCTTTGGTACTTGCAGGTTGAGTTATCCTCTTGGCTCGAGGTTTCCAACCCCTGAAACAGACCCCTTAGCCGGATTCGCAAGATTTTTTATCCATCATGGCGTTTTGTTACAATCACAGGCCCACGCCTTCTGGGCGCAAGGTCGGCAAGCGCGCTTCAGACAGGAGACGGTGCCATGGTCGCCCCGATGGCATCGAGTATCGCTTGCGCGACAACATCACACTCCGCCAGCCCCAGCCGTGCTGGAAGCCGCACGTCGCAGGCGCGATCCAACATGGCACGGGTCATCGGCTGATCGGGATTAACTTCCAGAAACTGCCAGTTCCAGAACGCACGGGCGTTATCATCAGACCGGCCAAACACCTGCACCTTCAAACCGCGCGCCCCCGCTTCGCGGACAAATTCATCCACCTGTGCATCCGACAGGTCCACAAGGTTAAACTGTATCGAATCCGGTGCGCGTTCTTCCGCAGGTAATGAGGATGGTACGGAAATCCATGCACAGCCCTCAAGCGCCTGTGCCACATGGTCATGGTTGCGTCGCCCCGCCTTGACCCGTTCAGACAGGGCCGAAAGCTGGGGCCGGATCAACGCGGCAGACAGGGTGTTCAGCCGCAGATTATACAACGGCAACTGGTTCTGCCATTTCGCAAATGCCGCATGCAAAACCGGATGTTTTTCCCAATTGTGCTCATAGGCACCGGACATCACAATCGCCTGCGCAATCAGGTCTGCATCATCTGTGATCATGATGCCCCCCTCGCCCGCGTTCAGCATTTTATAGGACTGAAAGCTGAAACAGCCGATCTTGCCGATTGTCCCGATGTTGCGCCCCGCCCATGTGGTGCCAAGGCTATGCGCCGCATCTTCGATGACGGGAATTCTGGCGGCATCGCACAGCTCCATGATGACATCCATGTCGGAGGTATGACCACGCATGTGGCTGATGATAACCGCATCACAACCGGGCAGCTTGCGTCTGAAATCGGTCAGGTCGATGCGGTAATCGCTGCCGCATTCGCACAGTACCGGAACGCAATTTGCATGCACCACGGCGGATGGCACGGCAGCAAAGGTAAAGGCCGGTATCAATACTTTGGCATCGCGTGGCAAACCCAGCGCCTTGAGCGATAAGAAGAGTGCCGCAGAACATGAGGAAACGGCCAGCGCATAGGTACTGCCAAGAGCTTGCGCAAATTCGGCCTCTAGCAAGGCAACCGGCGAGTGATCAGAGGTGTATCGAAAAAGATCACCCGACCGTAAAATGCGCTCCACCTCGGCTCTGGCCGCGTCGGGGATCGCTTCGGCGTCTGTTAGGTTTGGCATTTTTGGCATCGTGTTACCTGTTCTGTACTCTTATCGAAGCGACTGCGGGCACACACTGGCACGCTATGCCCGATCCACCCCGGCGAACCGCTCCGGCAATTCGTAGATCTCTTCGTATTTCGCATGGGTAAAATGCCACAGCGTCTCGTTGCGTTTGCGCCAGGTGTCATGCATCCCCTGACGCACATGGCTGAGGTCCAGCCCCTGCACAATCGGGCGCTGGGTGAATTTGGCGAAAACCGCATCGTCATCCCGGTTTTTGGCAAACCATTGCGGGTTCGAACGTACCTTGCCATCGCCATGCTGGGCCTGTTCAGCGACAAAGGCGCTGCGCCGGTTCAGCGTGTCCTGAAATACCCCGAAATCGCAGTACTTCATATGAAACAGATAAAGGAAATCCGGCATGTTCAGCTTACGATAGGCCGCGTAATGCCCACCCCGCGCCAGTTTGCCACCGCGTGACACAATGCAGGGCTTGGCATAATGCAGATCAATCTGCGCAAACATACGCGGCCCGATAATGCCATTCTCAACCCCGTCCGGCTCTCGGTCGCGCATATGCACGATTTCCATGCCCATGGCGGTATAGATCGTATTGCCCTGCGCCTCGTCCAGCCATTCGCGCAGGTTCATGCCCGCCGCCGGGTCAACCACCAGAAACTCATCCACATCCACCACGATCACATGTTTGAACCACTGGCGCAGCCCGTCCTTGATGTGGTTCATCGTGCGGGATTTCAGAATGGTAAAATTATTCGCCTGTGTGTCCGGGATCGGGATCACATTACAACCCTGTGCAAGGGCCCGCACTTCCGGCTCATCACCGTGGCTGACGATGTAAAGGTTCTCGCGCCCAAACAGCCCGCCATAATAGGCGACAAACCGTTTCAGATAGAAATGGTCGTCCCGGCAAATCGTTACAATCGCTGTCAGCCTGTCTGTCACGTCACCCTCTCCCTTGCCCGCCTTGCTCGGCGGGGTGATTTCCTTGTTAGGAGGGATGGTTGCGCCGGGCAAGTCAATGACCGGTTGAAGCCGTCCTTTTGCCGGCGAGCGTGGCGAGACCCACACCCAAAAAGAGGTATCAAACGAAAAAGGGCGGTGATTGCCTCACCGCCCCTTCCCTATCAAATGTCGCTTAACGCTTAGTCAGCAACAGCATTGTCGACGGAAACAGAAATGCCCGGGCCCATGGTAGAGCTAAGGTTGATCTGCTTCATATAGGTGCCTTTGGTGCCTGTGGGCTTGGCTTTGGCAACCGCACCAACAAAGGCACGAATGTTTTCGACCAGCTTGCCTTCGTCGAAGGACAATTTGCCAACACCAGCATGCACAACGCCGCCTTTTTCAGCTTTGAACTGAACTTCGCCGCCTTTGGCTGCTTTCACAGCGTCCGCCACATCCATGGTCACCGTACCCACTTTCGGGTTTGGCATCAGGTTGCGGGGGCCAAGCACTTTACCCAGACGACCAACGATTGGCATCATGTCAGGTGTCGCGATGCAACGATCGAATTCGATCTTACCGGACTGCACGATTTCCATCAGGTCCTCTGCGCCCACGATATCGGCACCCGCCGCTGTCGCTTCTTCGGCCTTTGGGCCACGCGCAAAGACAGCAACGCGCATGGTTTTACCGGTGCCGTTTGGCAGGCCAACCACGCCGCGAACCATCTGGTCTGCGTGACGTGGGTCAACACCAAGGTTCATGGCGATTTCGATGGTCTCGTCAAACTTGACCTTCGAGTTGCCTTTGATCAGCGCCACAGCTTCTTCAACTGTCACGTTCTCTTTGCCGGCAAATGCTTCGCGGGCCGCGCGTGTGCGTTTTCCAAATTTTGCCATCTTACTTCACCTCAATGCCCATAGACCGGGCAGAGCCCAGAATGATCTTCATCGCCTGATCCACGTCGTTTGCGGACAGGTCAGCCATTTTTGCTTCGGCGATTTCACGCACCTGCTTTGCTGTCACTGTGCCAACGGTTTCGCGGCTTGGCAGCTTGGCGCCAGAGTTAATCTTGGCGGCTTTTTTCAGGTAGTAGGACGCAGGAGGCGTCTTGATGTCCATGGTAAAGGACTTGTCCTGAAAATAGCTGATCACGGTCGGGCAAGGGGCACCGGGCTCCAGGTCCGCTGTCTTGGCGTTGAACGCTTTACAGAATTCCATGATGTTGATGCCGCGCTGACCCAGCGCTGGACCCACAGGTGGGGACGGGTTTGCTTGACCCGCTTTAACTTGCAACTTCATCGTACCGACGAGTTTCTTGGCCATTGGCCTTCTCCTTTGCAACGCCCCTTGGTCGCGACCTTGGGGCTATGTGTTGTGTGGTCCAGTTTGCGCGCCGCGACGCCCTAGCCTCCCACAGTGGTGAATCGCCTGATATGAGCGATTGCTGCGGGTTATAGATGTCTGAAAGATATTGCAAGGCACGCCTGCGGAATCCGCCAAATGTCTGGCCAAAACCCGGTTTGAGCAGCAGCGCCTTGAATCCTGACCCTAGGTCAATGCAACACGGCTATGGATATACTTTGCAAAGTCAAAGTTTGGCCGTTCGAGGTGCGACAATGGCCCCGGCTCTGACATGTCGGCACAAAGCCCGCGATAGACCTTTTCGGTACAGCCCCGGTCCTCTTCATTCACCAGATCCAGCGTCGATTTCAACGTCGCAAAATGCGCATCCGCCTCGGGGTCGGCCACAAACTCCGGGGCCAGACCGCCACCATAAAGAATGTTCACATGATCCGGCCCATCAGGGCTAAGCGACAGATACCAAAAATAACCGGGGGTCAGCGTGATCAACAACGCCGGGTAGATCGAAAGCAGATAGGTCTTGCGCCGGTCCTCGCCCTCCAAATGTGTATTGTCAGGATGCGCCAGCGTCAGCTTGAAACTCTCGTTCTTCAAAATCCAATGATGGTTAAACGCGGCCTCGCCCTCTGGACAGGTCATCTCGGCCAGATCCACTGTGCCACCAATGGTCGCCTCATGGCAAACCGGCAAGTGATAGCTCTCCATGAAATTCTCGGCCAGGACCTTCCAGTTTGTGTTCCAATGGTGGTTCTCACGAAAGGTCTCGACATAGTCGCTCATCCGGTAATGCCCAACCAGATCAGTCACCCCTTGCAAGGCGGCAGCCACATCCGGCGCATCCGGGTTCAACGTGACCATGATCCAGCCCTCCCACTCGGTACAGCGGATCTGCGGCAGGCGGATGTCGGATTTGCAGAAGGCTTCATTATGCATCATGGCCGGTGCGCCGCGCAGCTGCCCGTCCAACCCGTAGGTCCAGGCGTGATAGGGGCAGACAATGCTGCGGGTGTTGCCCCGCCCGGTCAACAGCGTCGACATGCGGTGGCGGCACACATTTGACTGCGCCCGCAACTGCCCATCTGCATCGCGCAGGACCATGATCGGTTCGCCACCAATCTCAAGCGTGGTATAATCGCCGGGTTTGCTGAGCGATGAGGCCCGCCCGGCACAAACCCACTCCTTGCGGAAAATATTCTCCACCTCGATCTCATTGAAATCTGTCGAGGTATAAACCGACTTGGGCATCGCGCGGGCCTGCTCAAACGGCACGGAAACGGATGCGGCAAGTTCTGCAACCGGACCATTGGCCAAGTCGAATTTGGGATTGGTATTCATGGCGCAGCCCCCCGGTCTGAGATACCCAAGTTGTAGCGCCGGTTCGCTAATGCGTCTACACAAGTGATGCACAGCGCTGATTGCCTCTCGCTGGCTAACTGGGTAGCTTGGCCAAACACCCGCAAGCCACTGTTAAGGAACAGCAATGAGGATCAGAGACGCCGTTGCTACGGATGCCCCGGAAATCAGCACTTTCCTGAAAGAGCTCACCGCCGCCGGAAAACGCAAAAGCCCTGATGACGTGGGTTTTGTGCTGGCGCATTATATTGAAAGCACGCAAAAGATTAAGTGTTCGGTGGCTGAGGATCAGGGCGTTGTACTGGGGTTTCAGTCCTTGCAGCACGCGGCGGCCGACGCAACTTCGGGTAACGGGTCGGGTTGGGCCGTCATCGGCACGCACATCCGGCCATCCGCAGCCCGGCGCGGCGTGGGGCGCGCCCTGTTTGCAGCCAGCCAATCAGCCGCTGAAAGCGCGGATGTCACAGATATTGAGGCAACAATCGCAGCCGATAACCCGGAGGCATTGGCCTATTATGATGCTATGGGGTTCAAGACCTACAAAACGACGGAAAACCAAGTGTGCAAACGGTTTTCTGTGCCCTAGGGCGGGGTTCACTCCGCCACGCCGATAGTCCGTGACACAATAATTCTGGATCAAACGCCGCATATGGCGGGGATGCCCCCGCCCTACGGCACATTGCAAATCAGGATTGTTTGATAACCTGCGTGAATTCCAGTTCGACCGGTGTTTCGCGGCCAAAGATCGAGACAGAAACCTTCAAACGCTGGTTCTCGTCATCCACCTCTTCGATCATCCCGTCAAAGTCTTCAAACGGACCATCACCGACCTTAACCTTCTCACCCACTTCAAAGTGGATCAGGGTGCGTGGCGCATCTTCGCCCTCTTGGACGCGGCCAAGGATCGCCTGAACCTCGGCATCGCGCATCGGCATCGGACGGCCCTGTGGCCCCAGAAAACCGGTGACGCGGTTGATCGAGTTGATCAGGTGATAGCCCTGATCGGACATCTCCATATGCACCAGCACATAGCCGGGCATAAAGCGGCGTTCGGTCGTGACCTTCTTGCCACGGCGCACTTCGATTACTTCTTCGGTCGGAACCAATACTTCGTCGATCTGCTCTTCAAGACCCTGCTCTTCCGCTGTGGTGCGGATCTGCTCTGCGATCTTTTTCTCGAAGTTGGACAGGACACTGACCGAATACCAACGTTTTGCCATCTGAACTTATGTCCCTGTCTTTGAGATACCCAAGCCCGAGGCCCAAACATCTGATCCGTGAATACCTGAATAAAAAAGGGCGCGCGGGCTCGAATCGCCGCACGCCGCATCAGGTCTGACCTGCGCAATACCCTTTGCCGGATTGGGTTTCAAGCCTGTGCATGGTATTTTTGAGCAAGGCACAGCCGAGAGGTCCGCTTAGCCGAATATCCCAAGCACGCTGTTCAGCCCACCACGGATAAGGATATCAACGATGGCAAAGAAAACTGCGGTCAGCGCCGCCAGAATAAACACCATCACCGTGGTCAGCATCACCTCGCGGCGGGTCGGCCATACAACCTTGCCAACCTCGGCACGGGCCTGCTGGATGAACTGAAGTGGATTGGTCATCGCCATTGGACTGTCCTTGAAAAACGCGCTTATGGGCATCTAGCGACTGTGGCGCAGGGTTTCAAGCCTGCATGAGGGGATGACGCTTTGAGGGCCTTGGGTCCTTACCCTAGCCTTCGTTTTCCGACAGATTGGCAAATCGCCGGTCAAGCGCCGCATCATGACGGGCGTCAGCATTGGCCATATTGCCAAAATCCGGGAGGTACAGACCGTCCACAGATCCTTCGGGAAAATGATCCAGCACAGAATCCCATTTCAGGGCAAAGGCATCCAGCTTGCGATGCATTTCTGCGGCGCGGTCTGGGCGGCGGGCCGCATACCAACGGGCCAGCCCCATCGCGCCCTTCCAAAATCTGTCATATCCGACCACAAGGAAGACCCCGATCATGATCAACAGCCCCAGCAGCGACAGGCCAATGATCAACACGGGCCGCATGAATACCAAAATGGCGAAACAGGCCCAGATCACGACCTTGACCGAAGGTCGGTAGCCGAAAACCGAGGTTTTCATGCGCCCGAAAATACCCCTGCGCTTCGCTGTGCCCTTGGCCGCTTGCGGCTTCGGTCTGGCGGCGGCGGATACAGGTTCTGCGAAAGGCACCTCAGCAGGCTGTTGCAGTCTCGGCGCTTGGGCAGATTTCTCGACACGCTGCGGAGCAACAGGTTCAGCGCGGGCGGGCGGCTGCGTATCCAGCAGATTGCGAATCGCGGCTAGGGCCTTGGGATCCAACTCGGCGGCATCTTCCTGCGCCCTACCATCACCCGCAGCCACATCGCTGGTGGCATCATCCTGCGGAGTGCTGTGCATTTCTTTCATCATGACCGTTACCTTGCCTTTGCCCGCATGAGATAACAGCCGTTCTTGACTCTTGATAGGCAGGATTGTGGCAAAACAATGGCGCGGTTGGCGGGTGGTTAATGCCCCTTTCCCCGTGTCTGCGACCAGACCACCGCGATCAGGATAATGGCCCCGCCGGTGATCACCTGCGCAGATGCCCGTTCTGCCAGAATGACATAGGCCAGAAGCGGGGCCAGCGGCATCTCCAGAATCGACAGCAAGGCGGTTTCGGCTGACGGCAAACGCCGCGCCCCTTCCGACAGGGTGACTGAAGCCACAGCAAATATCAGACCAAACAAGATCAGCCATGGCAATTGATCCCCGGCCACAGCAAAGGGATCACCCTGCCAATAGGCCAAAGGCAATAAAACAACTGAAGAAAGCGCCGCCGGCAAAGCTGCGGTTGTTTGCGGGTAGGCGCGGTAAACCACCATGGTCCCGGCCATCATCAAGGTCATGAACAGCGCCAGTAAATCCCCGCGCAGCGCCACGCCGCCAAGCCCGCTGGTAAAGATCAACAGCACACCTCCAAATGCCACAACACTGGCAAGGACCACCGTCCTGCTGGGCAACTCTCTCAGCCAGAACCACGCCAGTGCAGCGGCGAAAAACGGTGCCGCCCCATAGATCAGCGCGACATTGGCCACATGGGTTAACTTAAAGGCCGGAATGAAGGCTGCCGTCCCCGCCCCCATCATCAGTGTCACAGTCAGGGCAACCCCGCCAAACTGCCGTACTTCCTGCACCAGCGTCCCGCGCACAGCCAGATAGGCCAAAGTGAACCCAGCCGCGGAAACCCCGCGCCAAAAAATAGTATCCCACGCCGCAACCGCGATTCCCTTGGTGAAAATACCTGCGGTGCTGAACACAAAGGCAGACACCACCACCAAAAGTACACCCACGCGTCTGCTGCCCATCGTCGTCTCCTATTCGGTTTTCACTTCCCCGATACGACAACGCTGCTGACAACTGGGTGTCAGCAGCGTTAGGCTATGACTGCTAAAACTCGAATACCTCCGACCAACACGCAAAGCGTCCCAAAATGTCAAAATCCTCCCGCTTGTTTGAGATCATCCAACTGCTGCGCGCGGCCAAGGCCCCCCTGCTCGCGCAGCAAATGGCCGACAGTCTTGAGGTCTCCAAACGCACGATCTATCGCGATATCGCCACGCTTCAGGCCATGCAGACCCCAATCTATGGCGAGGCCGGCATCGGCTATGTCATGCGCAAAGGATATGACCTGCCGCCGCTTAATCTGGATGTCGAAGAGGCAGAGGCGATTGCCGTAGGGCTCAGCCTGATTGCCCGCACCGGCGATGTCGGCCTGTGGCGCGCTGCTGGCCGTGCGGCACGCAAGTTGAACGAGGTCGCACCCGGTACCCGCCGTCTGGTCGCTTCCAGCTGGGGCGTGGCGGATATCGAAACCATCAATCTTGGCACCCTGCGCCGGGCGATCCGCGAGGAACAGAAGGTAACGCTCAGCTATCAGGATGCCTCTGGTCGGCCCTCCAACCGCACCATCTGGCCACTGGCGCTGATCTATTATGTGGATGCGGTGACCATCGCCGCTTGGTGTGAACTGCGTGCTGCCCTGCGTCACTTCCGTCTGGATCGCGTGCAGGGCTGGTCCCTTGCAGAGGAACACTTCACAGGCCAAGGTGCCGCGCTGCTGGCGGAATGGGAAGCCACGCAAAAACCAGAAACCGTACTGACCAGAGATTTCTGACATCCCCGACCTCCGCCCTTGAGACGGCACCGCAACTTTGGTGGAAAATGGCAGGGGCTGAGGGACTCGAACCCACGACCCTCGGTTTTGGAGACCGATGCTCTACCAACTGAGCTAAACCCCTATGCCGATCGATTGGGTAGTCGCAATTCGGGTGACGATCAAGAGCAGATCGCAGAAACCTTGCTGATTTTAGACCAGTTTCGACGTTTCTCGCCGGATTGGGTCCCTCACGTCAGGCGCGCTCTGTGGCGGCTGCTCTGCTGGCGGCCCCAATCAGTGTAAAATCAGGCGCGCGCGGCCTTGGGGTCGGGCCCCTACTCCTGACGCTGCAACAGGGTTTCAATCTCCCGATCCAGCGTCCCATTGCGGAACCGGCGGAACAGCAGGTCCAGCCCACCCTCCACCAATGTCCGGTGGAACTCCTGCACCTCGTAATCGCCGCTCTCGTTGATAAACAGGGAGAATACCGAAAACATATCCCCCTCAAACCGCGCCCAGACAAAAGGTTCTCCCTGTAGCGGGTCCAGCGGTGTGGCCTTGCCAAAAAGGTTCTTCTTCATCGCGGATTGAAAGATGTTTTCCCGCGCAGAGGGTACGAATTGGATGGTATAGGTTGCCTCCTTGGTGCGCCCGTCACTGCGATAGGTCACCGAGGTCCAGCTCAACAGAAAACCGTCGTCCTGCGCTTTGATGGTCGTGCTCATATCCCGTTTTTGCACCTCACCGTTCAGGGTGAACTCGGCCTTGCCGGTGAATGTCCCCTCGAAGCGGTCAATTTCCGCGGCCATCCCCCAAAGCGGAAAGAAGGCCATCAGCATGGCAAAAAGCGGCAACAGGATGTGTTTTCTAAATCTCATAGGGAAACCCTAGCGTGTCATGTCAGGGTTGTCAGATTTCTTTGCTCACATTTTCGTCGGTGGCCCCGACCGCGGCCCCCATTCCGATGTCTGACTGCGCCCCCATCCCCGTAGAGCGGGGATCACCTCGCCACTGCCCCCTGCCCCCCTGTCCCGCAACGCAAAAGGCCGCCCCATTTGGAGCGGCCTTCTGTTTTCTTCGGCACCGGCGGACCGGCACCGTCAACAACGCTTTGGCGTCGTTGCTTACTCAGTGATCTTGGACACAACGCCCGCGCCAACTGTACGGCCACCTTCGCGGATCGCGAAACGCAGGCCCTGCTCCATCGCGATAGGTGCGATCAGCTCAACGTCGAACTTCAGGTTGTCGCCCGGCATTACCATTTCAGTGCCTTCTGGCAGCGCAACGGTACCGGTCACATCCGTGGTACGGAAGTAGAACTGTGGACGGTAGTTCGCGAAGAATGGCGTGTGACGGCCACCTTCTTCTTTGGTCAGAATATAGGCTTCTGCCTCGAACTTGGTGTGTGGGTTCACAGACTTGGGC